>Ga0209831_1000681_pt1 | contig 32805 bp, 30 predicted proteins | sample Maine_Asex4_meta_FD_187451 | JGI IMG/M metagenome (GOLD analysis project Ga0209831, IMG submission 187451) | Marine algal microbial communities from Maine, USA - Maine_Asex4_metaG (SPAdes) (version 2) | ecosystem: Host-associated > Algae > Red algae > Unclassified | place: Maine, USA | collected... | reverse complement strand
CAGTTCACATTTTAGGTGAATTTGCAAAAACGCGGTTTGAAAAACGTCTTCGGCCATTTCCGCATTGCCCATGTAGCGTCGGAGGTAGCTGAACAACTCGCGCTCGTACCGATAGACCAACTGAGCGTAAAGCTCGCGGTCGCCGGATTCTCGATACTCGAGCAGTAAATCCTCGTCAGTCACAGGTTGTGTCTTGGCCTCGAATTGACGTTGCGTGTTAAAAAACAGATCGTGAATAGTACCTTGCATGGTAACTTACGCATCGTTTAGGACTCTGGTTCGCCCGAAAATCTTACCCGCTGAAGAAGTTGCAAACTTGTTGCGGTCTTCACAGTTTTGATGATCGAATGAGCAAAAGTCCCTGAAAATGCGTATCCTTTCTTGGGTTGGTTGAAAATCAGAGGGCTCCGCCTCACCTGTTACAACTATCGAAGGGTGTTTTGACTCGTTAGGTCGCATCTATCCCTTTGACAGCAAATTTCTTCAGATTTACACTCGACCATCGAGTTTTCGCGTGTCATCGACGCCACCGGGACATTTCGGCTCCGTTTTCGCTTGCTTGAAAATGTGCCCAAGGCAGGATGACGCTGGTTTATAACTAGCAGCGACAAATCTGAAATTTTCACGAGAGCCTGTTTTGCAAGGCCTGTGCCATACCCAATTTTCGAGGTGCGTTTTGAATCAGCAAGGTTACCAATGGGCTCGCCCAGGCGACGTAAATGCCTTCTTTGGCTTGATGTTAGACAACATTGCTGGCTTAGTGCTGCTAGTGTCGATGCTGTCCACAGGCTACGGCTTCCCTGTAGATTTTGCTTTGGCTTACATGGTTCCCGGAACTGCCATTGGCGTGCTGGTGGGTGACATGATTTTCTTTGTCATGGCTTTTATGCTGGCAAAACGGATCGGCAGTAACAGCGTCACCGCGATGCCACTGGGATTAGACACTCCCAGCACCATCGGCATGGCGCTGTTGGTATTGGGCCCAGCTTACACCGCAGGAATTGAATCGGGGTTGGATTCCCAAGCCGCCGCGATGCAGACGTGGCACATTGGAATGCTGGCGATTTTGATCACCGGCGTCATCAAAGCCTTCGGCGCAACGATCGCGAACTGGATCCACCGCGTCTTTCCCCGCGCGGGATTGTTGGGATCATTAGCGGCCATCGCGTTGGTGCTGATCTCGTTTTCGCAAATGCCCAAAATCGGCGAAAGCCCCATCGTTGGCCTTGCATCTTTGGTGATCGTTTTCATTACGCTGATCGGTCGTAAGCATCTGCCTGGTAAAGTTCCAGGAGCACTCGCGGCGGTTGGCGTTGGTTGTTTGCTTTATTACCTGTTGTTTGCCATTCAAAATGGAACCGGCATGGCTTTGGTGCCGGTGGCTCATTCTCTTGGCGATGAACCGGTATGGTTTCCGCAACAGTGGATGGAAGCTTGGAAGTTCCAGTGGTTGAGTATGGAGACGCTGAAACTAACGGTTCCCTATCTTGGCTACATCGTTCCCTTCGCCGTGGTCACGATCGTCGGGGGCGTTGACTGCGCTGAAAGCGCGGCATCGGTTGGCGACAAATTCAAAACCAGTCGCGTCATCGGCGCCGAAGCCATCGCGACGGTGGTTGCGGCGCTATGCGGCGGCGTGATTCAAACAACGCCCTACATCGGACACCCCGCCTACAAAGCGATGGGCGGACGCGCCGCCTACGTTCTGGCAACGGCGCTGTTCATCGGCGGAGCCGGCTTGGCGGGGTACTTCAGCTACCTATTTTTATGGATCCCCGAAGCGGCCGTTTTGCCGATTCTCATATTCATCGGCATTGAAATTACCGCCCAAAGCTTTCACGCGACGCCTCGTCGACACTACGCAGCGATTGCGGTGGCGTGTATTCCGGCACTGGCAAAATTGGTCGCGATTCAGCTAAGCATGTTCATGGGCGTGATGGACTTCAGCAGTGTGCCCGAGGGCGCGGCAGCGTTTTTACAAGGCCATCTGTTAGTGATCAACGTGTTGGCCGGTGGTTTCATTTTCACCAGTTTGATCTGGGCATCGGCAGTCGCGAAAATTATTGACCGACGATACGTAACGGCGGCGTGGTATTTAGTCGCGGCCAGCGTGTTGGTCTTGTTTGGTGTGATGCATTCGCCCTTGGCTGGCGACCGTATGTTTTGGCCGACCGAGATTGCTGAGATGGCGACTGATAGTCGCGGCTACGTCATTCAATACTGCATCGCTTACTTGGTGATGGCCGCCATTTGCTTCGGCATGTCAGCGGTGACGACGAAGGATGAGTTCATTGATACCGACGAAGCGTTTGAAAATATTTAAGGCAAACGCCCAAAAACAGGGCCGGTTAAAACCAGTCGAGTAGAGGAGGAGCGGTTTAATCAGCCCCCCCTCATCAAACCGGACGTGCGGCTTTCCCGCATCCGGCTTACCCAAGATCGCTTCGTTCAACAGCACACACGTGCAAGCACGCTTCGCCAAGGAACTGAGCTCTGAGGTCAAATCGGAAATTAAAATCCGTAGTGAGACTTTCGTCCAAGCGGAATTTCCATTCTTTCGTCAGGCATGATCTTGGTACGGGCCCTTGGCTCGACCGGAATTACCCGGCGTCAACACTACTATAGCCCGCTCCGACTCCCTACGCGGCCCAACCCCGGTAATGGATTCCCAAGGCTAGATGACCAAGGTCACCACGCAGGGTCTCCCAGGTTCCTGTCTAATCCGTCGGTGCCCGCTGTTCCCAATCACCCCGCCGAACCGAATCGCTGCATAAGTTCGTTGCTTGACGATTCGTGATGGCTTCACCTTCTCCGAAAGGATGGCCACTCGGGTTACGTGTAACGAGGCTGAATCGGATTCACGCTTACGCATTACGGCTGACACCTTCGCGTATCTCAGGGCTCCGATGAGTGGGTTACCCCAACATAACGCCTGAGACGCTACATGATTAACGAACAATTGCCATGCTCAACTCCTTTCAGTTAAGGGGATTAGACAGACTTAGCCTGGCGCACCGGAGGCACCGAGACCACGGAGTTTGGGGCTGACCTTTGCTCGGTGTTCTCTGTAGTTCAACAGCTTAATAACCGCTGATGACTCTTTTCACACCATCAATGAATTTCGGTTCATGAAACTTGATGATCGACTTTCCAGTTTTAAATCTCAGCACTACTTCCGGAACTTATAAACTGAACTTCAGAATCCGACCTGTTCCAATCTCTGAATGATTTTTGCAACGGAGTATGATCGTTTGTCAGTTTTGGCATTGGTTAGCCACATCTCCCATTCCGCACCTTCGGACCAAGCCTCGATTTTTCGCTGTTCTTTCGTCGGACGAATTTTAAGTGTGAAACTCAGCGTTTCCCCCGGTTCAATCCCACCCGGAATTTTCTCTTTGAAATCACCCTGAAGATACTCAAATGTCCTCCCGTCTTTGATCAGCCGATATCCACCGGTATACGATCTAACGGGAAGGTCTGATTCGTTGGTGATTGAGAAAACAACCGCGAGGATAATTTGCGAGTATCCCTTCCTCGGAGCGACGGAACTTGCTTTGACCATTCTTATCGTCCCACCTTCCAATATTTTCAACGGAAGAAGTGAAGGCAATTTTAAAGCATCTGAGATTTTTGGAGCTGTATTGGCAGCGACTTCTTTCGAAGCAATAACAGATGACTGCTTCGACTGCGGAACGACCGTACGAGGAGTTGAAACGCTATCATCCAACAAGTGATTCACTAACGGAACATCCCTGAACTCTTCCAAGGCGACCGGGTTTATGATGGACAGGATCCAAGCCGCACAAGCGATCGCGCATACCCCACCAAACAATGACCCAATAAGTGTTGGGAGGATCGAATTTTTCTTCTTCCCTCTTCTTGGACTGAAAGACCTACCTCCAGCCGCATCAAAAGAAAAACGGCCACCTGCGTCTATATCTGGAACTGACCTCTTAAGCTCCGGCGGCGTGATTTGCGCGGCTTTCTTCTTCGGTTCTGGTTTCGGCCCCATTCCAGAAAACGGTGGACGATGCCTTTTAGGTTTTTTATTCGCCGCTTTTTTTACTTCGCTTTTAGTACCTCCACTCCGTTTCGTCGAATTGGACGCCGCCCCCGCAGGATTTTTCAGTTGCCTGTATGCTTCGTTAACCTGTTCGAAAGCCCATGCATCGCCACCGTGGTCCGGGTGGTATTTCTGGGCTTTACTGCGGTACGCTTTTTTATTTGCTGGAGTGAAGCAGTTCTTGCAACGCCCAATACCTTGTAAGGGTTCATTCTTTAAGATTCCGAACGAGGCAACGGCAGTGAGGAAGGAAGTAGGAGTTAAGAATAACAAGAAGTTTTAAAGGTTGCCAAACGAATGTCAGAATATTCGAGATGCTTTTTAACTTGCGCAGGTTTTTAGCAGCAAAAAAGCCGTACACCTAATGGATGCACGGCCTTTGTTTCCTTCAGTTCTAAATCCACTTCAAAGGTTTACACCAATCCTTCACAGCGGTTGATGCAATTCAAATCCTCGAACGCTGACTTGAGTCGCGCGACGAATTGTTGTTCGCCCTTACGCAGCCACGCGCGTGGATCGTAGAACTTCTTGTTTGGCACATCGTCGCCGTCAGGGTTGCCCAACTGAGTCTGCAAGTAGCCTTCGTTGGCCTTGTAATATTCCAGCACGCCCTGCCATGTTGCCCACTGCATGTCGGTGTCTAAGTTCATCTTCACCGCACCGTAATCAATCGCTTCGCGGATCTCTTCTCGAGTAGAACCCGATCCGCCGTGGAACACAAAGTTCACAGGCAAATCACCGGTACCGTGCTTCTCTTTGATGAACTCTTGAGAATTCTTAAGGATGATGGGCTGCAAAGAAACGTTGCCAGGCTTATAGACGCCGTGCACATTTCCAAACGCCGCCGCAACGGTAAAGCTTGGCGAAATCTTGCTCAGTTCCTCGTAGAAGTAGTTCACCTCTGATGGCTGAGTGTAAAGCTTCGAACTATCAACATCGGTGTTGTCGACGCCGTCTTCCTCGCCGCCGGTGATGCCCAGTTCGATTTCGATCGTCATGTCTATTTTGTTCATGCGCTCAAAATACTTACAGCAGATCTCCACGTTCTCTTCCAACGACTCTTCTGAAAGATCCAGCATGTGCGAACTGTAAAGTGGCTTGCCGGTTGCTTCAAAATGCTTTTCACCAGCATCCAACAGTCCGTCAATCCAAGGCAGCAATTTCTTGGCACAGTGATCGGTGTGCAAGACAACGGGCACGCCGTAGTGCTCAGCCATCTGATGCACGTGATGAGCACCCGAGATAGATCCGGCAATTGCGGCTTTTTGGCCGTCGTTGTTAAGGCTCTTGCCGGCGAAGAAGCTTCCGCCGCCGTTGGAGAATTGAATCATCACGGGCGAATTGACTTCGGCAGCAGATTCCAACACAGCGTTGACCGAGTTAGTTCCGACGACGTTGACCGCTGGCATCGCGTAGTTGTTTTCGTTCGCGTGACGCAGGAGCTGGTCGAGTGCTTCGCCAGATACGACGCCGGGTTTGATATGGTTGGTTGTGCTCATGAAATGGTTTTCGATAAAAGGAATGGCTGCGCGAGAACAGGGATGCCTCGGCCTGTGTTAATGAAATGGCAGATCGAAAACGCGTTTCACTTCTGCCGCACGAAGGGATTATTGTATTCCGTTGACGCAATCTTTCAACGCACAGCACACCGAACGACTGAGACCGGCAGTTTATCTGCCGTCAAAGCAAGCTTAAGGGAAACTCAACGTGGGTTTTGTCTCATGCGGGCAAGCTGTTTTCAGCTGTCAGCTTATAATTCATGGCGATCTGTTGTTAAAATACCCACTGACCTTTTCGTGTATAAAATTCGCCGCTTCAAAAAACAGAGCCATCGCATGCAAGCCATTATCGACTTACCTGATTGGGCGATAGAAGAAAACGAAAAGTTACCGCCAGCGGTTGAATCTGTTGAAGACCGTATGAAGTACGTCATCGAGTTTTCGCGTTTGAACATTGTTCATGAAACCGGCGGCCCGTTTGCGGCCGGACTGTTTGAAAAGGCGACTGGAAAACCGATCATCATTGGTGTTAACCGCGTCATCCCATTGAACAATTCTTCCGCCCATGCCGAGATCGTGACGTTGATGATGGCACAGAAGATCCTCAACACGTTTGATTTGGGAGGCGAAGGCATGCCCGATTACCAACTGGTTATCAACGCCCAGCCTTGCGCGATGTGCTGTGGATCGATCCCTTGGTCGGGCGTCCGCAGCGTCGTTATCGGTGCATCCGGGAAGCAAGTCGAAACGCTCACCGGGTTTGACGAAGGCCCTGTCCATCCACAGTGGCAATCAGAATACCAACGGCGCGGCATTGAGGTGATCGAAAACATTTTGCCGGGGCAGGCCTGCGAAGTGCTCAAGATTTTCGCCACTTCAGGAGCCGAGATCTACAACGGTCGGCAAAGATCGTGATCGCGAAGATCAGAGAGGAGAAGATTATGCTGATGCCTTTGAGAGCATCAGCAGATAGTTCGGAAAGGGCAATGCCGCAACGGACTAAGATGGAGTCGTATTATGAGCCGCTCAAGATTGCGATAAATGGCGCAATATCTAGGAAGTTCACCTCACCACTCTCGTCACAATCAGCTTCAGCAAGAAAATCTCCGTTGGACAGAATCGCAATGAGGGGTGCGATGTCTATAAAGTTAACGGTACCGTTCAAGTCAACATCACCTAATAGAATGTCGAGAGAGGAAGTAACGAAATTGCTCAAGATAACTGAGTTACTTAAGTAATTTATTTGGAACGATCCCAATCCGTCAACAGTCTGAATTCTGCTGCCGTCCGAAAAACCAGAAAACACTCCTGACAACCCATTACCTGCGTTAAGAATAGTAAACGTGTCAGCGGCGGCAACCGTATTCTCAAAGCCGTCCAAAAAAACGATTTCCAATGACGTGCTGGTTGCGTCGATTAATGCAAGTCCATTAACTTTTATGAAGTCGAAAAGAATACCCTGATTCGTTCCAGCAAGTTCGATCTCGATAGAGCCGTTGTTCAAGTTATAGTTGCCAGTCACAGTGGTAGTTCCAGGCGAGTTACCCGGCGCAAGCAAGCCACCTTCCTGAATAAAATTGCCATCAACGTTTTCTATGTCAACAATCCCATCAGTCTGAGTCAGGTCGCCCACAAAGTTACTGATAGCTACTGTTCCACCAGTCACATTCAACTGGGGACCATCCAACGATTGCGATTGTAGTGTGCCGCCTCGCAGATTGATCGTTCCTACGTTTATCGCTCCGTTTTCAATTATTCCGCCAACTTCGACGCAACCACCATCTTCAATATTTAGAGTGCCACGGATAAACAATTCGTCAGCGACATTCCACCGCGAACCGGCACCTATAAGCGTCGCAATGTCGCCTTCACCAACTGACCCGCGTGAACTTGACACAACGCCGCCCGTGTTAATGTTTAAGCGGCTATCGGTGTTCACGCCGAGCGTCCCAACAGCTAAAAGTCCGGTAACGTCCCAAAACGAATCATCACCTGATACGGTGGCGCTACCCCCTGTAGATATTCTTGCAAAGCGATCATTTGTCGTAACAACGCCTCCGTCTTCAATTACAAGTTCGCCTTCGGCTTCGTTGTTCCCAATCGTCAAAAACTCAGAAATTTCCCATCGTGACCCGGCACCTGAAATTCTTGCGGTACCACGACTTCCCTCGCCGAAATTACCGATGAATGCCGCGCCCGTGACCGAAACAACACCTCCTGTTCCAATATTTAACGTACCATTAGTGTTGTTTGTGCTAACCGTCATACTTTCACTTTCCCAACGCGATCCGGTACCGGTCACGTTGGCGATTCCAGTGATCGTCCCACCTGCAGAGTTCACGTACCCACCTGCATCAACGTTCAACAATCCGTTGCCTCCATTTCCACCGCCGATCCTTATTTCATCGGCAACATTCCACTCCGAACCATTCCCGCTTACGGTCACTGTGCCGCTATTCAAGCTAAATCCGATAGTCCCGTTGAAGCCAGACACTACTCCGCCGTCCTCAATATTCAGCGTGCCATCACCACTTCGACCAATACTAGATGAGCCTGATGTAACATCTAACAGAGACCCAACTCCTGTCACATTTATTTCTCCCACACTGCCCGAGCCAAGACCAATGGCCATTCCGGAAGCTAACACCTCGCCCGCGGCTTCGACATTCAAAGTTCCGGTGCCACTGCTGCCAACAACCAAAAAGTCTGAGTTCGTATTCCACTGCGACTCAGGCCCTGTGACTGTGGCGACTCCAACACTTCCAACTTCTTCGCCAATGGTTGCTCCATCGCTTTGAACGATTCCCCCCGCATCGATATCCAGATTACCGATACCAATTTCACCTACAGCGAGGGGGCCGCCGATATTCCAAGTCGGATTGACGACCGAACTAGGGTTCACATCACCTGTGACCGTAATCTGTGCTTCGCACAAAGAAACAAACAGCGAAAAAGAAAAAATCGCGATCATAAAAAAGCAAGACGTAAATTTTAAAAAACTAAGCGATCGCAGCTTCATTGCAATATCCATGTTGTTCGAGTTGGAAAACTTTTATCTCTTAGTCTTAAGCAAAAATTGACATTAGCCTAAACGAGAGAAAATCCACTGTCAATAAAATTCGGATAAAGGGGTGACAAGCATCAAGCGTTGTCTGGTATCTCAAAGCAACCTCAAAGATCCTCTTATGACTCCGAAAGAACTCACAGGCAGTTCGAAAAAGCTACGCTAAAACGAACTTTGAGGCGTTGTAAACCGGAAGAAGAAACAAAACAGGCCACGTTGAACAACGCGGATTGCTCCAATCTAAATTTGAATTTCTGCTATCAAGCAAAATGCGAACTGAATCAGGAACCGCTCAATACTGCAATGAATGGTGCGATATCTAGGAAGTTAACCTCACCGCTCTCATCACAATCCGCTTGGGCAAGAAAATCTCCACTAGACAGCGACGCAATGAAGGGTGCAATGTCTAAAAAGTTGACCTCACCATTCAAATCGCAATCTCCCAACAGAGCCTGCGGCGATACGGCTTGAATATATGTAAAGCCCGTGACAGCATCGTGTTCTACTTCAAATTCAGCACCCGAGACAACGATACGGCCATCATCAATCATATCTTCGAGGACGCTGGCTGATGGAGACTTGGTTCGAAAAACCCAGTCGAGGCCACTGGCAGATTGACTATCAAATCCAAGGTTCAGAGTAGAGTTGCCGAAAGAGGGATTTGAAAAGGAATCGACTGTCAGGCCTTCCGTTTCCCCCGATTCTTGCTGGAAGTTGGCGATTGATGTAAAGGAAAGGCTAAACCTTCCAAATGTATGCGGGGATTCAATCGTGACTTCAGTTGGAAACTGGCCACCACCACCGATACCGACAAAACCTGACAACAGGTCATTTCTTTGGATAGTAAACGGTTCGGCTCCAGCAACCGTGCTTTGGTCAAAGCTGAAACTTTCTTCTACTTCAAGATGCCCGTTTCCACTGCGGTTGATCGTTGCGGATTGAACCCCAAAACTAGTCGTTGAAATTATGCCGTCGCTCCAATTTAATGTTCCGCTTTCCATGGAGAATGTACGCTCCGCATTGAAGTCATTGCCGATCGTCAATCTTGCATTAGAAACCGACAAGTTTCCGTTTCCTAAAACATCATCACTAACCAAATTGATTGGGCGATTGCAAATCAAGTGAGGTTCAACGCCACCTTCATCCGGTCCAATGAAAGTAATATCACCGGTTACATTATCATTGAGCCCAATAGTTACCGTTTGAGAGGTGTCAAACAGTGAGAGACCCCCAACATTAAAATGCCCGCCGTTTTGATTGAAGACGCCATCGTTGATTTCCAAATAGTCTAAATTGATCGTTCCAGCGTTCAAATTCAAAGTCCCTCCTTGGCTGGCACCGATTCCTGTAGTAATTGGTCCATTGGGGTTTACATACTCAAAAATGTTTGCATTGACACCAATGGAAGCTCGATCGCCTTCGGCTGAAACGTTCCGGCAGGAGAATACAGCATTCACATTCAGACTTGCATTAAAGCTTGGAGGCTCTGGAGAAGTAGAAGCTCTGACAATGACAAATCGAGAGCTTGATGTCGTTGGCGAATTAACTTGAACTGAAAAACCTCTGTCAAATGAAGGGCGGATATTGACGACTTCGGCAGTTGGCAGATTGTTGAAACTCCAATTGAAGCGATCGTTCCAACTAGATCCATCACCGCCGCCGTCAAAACTCTGTGCGAAGCATGAAACAGCTCCCAGCAGAAGAAAACAAATGGCCACAGCGGGACGAAACGGGAATTGGAATCTTATAGAGCGACGTGGTTGCCAATTCATTATTGCTAAACTTTCATTTCTTAGTTCTGGTCGAGTATTGATCCGGGAAAATCCTAAATACAAGAAAGCCCACTGTCAATAAAAACCGGGCAAAAGGATGACAAGTATCAGGCACCGATCAGGCACCGATCAGGCATTTCAGAATAGCTTCAAAGACTTTGCAGATGCCTTTAAAAGAATCCACAGGCAGTTCGAAAAAGCAACCGACTTCACGGCGTTGCCAACGAGTTGAAGAACTCCGGATAAGACGAGACTTACCCCTCGAACAAATAAACATGCCCGACACACCACGAAAAGAGCCAGCCGAGATCGGCTGGCGTTATTGTTTATAGCTTCAAGATAATTCTAGTGAGGTGGGCGAGCAGGAAGCTCGTAGTAAAGCCATCAACAGGAAAGAGTTTTAGGTGAGAAGATCAGGTGAGTAAAAGTAGGGGGGAATAAAAACAGCAGGCGGAAGACATCAACACTTTTTGGGAGATCAAGAAAAGAACGCCTCCGCCTGCTAAATAGATCTAACTGCACTAACTGTGCCAAAACCGTCTTAACAGTATCATTTCACTATCGACAAAAATCCCCGAGCGCTGTTTGAGGCGGCAATTTGTTAGTGAAACAACTGAACAGTGTCTTCCAGACTTCATTTGGTCCAACGCGATTGCGTCAACAAAAATCGGCAAACATGTCTCAAATCGGGACTCGACGTCTCAAAACACAACGGAATCTAAGACGTATCGACAAGAAATATTGGTCCGTCGCAGAGGGGAAAAGTAGTCGCGGGGCACACTTAAAGCGTCAATAAGCCTCATCTAGCTTGACGAAACGTGAATTACGATAAAAATGGACACTTCGAATCACCCCGCTGACTCAACTATTGTCTCCTTGGGAGGCCCATCACAGATGAACACACCAATCGTTCGAATTATGTGCTGTTGCCGGACCGCCTAAATTAAAGGTGCCTCAGGAACGTTCATCCAATTTGCAATCAAAATGGCATGCGACCGTGGGAGGCTCCTACGGTTTTTTTATTGAACACTACTACGGCAAATTTACCGACACTTTGCCAACCATCGCAAATTGAATCCAAACATGAACGATCCCTCGAAAGCCATCGCTAAAAATGCACTCGACAACGTCGATGCGGCGCCGGCTGTTGATCCGCCGGTCGTAACGCCGCTGTACCAACTGGACACGCAAGACGCTGATGCTGTTGAATCGGGTGAACTTCCGGATGCTGCGTCGCAAAGACCACCGGTCGATCCTTTACTCATTTCCGAAAACAGCACTCCGCAAGACTTGGTCGAGTGGGGCCTTAAGAAATTCGAGAATCGAAAAATAGTGATTACGTCCTCCTTCGGGATGGAGGGTTGTGCTTTGATCGACATGTGCGACAAAGTCATCCAAGCCAATGGGCTCGATCCGGTGACGGTGGCTTATATAGACACTGCATTCTTTTTTATCGAAACCCATCAGCTGAGAAAGAAGCTGACTGAGCGATATCAAGGGTTAAACTTCGTTGCTTGGGAGACCGACGTTTCGGTTAAGCAACAGTCGGAGAGCTATGGCCCCGAGTTGTGGAAAAACAATCCCAACCTATGCTGCCACATTCGCAAAGTCGTCCCGATGAAGCAAAACGTTGTCAATTTCGACGTTTGGGTCACGGCGCTGAGAAGGTCACAGACAAAATCACGGGCCAACACGGAAGTGTTCAGCTGGGACTGGCGTTACCAGATCATGAAATTCTGCCCTTTTGCCGCGTGGGAGCGGAAAGACGTTTGGCAATACATACAAGAGAACGATGTGCCTTTCAACCAGCTACATTCACAGGGCTATCCCAGCGTCAGCTGCTACCACTGCACGAAAGCCGTTCCTGGTTCATCGCCGGACTCGGACGTACGTGACGGTCGCTGGGCCGGCAAGAACAAGGACGAGTGCGGATTGCATTTCAATATTTGATCTCAAAAGCTCCATTTTTAACATTCATGATTCAGAATTTCGTATTTTCAATTTCGAAATCCAAAATTCTGAAATTTTAAATCTATCACACACAAAATTGATTCCCCAAGCAAACCATTATGGCCAAAGATAAAAACGCTCCATCTAAAGTCGAAGTCGCAAAAGACCAAAGCGCGAACCTGCGAGGCACGATTGACGAAATCCTTAAAGATCCTTCGGTGGACAAGTTCGAACACGACGATCTCCAGCTGCTGAAATTTCACGGCACCTACCAACAAGACAACCGAGACCAGCGCGCTCAGCGCCGTAAAGAAGGACTTGGCAAAGCCTACAGCTTCATGATTCGCGTGGCTCTGCCCGGCGGCGTCGTCACACCCAAGCAATACCTCGACCTCGACGCGATGGCTGACAAATACACCTACGGTTCAATTCGCATTACGACTCGTCAGGCGATCCAGTACCACGGTGTCATTAAAGACAACCTTCGCCAAACCATGAAATCAATCAACGATTCGCTCATGACGACATTGGCGGCCTGTGGTGATGTGTGCCGCAACGTCATGGCATCAGCACCTCCGTTCACGGACGAAATCTACACCCAGATTCGCAAGACTGCGAATGAAGTGGCAGTCGATATGGCACCGAAAACCGGCGCTTACCACGAAATATGGATCGACGGGCAGCGCCAACACCTGACCGATGAAGTGGAACCGTTTTACGGAAAGACTTATCTCCCGCGTAAGTATAAAGTGGGCGTCACCGTGATGGGCGACAATCAAATCGACGTGTATTCTTACGACGCGGGCCTGATCGGCATCGTCGAAGACGGAAAACTGATCGGCTACAACATTGTCGCTGGCGGTGGATTGGGGCTGAGCCATGGTCGGGAAGCGACTTACGCACAAATCGCCTACAACGTCGGATTCGTCGCGATCAAAGACGCCGTCCAGGCCATTCAAAACGTCGCGTCGATCTACCGTGACTTCGGCGATCGAAACAATCGTAAACACGCGCGACTGAAGTACCTGATCGGCGATAAAGGCATCGAGTGGTTCCAAGAAGAGTTCAAGAAACGCGCTGAATTCGATCTGCATCCCTTCAAAGAGATTCCTGCTGTCGAAAATGAAGACTGGCTGGGCGTTCACAAACAGGACGACGAAAAGTTCTTCTACGGTGTTTTTGTTGAAAACGGCCGCATCGCCGACAACGACAAAACCAAATGCAAATCAGCGTTCAAGAAGATCGTCACCGAACTCAGCTGCGGCGTAACCTTTACAGCTCAGCAGAGCCTGCTGTTTACCGATCTTTCCGAAAGCGACGTGACGCGTCTGGAAGAGATTTTGGCGGAATTCGATGTCGCTAAAGTCGAACAGCTCAGCAACGCCCTACGTTATTCGATGGCATGCCCGGCGATGCCAACTTGCGGCTTAGCCGTCGCAGAATCCGAGCGTGCCATGCCGGATGTCATCCGCGAATTGGGGGCCAAACTTGAGTCGATGGGGCTTGGCGATACGAAGCTGACCGTTCGCATGACGGGCTGTCCTAACGGATGTGCTCGACCCTACACTGCCGACATCGCGTTCGTAGGTCGACGTCCAGGAATCTATCACTTGTTTGTTGGCGGCCGACTTGAAGGCGATCGAATGGCCGACCTTTACGCGGCGGATATGAAAGTCGAAGAGACGATCGCGACGCTGGAACCACTGTTGAAAAAGTACGCCGCTGACCGAAATGAAGACGAAGGGCTTGGCGATTTCTACCAGCGTCTGCTTGGCCGAAAAGAACGACGAACCCGAGTCACCGGTAAAGAAGAAGCAACCTTTGATGAAGTCCAGCCGTTGGTGCAGTTGGGTTAGAGGGTCGATTAGATTTTCCTCATTGGATGGGCTATTGCGCTCGTTTAACGACCAGCCGGCAGGCGACCGTGTTTCGCCCCGCAAAATGCCGACGCGTGCCGGCTGGTCGTTCAACGGGCGATAGTAAATCAAACATGAAGCAATATAAAAACTGTGCGTTGATCCTTGGTGCTCACGGTTCGATGGCGGCTACCGATTCCAATCAACCGCTGCACGATCTGGCCGCTGCGATTGCGATCAAAGACATCTTTGCCACGGTAACCCCGGCTTTTCTAAACGGACTGCCGGAAATGAACGATTTCATACGCCTTCTGCCGCCAGCAAACGCCGTCGAAAACATCATCGTTGTTCCCGCCATGACCAGCGTTGGCTACTACTTGCAAAACGTCATACCGAAACGGCTGGCTGAAAACCCACAGCACGACCAATACCGATTGTTCATCTCGCCGGTGATCGGAATGCATAAAAAAATTGCCAGCCTGATCATCCAGCGGGCTGAACAAATGCTACAACAGGAAAACCTCGACGCCAACAACACCACTATCGCGTTGATAGGGCACGGCACTCGCCGTAACGCCAACAGTAGTAAATCAACCTACGATTTACTTCAGCAATTGAAGGATCTGCGGCCTGAGCTAAACTATGAAATTGCGTTTCTCGATCAAGATCCCGAAGCAGACGCAGTTGCCAAATCCATTTCGACACGGCACAAACTGGTCGTCCCTTTTTTGATCAGCCGAGGCCCACACACAACCGTTGATATTCCCAAAGCGTTCGGTTTGCCCAGCGGACCCGATGTAAGATTCCCTAACCGAGCGACCAACGATGATGGAGACGTTTGCATCTGTGATTTGCCGATCGGAATGTATCCGCAGATCGCTGACCTGTGCATCGAAATGGCAATCGCTGAATTAGAACAGGGAACTCCCGTTGTGCTGCCCGAACTTACCGCTTCATAGTCATCCTTCATAGTCGCCTTTCGCTCCGCGAAAGTGTGTTCACGCGCAGTAGCGATCGAGTGCACTTTCGCGGAGCGAAAGGCGACCATGGATCACGCATCCAATTCAAAGTTAATTTATGAATTCTCATCGAGGCACAATTTATCTGGTCGGAGCCGGCCCCGGTGATCCTGACTTGATCACCGTCCGCGGTATGCGGCTGATTGAACAAGCCGACACGATCATTCACGATCGCTTGATTCCGCAAGAAGTCCTCCAATGGGCACGCTCCGACGCAACCCTTATCGACGTCGGAAAATATCCTGACCACCATCGGATTAAACAACCTGAGATCAACGATCTGTTGGTCAAACACGGCATCGCTGGCGACATGGTAGTCCGGCTCAAAGGCGGTGACCCCTTCGTCTTCGGTCGCGCCCAGGAAGAAATGGACGCTTGCCGGGCAAACTCGATTCCATGCGTCATCGTTCCCGGCGTCAGTAGCTGCATCGCCGGCCCGGCAGCCGTTGGAATTCCCGTTACTACGCGCGGGCTTGCCCGATCATTTGCTGTTTTGACAGGTCATACTGATCCAAATCTTGCACCACACAGTTTTGACTATGCGGCACTCGCCAAGATCGACACGCTAATTTTAATGATGGCCTACAAACATTTGCATAAGATTACGCTATCGCTAATCGACGCTGGTTTGTCCCCTGATACGCCTGCGGCCAGTATTCAACGCGCGACCCAAGCAAACCAAGTTGCCGTAGCGGGCACAATTTCAACGATTGCAGCTCAAGTTCAACACCGCAATATGGGCAGTCCTATGATTACAGTCATTGGAGACGTAGCCGGTATGATCGATGAGGATTGCTTGAAATTACCTGACGACATGAAATCGATGATCAAATAGTGCGGGTCCAAAGGTGTCTGACAAATGCAACTTATCGCTAAAGCGATAAAATGCATTAAGATCGTTTGCAGTACGATTCGCTTTCACCCCATGGACATGCTTGATGCCCCCAATGGAATTTGGGAGACCCATAAAGACGGATCCCGGACGCTGTCGCGCCAAATCAGGTGCTGTTTAAAACGCCCAATGAATCTTTGGTCTGGGACGCTACCGTTACGCCAAAATCATACTTGCAACTGAACACGTCAAAATCGCAAGACGTCTGGGATTGGTCGCCAACCAACAATTCCATGTTGGGATGATCGAAACACAATTTGGGGCCATCGTTCGTGATTACGGAACTTTGGTTTTAACGACTTTGTATGGCCATTCCATTTCTTCGTCCGGCCATTTACAGCTGCTTGCTTCCAGTGGAGCCGAAAACACGAACATGCAGTGGAATGCCGACCGTACTAATGTCAGCTATCAATGGGGGACCGGTCCCACACAAGTCAATTTGGTTTCCGCTAAAATCAAATTGTCGCTCGATTCAAAATTCGCGATGCACGCGCTCGATGGAACAGGCAAGCGCATCTCACAGGTCGACACGAAATTGGAGGCTGGCAAATTGATTTTCGAAATCGGCGCGCCTCTCAAAACGATTGGGTATGAGTTAATCAAAGAGTAAATGGCATCGTGCGCTTGGACGACCGCTATGAAAAGTCTTCGGCTAACAGCAGGTTGGAAACCAGACTAACAATTGCGATCAAGTTTCACCCACGATTAAGCCAAACAATCGACGCATTGAGAATCGTAGCAAAAGCCACCCAAGCGCAGTAAGGAGCGAACAAATAGGTCGCAACCGGAGTTTGTGAATAACTTGACTTCATAAATGCTAAAATCGTTAGCAGCATCAAAACGATGACCATCAACGCTGCCGTGGGCATCTGAAACGCAAAGAAGATCGGGCTCCAGATACCGTTGAGTACCATCTGTGTCCACCACAGTTTCATCGAAGTGGAGCGTGAATTCTTGTTCCAAACGATCCCACCGGCCAATCCGATCAACACATACAGTGTTGTCCACACCGGTCCGAAAATCCAATTCGGCGGATTAAACGAAGGCTTGTTCAAGCCTTCGTACCAAACGCCTGGCAACGAGGAAAAGCTTGCGGCAAAACCAACGGCCAACATCAGCGCGACGAAACCAATGCAAGGAAGTATTGGGCGGTACAAAGGATTTTCTCTCAACCAGAAATCGAATAAAAATTCTGTGCAAGCTAACCGAGATAATTATTCGCTCAGTTGGCCAACCTCAGATTATCCGACCATCATAGCGGATGACAGAGAATTTGCAGACTGCTTCATTTAAAGGCAGCCTCAAAAGCCATTAATCGGCCGATACTTTTAGAAACGGAAAAGGAGACCCTATTTCAAGTTTCTTGCCTTTGTCTGCCAAACACGTTCTCGTCTACCGGTTCTCTAGTTTTTCTTCCGCCTTCCTCTAACTCAACTCCTAAATTTGAAGTTGAATGTTGTCTTAAAGCTGAACTCAATCTAATCGCACGAATCAAATTCACTTCATCAAGTAATTCGGATTCTGTCACCGTCTGCGATGACTCTCCTTCCACATAAAACCTTTCCTCTCCCGGCAGTTTCCAAGCCATCCACCCCAACCATCCCAGAAGAGGAATGAAACACAATTGCAGAAAGGACGATCCGGTGTTTGGCTCAGTCTTTGGGGTATCGTTTGTTTGCCGGTTAGACCCTTTACCCGCTATTCGTTTTCTACGTTTCATGGCAAAACGACGATTCGCCGACGGTGCCCTAGCAGGCGCTGACGCCAACTGTTGCTCTCCGGCGATTGCCTTCACACCTGCGGTGATCGGTTGTTCATGAACTTCTGCAAATAAGGAAGCGAACGGATATTCTTCTTTTACGACTGACTTTACCTCCGACGCGGCAACAACTAATTTGACTTGTGAAGGAGGGGGCAAAGTCGTAATTGAGGCCAACGCTGCGAGAGGAGTCAACTTCGCAGCTTGCGAGGGCTCCGAAACAGCAACGTCCGTTGATTTTAAATAGATCTTTTTGTTGCCCCTAGCACGAACCGATTTAGTATCTACGGAAATCGAAGTCGGTATCCTCTTCGCCGCAGAGGCCGACGGTGTGAGCGTAAAACCTCCCCCTTGCTTAATCCGCTTCGCCTTCGGTTTCCACTTACTCTGCCGTTGCTCCTTTTGCATGTATTGAAAGGATTTTGGGCTTGGAAGCGTCGGCGTTTGAGCATTCTTGATTGCTTCGGACCCTACAGCACCAATTTGCAAATCAGCAACGTCAACTGAATTAAGCGTACCGCTAACAGCGGCTTCGGTAACCCAAGCTGGCCGATAGTTGTGATTGGATTTAGAGCGTCTCTGAAACTTCCTCAAAGACGGCAAGTTCACGTCGGCATGTTGCTGCGCTTCTTCAAGCGCTGAAGGCTGTTGCACTGCTTGGGCATCGTTAGCGATAGTGAATAAAATCGATACGATCGTAATCGTCAAAACTTGATTCATAGCAAAACTATTTGTGCGGCAGCAAAAAAGGAGAGATAAAGAGAAGAAGAACGGAAAAGGGAATTTGCGTTTTGCAATCTTATGTCACATTTTGAACAAATTGGTGTAAAGATTAAATTCGACATCTTAAGGCATGAAATTTTACTCCACACCAAAACACAGAGGCCGGTTATAACGACCGCGCCGACCACGAGTTGGCCGCATCTCGATATCGCGTCAAATACCCAATCAATTCAAGAATGCCCCATCGCTCCGCAGGACAATGACAGGTGGCACAATCGGGTTCGCCAAACAGCAACATTTGACTAGAATGGTGCTTCAAACAGACCGATTTTAGCGCAGGTCGCTTCATAAGCGGCAGAACTTCACTCAATAGGCGGAAAATGGAAATTTTGGGCGGGCCAATCTTTGGGATTGCGGGGGCCGGCGAATCACACGGTCCCGGCATCAGCACAATCACTTTCGGCTGTCCTGCGGGCATTGAAATCAAGCGCGATGTGATCCAACACTACCTTAATCGACGCCGGCCCGGTTCGAACAAACACGGCACGCCTCGCAACGAAGCCGATCAAGTGATCCTCACAGCCGGCATCTTTAACGACGCCGATCATGACGCGATGCTAACGGGACCGCCGATCAGCATCGCCGAACAAGCCGCCGTCCGCACGTACTCGGCTGGTTTTTCCACTGGCGAACCTATCGCCGCTTTCGTCGCCACAGCATCTTCAAAAAGCGGACACTACGCTCAGTTTTCTGGAGACCTAGGGGAAGTCCGCCCGGGTCACACCGACCTGGTTAAACACCACCAATCGCGCGGCTTCGTTGACTATCGAGGCGGCGGACGGTCCAGCTACCGCAGCGCGATCAGCGACGTCGTCGGTGGTTCCATCGCGCGTATCATGCTTCAGCAACATTTTGGCACCGTGTTCCTCAGCAACATCGTCCAAGTCGGTACGCTCAAATCAAAAACATCGCTCAGCGAAATACTTGGCGTTGATGCGGTCAACAAGGAAACCTTGGATAAAGCCCAGACGCAGCTTTCAGCCGCTGAGATCTACACCATCGACAAAGACTTCGCCGATGCAGCGGCTGACCTGATCATTGAGACTCGTAAGAAAGGTGATTCGCTCGGCGGCGTTGTCGAAGTGGTTGCCGTCAACGTTCCAGAGCTCGCAGGTCGACCGCTGTACAACAGCCTAAAACTCAAACTAATGGGATCCCTCGGCGGACTACACGCAGTCCGCGCCGTCGAAATCGGATCCGGCAATGATGTCGTCACTCGTTTGGGCAGTGAAAACAACGATCCGATTCGCTCCGGCGGTTATCAGACCAATCATCACGGCGGAATGCTGGGCGGAATTACAACCGGCGCTCCACTGGTGGCACGCGTGGCCTTCAAACCGACGTCGACCATTCACACGCCTCAAAAAAGCGTGCAAAAGAATCTTTCAGAAATTGACTACCAATTGGACAAAGGCCGACACGATCCGTGCGTTGCCATCCGCGCCGGCGTGGCATTGGAATCCCGTATGGCGATCGAACTGGCCAACGCGGTGCTGATGCATCAGTCCAGTTGCCTTCACGCCGACGATTTCAATCTGTTTTAAGAGGTCAGCGCTTTCACCGCCTCCGCGCAGTGGATTGCAAATTGCACGTCCATCAAATCAGACAGTGTCAGCGATTCGGGATACCACTTTTCTACCCAGGCTGAAATTTCATCCGCCCGGCGATCAGTAACGTGATACGCCTCAGGTATCGCGGCGAGCTGATCGACTTCCAACTGTACTCGTAGACGCAAACACGCGGGTCCTCCACCATTGGCCATACTCTGATCCAGCGGCAGATAAATGACGTCGGCAATTGGATTCTCTTCGTCCGTAATCCACTGCTCAACCAAGGACTGGGCCGCCAGAACTTGCCGGCAATTTTCAGGACAGAGAATCGTAAACTTCCCACCTTGATTGGTCACGATTTGGCTATTGAACAAGTAAGAGGAAACGGCGTCTTCTAACGTCAGTGCACTTTCATCGACGACGACACGTATAAGGTCTCGTCGGAAATTGCGTTGAAAAACCTCATCCAGTTTCTCCAACGCCGCGTCGGCGTTCAAAAACGCTTTTTCATGGTGGATCATCAAGTGCTGATGGCTGGTTGCGATCACATCATTATGAAATACGCCTGCTGCGACCGCTTCAGGATGCTGCTGCAGGAAAAAAACTTGCTCCTCATTCAGTCGATGCCTCCGCGCGATCGCTGCGCCGCACTGTTGGCTTTGCCGGCCAAGAAAACCTGAGCTCACTGCATCCCCGTCGACCAACACATGCACCCCCTGCCCTGCCCCATGCAAATCTTTGGATCCGTTCACACCATTTGACAACCGCATATGATTGGCAGCACCTTCATCCCGTAGCGGATATGACGACGGCAAAGGTTGATGAACGACGGTATTTGCAACTGCCGAGAACACTCGATTCAACTGTTCGAAACGTTCGGCCGCTTCCTGTTGCCGGTGAAGGTTACTTGCAAGGTTTGCGACCGAAATATGCAGCCGCCCATCACCGGAGTCCGCCGACGGCGTAACCGTTGCCGCATTGGCTGTCCACATGAAGGCTGACGACCATGCGGCCGATAGCAAACGGACATCGGAATCGCCAACCGCCTTCAAAACATCCGCGTCCGAACCACCAAAACCTAACTCACGTAACCAATCAATATTGGGACGATCACACGGCGGCAGAAAGAACTGCGGCACACCCACTGCTGCGACCGCGCGCATTTTCTCTAGGCCTTGCAACGCACCGGCGCGAGGATGGGACGGTTTGTTCTGACTGCCCAACGACGCGAGGTTTCCGACGCCCAACCCACCGTAATGATGCGAAGGACCAACCAAACCATCAAAATTTGCTTCGATCGTCATCACGAATTCCTTATCGCTGCTTTCCAAAAACGTCCTCTAAGCCCACCCCAATCTTCTCAGGCAAATCCAGCACACTCTTTTCCAACGAAGAAACCGAGTGCGAACAATAATCGGCTGCGTGATAACCGCTGGGACGATGGTTTCCGCTGCGTCCGATACCTCCAAAGGGAAGTCGTCCACTGGCACCGGTTGTCTGACGATTCCAATTGACGATCCCGGCCTCAATTCGATTGATAAAGTGATCAAACGCCGATCGGTCATCGCTCAACAGTCCCGCCGACAACCCATACTTCGTTCGATTTGCCCGGTCGATTGCATCATCCAAATCAGCCGCTTGTTCGACAAGCAATAAAGGGCCAAAAATTTCGCTGTCTTCCACACAACCATCCTCCACGCTCAACAACCCCGGCGTCAGCACCGAAGGATGTTTGGCCAGTGGCTGAATCATCAGTTGATGTTCGGCGGTCGCCAGCGCTCGCCATTTTTCTTGTCCCGCCAACACGCCTTCTGCCGAATCAGTTGAAATCAAACTGCCCATCAACGGCTGCTGCTGCCCCTGCGGATCCCCCACCCGAATTTTGGGGATCGCCGCCGTCAATCGTTGGATAATTTCTGCGCTGGCGGCGCTGCCAGTGAAAATTAATCGACGCGCACAGGTGCAGCGCTGACCGGACGTCAAATAGGCCGACAAAATAATTTCATGCACCGCAGCGTCGATATTGCTGACTTGATCGACCACCAACGCGTTGTTTCCACCCAACTCAAGTGCCAACATCTTCTCGGGCTGCCCTGCCAAATTCTGATGCAATATCTTTCCCACGCGATAGGATCCTGTGAACAAGACGCCTGCAACGTCCGCGTCATAAGCAATCGCCCCGGCAACGTCGGCGACGCCATGAACCAAATTGAGTACGCCATTGGGTAGGCCCGCTTGCTGCCAAGCCCGTACTAAGAACTCCGCCACGGCTGGCGTTTGTTCACTCGGTTTAAAAACCACTGTGTTTCCAGCCAACAATGCGGGAACGATATGAGCACCAGGCAAATGGGCCGGAAAATTAAACGGCCCTAACACGGCCATCACACCCAGCGGCCGGTAGCGAATGACAGCCTGTTGCCCTTGGTCACCGCTGACCGACGTCCACCGCCGCTCTTTGATCGCGTCAATCGAATTGGAAACTTTGCCAATGCAAGCGTTCACTTCGGTTCGCGATTCCCACAAAGGTTTACCATTTTCGCGCGTGATCAACGTCGCCAACTCTTCATGTCGATCCTTTAAGACTTCGGAGAATTTAACAGCGATCTCAACCCTCCGCGCGAGCGATTGAACCATCCAATCTTCAGCCGCCGCTTTGGCTGAAACGACTGCGTCACGACACTGCTTCATCGAGGCCTGTTTGCCTTGTAAAATTTCGTCGCCCGTGAAAGGATTGGAGCTGATCCAGTCTTGGCAACTTCCGTCGACCCAAACCCCATCAATCAACATCTGTCCAGAGAATTGTATCGGGGGCATAAGAGATCCTAAAGTCGCACGAAAAAAACGATGATGCCGAAACATCATCGTATCGCAATCCCGATCCGCAAGACAGTCCGCCGCGCATCAATCAATCGTCTGCTTTACCACTGTCTTTGATAACGAAGCGTGCTTTCAATCGCGCAACTTCGCTGGCCAAGCCTGCGGACTTCACCGAATCCAACACGTCGTTAAAGTTCTTATACGCATCAGGCGCTTCATCCAACGGATACCGTCGACAGTTACTCAACACGTCATGCTGATCCAAATCCTGATCAACGGTCGCCTGGTCCAACTGTCGATTGGCTTGACGGCGTCCCAAAATGCGCCCCGCGCCATGGTTCACGCTGAACAATGAATCGGCCGCACCTGATTCACCGACCATGACCGCCGATCCATCACGGGGATTTCCTGGCAACAGAATCGGATGCCCTGTATCTGCAAAAATCGTATCAGCCAACTCATGATGCCCACTTGGAAACGCGCGAGTGGCGCCTTTTCGGTGAACCCACGAAACTTGGTTGTCAACGATTTCCTTTCGCGCAATGTTGTGGCTGATGAAGTACACCAACTTTCCTTGCACGCCAGGAATCACTTCTTGAAACGCTTCCAACACCAGCGCGTTGATCAGCATGTGATTGACGGTCGCAAAGTTTGCTCCCAACGCCATATCATCCAAGTAATCATTCGCCTCGGTCGTGCCCAGCGGCGCGTAAACCAACTCGCGATCACCACCCGGCAAAGGAATATTCCACTTCGCGAATTTCGCTTGCAGGGTTTTAAACTGAGCCGAAGCAAGGTTGTGACCAAAGCCCCGCGAACCACAATGAGACAGAAACGCTACCCGTCCATCCTGCAGCCCGAACACATCGGCGGTCGCTTTTGCTTTTTGGGTATCACCAATTTCAACCACTTCGCATTCGCCAAAGTGATTTCCACCACCGTAGGAACCCAACTGCCGCATCTTGTTTGAGAAGTTCGACATCTGCCGCTGCTCCAGCAAACGCTCCAATCGCACACTCAGTGCATCAGCAGTATCGTCATGCCCAACATGAAATGCGTCTTCGCAACGGTCGGCCCACTCCTCAGGAATATCCAACTGACGGCAAACGTCAACGCTGCCCCCTTCAACGGCGACTTGAATACCCAGTGTTCGATTCACCGATCGGCCATGCGAAACGTTACGCTGCCCTTTACCCATTCCGGTCGGAGTCCGTCGACAGATCGCGTGAATCAGCGCACGCCGAATCTTACGCTTCTCGATCGCGTCAGCTTCCAAGTCCATCTGCAACAGGCTCATCGAGCATTTAATATCGACGCCGACTGGCCCCGGATAAACGTGAGTTGTCGAGGACATCGCGCACCCAACGGGCGCACCGTAACCCAAATGAGCGTCCGGGTTGATCACCAACTTGTTAACACCAGGCGCCATCCGCGAATTGATCGCTTGCTGCAAACACCCGTCGTCGAACGTCTCACGGATGGCCTCATTGCCGAAAACTTTGATTGGCGGAATGCTGTCGCTAACAGGCAAGATTGCCGTCGCATCTCCGGTTGGGATCAGTTTGTATTTACGTTCGGCGCTTGTCTGAGTGGTTGACTTGGTGTTCATCAGCTGTCTCTAAGTAAAGATAATGGATTCAATCACCTAGGACAGATGATATCCAATTTTGTTCAGCAGGTTCCGAACAATAACACAGCCGGCACACAAAAGAAAAACCATGATCATCAGAAAATGATCATGGCTTTGATTTGCAGCTCGGCTTGTAAATCCGTTTTTAGTGTGTGTGAACAGGCGTGGAGACCGCCTTACTTCGTTTGCTGCCTGATAACATCGGCTAAAGACTCGGCAGACGTGAATTCACCAACGATACTGGTGCCGGGAAACATAAGTTTGGGCACTGCCCCCTTACCTGCCTTTTCATATAGCTGAATCATCGAAGAAACAAACTTGCCAGGAATACCTGACGCTAGTTCAGCGTCCAACTTAGCCGCGTCGACCATCGAAGTTGCTATTGCCTTTGCCTCGGCCAGTGTTGGAGCCTGTTCGTTGGAAAACATCGCTTCGTGGAATTCACGAAACTTAACTGCATCGACTCGCCACACAGCAATCGACAACTTAGCAAGATCGCAGGACTCGATAAATTTGACGTCGGTTTTTTCTATCGCACTATTACAGGCCGTATTCAGCGGGATTGGCAAAACCATCACAGACACGTCGCCGCCGAGAATTTTCTTTGCGCCCGAAATTGCTTTGTGCGTCTTTCGACAATTTGGACAGTTGTAGTCAAACATCTCAACAAATATGTGTTTTGAATCTACAGGACCGTTCAGTGGCCACTGATCAACATTAAGTTTAATGGTCCCACCATTGATCCCAACGGTTCGCCGTTTCGGTTTTGTTGATTCGCTCGGTGCTTCTTTGACAGCTTTCTGGCCGCTTTGCAGTGGTGAAGTGAAAGCCATCATCGCAGTTGCGTTACGCACCAAACCCATGACGTGCTCAGCCGATAACATGCTGGCCAAAACGGAGACCGCTTCCGATTTTTCGGCCGAAACAACGGGAGCTTCGAACACAGCACTTTCGGTATCTTCGCCCAGACTTTCGGTGGGAACTGCAAAGGGAGCGTCGAACGTTTCGTTGGTTACTGCTGGCGCTGTCTCGAAAGTCTCAATGAGAAACTTTTCAGGTTCCCCTTGGTAGATTTGCCCAACAACCAAAATGGCCATACCAATCGCGGCAAAAGGAGCAGCAAATTTCGAAACGTTTCCACTGTCAGGAATCTTCCAAACCGCGATCGTAGCCGCACAGATTCCGCAAGCGTGAGCGACCAAGCAATAACTGCAATAGTGTTCTAAGACGAAGACTTGGAGACCTGTGAACCAAACCGCGGCCAAACCGGCAGACAATGAAAACATCGCAACCGCCGTCCAAGCAAAACGCTTGACCACAGGCGCGCTATGGGTGACTGCGAAAAACAATGCGGTCGCCAACGAAACGTAAGACCCTATCGCCAACAGACTGACAGGTATTCCCATCCACATCGACCATTTGCTAGTGGTAACGTGGCTGCAATCAAAAACACTGTCGCCACCACATCCGGCAATTTTTGACGAAGCAAAAGATGCCCAAGTCAAGTACGAAGAAATTCCAATTGCGACCACACAGCAGATCACAAGAATAGGAATTACAACACGATTTAAGCTGCGGGAAGCGGTACTCATAGTGTTTGGTTTGGGGCTAAATTTAAAATTATTTGCGGCCAAGAATTAATTCGAGGACCAAGATCAATCGGATTTCAGTAATAGCTCGAAACAGAGCAATCGCGATGCCACGGCAGTCGACGTGCCGAAGATTAACTCATTTTTAGCAAAATACGTATTTCAACCAAGATTAGTCTTTGTTTTAGGGGAATTTAATTGACCTCCTGTTGGCACAAGGCGGAAGTTGACGGGGCTGAATAGGTTTTGACCTTCATAACGGCTTCCATACAAGCGAAACGCCGCAAATTTTCGAAACAGAAGATAATAAAAGGGTGCTCACGATGTTGGAGAAAAGGCAAGCTTTCCAATGAACCCATTTTGATATGTATTTTTACGATAACGCGACAGTCGGGTCGAAACCAATGTGCGTACGGCTAGCGTTCTGACGGACAATTTGGCGAATTGGGTTCGTCGAAACCGGGAGTCGTCCAAGATACCGCTGGCTACCGATGATTTCGGGCTTGGTGCATCTGGATTCGGTTGGTTTCAAAGTGCGCAGCATGGACTCTTTCCTTCCAAGACAGCTCCCTCCAACGTCTTGCCCAATCGCCACGACTCCAACGATCGACAAAGTCAATCGTTTGGAAATATACGGTTGTGATCTCTAGCGAATTAACATGCCAGTTAGAACGCTTCAGAGTTCGAGAAGAATAAACGGGCCGCTTAAGCGTGACCACTTTCGGAGTCGTCCCTCTTCTTCTCTGAAACATTTTTTCTAGGCAAATTCAATGTCATTTTCTGACGAATAATACAGTTCGTTCTTTGAACGGCTGGAGGATCGCGTCCTCTTTGATGGCGTGCCTGACGCTCGTTGCCAGTGGATACGATGCGGCCAATGGCCTCGTCTACTTTCACCAAGTTGATTTGAGTTCCGGCGACTACTTCGAGCTGGCCACCGGAGTCGTACAAGACAACTATTCAGTCTTTCCAACTGCAACAGGCCTGGAAGATTCGTCCATTGATCTTGGTCTGACTCTGTCACCAGCGCTAACCTAGGGTGGCCAACGACAGGACATCATTGCCACCGACACCGGATTTCGTTCAAGCACCGCAGGGACCACGACAACCGATTTCTTCATTCCTGCAGGCACGACAGGAATTCGAATCGCTGGATTCTCCACACGCGACATCAACGAGAACTCCGGGGCTGCATTCGCCGTTATCGACCTGGTCAACGGCACCAGCAGCGGCTCGATTTACTTCGTCCGCGCCAGTAGTAAGGTTGACACCTAGTGGGATGGGACGCAACACTCTTTGGGACTGCCTTCTTTGACTACGCCAACTCGATCAGCAACCACACCACAATCGCCCAGTTCAATGCCCCCTTTGCTGGAACCGCGGCATTCAACCTTATCAATGGTGGCACAACGCTAGAACTAGCAGTCAACAGCATGCCCTGCCGACAACGGGAGCCTTCAACGTCCAGTCGACGACACCGCCAAGCAACGGCGTGATCACCGAAGGCTCCAAGAACTATACCGTTGGCTTGAACAATCCTGGATCCACCACAGGCAGCACCACAGCCGCGCTGGCCAGCCCCGAGGATGACCACGATCCAGGACAACGATGCCGTCCAATGGAGCATCATGGGCGACGTGATTGTCGACGAAGGCGGCACTGCACAGTACATGTTTGCGGTTAGTGGAATCTTACAGTACGGCGAAGACTCAAGTGTTGAGTTGACCCTGTCGAACATCGAAACGAATTCGGCTGACTACGACACCTTCATCACGGCCGTTCAAAACGCGGTGGCAATTCGGTCGGATCTCGTGTTTGATGCAGCCACGGGAACTTTGACCGCAACGGGAACCGGCGCCCCGATGGCCGACCTAGTTATCGTTCTTAATGCGATCGACGACACACTGATCGAAGGCGCCGAACGATATCAAGTTCTCTTGTCCAACGTGACCAGTACAACCGGTTCGGTTACAGGCATCGCCCCCGCGAAAGACATTGTCACCACAACGATTCAAGACACCGCCGGCAATGATGGCGTCTTGGAAACAACGCTGTGGTCCATCGGCGTAGACCAAGCCGTGCTCGAAGGCAACACGGCCGCATATGAACCTAATCTCGCGGGTAATCTTCAAGCCGGAGAGATCGTATCGGTCGATGTTAAGTTGTCTGACGTGGATACGATTGCGACCGACTATGGCAGTCCAGATTCCGCGATAACGCTGGCAGTCGCCACGTACAGCGGACCGGGCAACGTGGCTTTGGGATGGCACAACATTGACGAAGGGGATGCGGCGACTTATAGGGTCGCCACGTCCCACTTCTCATCGGCACCTTTGGAAAACTTCAGCAAATAGGCCACGCCCCGACCGTGAGGCGTCAAATGACTTTAGTGAGCGAGATAGAGTTCCTCGTTAACGTCGGAGTTGGCCAATTGGTAGCCGAGCCGATTTAGACCATCGTCGAGAATTTTCCTGAATTCTGATACATCAAGAATTTTGATTCCGACACGCATCTCGTCAGCTTCTTTCTATGGAAATATGATGTGTTGATTGTCGTGCGTTGAAACATCTCGTGATGGCAAACCTAATATATCGTTTTGATACTTCCGTTGCGAAGGCATGGTTGTGATGAAACCGATATTCATTCTTGCGATTCGTATCACATCCTTTGGACAAGCTACGCTTGCGCTTGCTCAATCGCCCGACACCGCCGCGGCGGCTGGAAAAAACAGCCGTGCAAACTACGTCGGTCGAGCGCGTAAAGAAAACCGCCATCTCAATCGATGACTTGACGGCACACGGTTTAGGCGATGGGATTTGAGAAAATTGCCTTAGAGCCCAAAGAGTTCAAACGAGTTACTTTCAAAATTGACAGGAGCCTGTTAAATTTTTTCCATTCGGAGTTAGAATTCGTTGTCGAACGGGGTATGTCTGAAGTCTTCATCGGAGGCAGTTCTGTCGACGTTACGAAACTTGAATTCGAGTTAAAGCAAAACAATCTTTATAACAAACCGACGCAGTGCCGGCTCCTACCAGCCCAACGCGAATCGAAATTGGAAGCAATATGCGAACAGCAGTGATTACAGGAGGCGGATCGGGAATTGGGCAAGCGATTGCGATGCGGTTGGCGTCAGAGGGCTGTCATGCGGTGTTGCTGGATTTCAGCGATGAAGCAGGCCGAGACACGGTGAAGCTGATCATAAAGGATGGCGGTAGCGCTCATTACATTAACACCGACGTCTCGGACACCGAATCGGTTAAAAATGCCTTCGCGCAAATTAACCAGGTCGACGTGCTGGTCAATAATGCGGGAATCGCCTCGATCGGTGATTTGGAAAATTGCCCGCCTGAGGAACTTGACCGCGTTTATGGGGTCAACGTGAAGGGCGTCTATCATTGTTTGTATTTCGCCGTTCCCAAGATGGTTGCCGCTGGCGAAGGCGTGATCCTTAACCTGGCTTCGATCGCCAGCAAGATCGGCATCGCTGACCGTTTCGCTTATTCGATGTCCAAAGGGGCGGTGCTGACGATGACGTTGTCGGTGGCTCGCGATTACATCGACAAGGGCATCCGCGCGAATTGCATTTGTCCAGCGCGCGTTCGCACGCCGTTTGTGGAAGGCTATCTGGCAGATAATTTCAGTGACCAAGAGCGCCCCGCGATGGAAGCCAAACTCTCTGCGGCGCAACCGATCGGGCGGATGGGCAAGCCTGAGGAGATCGCGGAGCTGGCGGCCTTTCTCTGTTCGGACAAATCAAAATTTATCACCGGCAGTGCCTATGATATTGACGGCGGATTTACGCTGTTACGGTAACAGGCCGTTTTTCAAATACTGGCTGCGACGGCAGAGTTATTTAATAATTCGAAATTCAACATTCGCAATTCAACAACTAATATTCACGTAGGTTTCCGGCGGAACCTCAACCTCCCGAAAAAATCTTAAAACCCAACAAGCAATTCCCAATGAAACTTACTCGATTCTACGACGGCAATATCATCAAGCCTGCCATCTTCTCCGACGACAACACGATCGTCGACTGCTCTTCGTTTGGGGAAGACTGGAACGAAGCTTTCTTCGAAACCGATGGACTGGCTCGACTGGCTAAATTCCTCGAAGAAAAACAAACGGAGCTACCTACGGTCAACATGGAAGAAGTCCGATTGGCACCTGCGATCGCGCGACCGTCAAAGATAGTTTGCATTGGCTTAAACTACGCGAAACACGCGGCCGAATCGGGCATGAAGCCACCGCAGCAACCCGTGTTGTTTTTCAAAGCAACGACGGCCTGGGCGGCGCCTTTTGACCCTGTTGTTATCCCTCGCATGTCTGACAAATCGGACTGGGAAGTCGAACTGGCGGTCGTCATCGGCAAGCGTGCGAAATACGTTTCCAAAGAAGCCGCGATGGAGTATGTGGCGGGCTACGGCGTTCACAATGATTACTCCGAACGAGCTTGGCAATTGGAGATGGAGGGCCAATGGGTCAAAGGAAAATCTGCCGACACGTACGCTCCTTTTGGGCCTTACATGGCAACCAAAGACGAGGTCGCTGACCCTAACAATTTGCATTTGTGGTTGAAGCGAAACGGAGAGACCATTCAGGAGTCAAACACCAATGATTTTATCTTCGACATCAGCACCGTGATCAGTTACGTCTCTCAGTTCATGACGTTGTTGCCAGGTGACGTGATATCAACGGGAACTCCCGCCGGCGTTGGGCTGGGCATGTCGCCGCCGCAATATTTGCAGGCGGGAGATGTCATCGAGTTGGGCATCGAGGGATTGGGAACGCAGAAACAGACAGCCGTGAAGGAAGAATAATTTCGCACGGCCAATTTCTTTTTAAACGGCCTTCGCTTCGTTGCCGGCTTTCGCTTCACGGAAAAATGTTTTCGCGAGTGCTCTTTCGCGGAGCGAAAGGCGACGATTGCTTACCTTCACCAAAGCAGATGCGCTATGACAACTTCAACGATCAGAATTACATCCGCCGAGGTCATCGACCTACGTGTGCCAACGTCCGACGACATGTTGGGCTCTGACCCGTTCCACAAAGAACCGGACTACTCTTCGGCATTGTTGCACTTAGAAACCGATAGCGGCCTCCGTGGTGTTTCGGTGGTGTTTACCGTGGGAGCGGGAACCGATTGGATCTGTCATGGTATCGAGGATCTCTGCCAGTTGATTATTGGTTCAACGTTGGAAGAATTTTCTGATGCACCGATCCGACTGTACCGGCGTTTGATTGACCATCATCAACTGCGATGGCTGCATGATGGCGTTTTTCGCATGGCCGCCGGAGCCGTCATCAACGCGCTGTGGGATCTCTGGGCCAAGTCGCTGAAGGTGCCGTTGTGGCGTTTGCTGGTTGATCTTGAACCGGAATTCGTCGCCGATTGTATTGATTGGAGGAACATCAGCGATGCGCTGACGCGCGACGAAGCGATTGCGATTTTGAAAGAACGTCAGCCAAGGATTGATCAGCGGGTCAGTGAAATGACGCCGGTGGGACCTAAGGCTTATTGTACTGCGGGTTGGTTGGGGCTGAGCGATGACGAGATTCTGGCGACGATCAGGAAACTTCAGCAGGAGGGGTTTGACTCTTTTAAATTGAAGGTTGGACGCGATCCGGTGGACGACGTCCGTCGAATTAAATTCATGCGAGCAGCGATTGGTGATGAACTGAATTTGATGGTCGACGCGAATCAGTTCTGGGGCATTGAAGAAGCAAAGAATCACATCGACAAGTACCGCCCTTACAATCTCAAGTGGGTCGAAGAACCGATCGCGCGTGACGATGTGCTTGGCTATGTGGAATTGTCTGAGACGTTCGCTGACGCTGATTTTCGTTTTGCGTGCGGTGAACAAGCGGCGTCGCCTGTCATCTTCAAGCAATTGTTAAAAAGTGGGGCCATCGGATTTTGTCAAATTGACGCGGTGCGGGTGGCGGGTGTCAACGATGTCATGGCGATCATCCTGATGGCGGCCAAGTACAATATTCCCGTTTGCCCTCACGGTGGTGGTATCGCGTTGTGCAACATGATCCAACACTACGGCATGTGGGATCAGATCGCGGTTTCGGGGCACTCCGATACGCAGTTGATCGAATACATTGACTTCCTGCAAGAATCAGTGGAACATCCCGTCGAGGTAAAGGACGGATGCTACGTCGCGCCCACGGCGGCAGGATGGGGACTGGAATTCGTACCCGAGTTCTTAGAGAAACATCAGTTCCCTGACGGTGTGGCTTGGAACACGCGGAGTCCGCTGAAGAAGGGCGCTGCGTTTGAAGTTTGAAGATACCGAGAGAAGAGCGGCACAGTTTCACAGTGTTAAACATCGCTGATTTAGATGGCGCAGTCAAAAAAATACGACTTGCCTAATTGGACAGCGCCACATTTGAATCAAAACACCAGTTATTGACGTGGTAACGAAACGGTGAGCGGCAAGGCGCTAGCGGCCAATGGTACTTACTTTACATCCAACCATAAAAACTAGCTCCCCCTCTCCTCGTGAATTCGGACCTAAAGACGCTGCCATCTAATCAAACGCTGACCGAATTCACG
>Ga0209831_1000676_pt1 | contig 32879 bp, 16 predicted proteins | sample Maine_Asex4_meta_FD_187451 | JGI IMG/M metagenome (GOLD analysis project Ga0209831, IMG submission 187451) | Marine algal microbial communities from Maine, USA - Maine_Asex4_metaG (SPAdes) (version 2) | ecosystem: Host-associated > Algae > Red algae > Unclassified | place: Maine, USA | collected... | reverse complement strand
GGGAAGCCAGCGTCGATCAACCCGTCAGCTACTACTCGACGATCTGACCTTGGCCGAGGTGATCCCAGAATTCGATCTCGCCCAGGCGATCGGCCCAATCATCGGTGGCGAGCGCAATACCACGATCGCAGTGCTGATCACTGGTGCGGGTGCACTTGCGTCGTCGCTGGTGGTGCCTGCGACTCGACTGGCGCAGACATGTGCGGTCATGGTTGTTCGAGTCAGCGGCGAGGAATTGGATCCCGATACCACCGCGATAGCCGGACGCGGTGTGCGGTACGTGGCCGTGGCCGATCTCGATGAGTTCGTTGTGACCATGCACCAGCGAGCCGCGGTTTCCTGAAGCCGGCGCACCGGCGGCAGTGACCACACTGAACAGATTTATCGCGCCGTCCAATGTGACGCAGCGACTGGAACTACCATCTGGTGGTGGCGAACGCCGACAATAGTGCTCAGGCTCAGGGCGCATCGACGCTGACCATCGACTTCGCGGGCGAAATTCACGAGCTTCACCCGGGCGATGAGTTCACGTTTGGGCGCGGGCGCACGAACGATCTCGAGGTCGACTCGAACCCCCGATTGCACCGAAAGTTCGGCTTCATCTTCTTCCGCGACGGGAACTGGTGGCTTCGCAACAACGGCAACCGGTTGGCCATCACGCTGCTCGACCGGGCGTCGAACTCCAGCGCGAACCTGACGCCTGGGCGTGAGATCACGCTCACATTTGCCAGTTCGACGATCACCTTCAAAGCTGGGTCCAGCACCTATGAGCTGCTGGTTGAGCTGCACAATCCCAACGAACCCGACGACGACGCTGACTCGACCGAAGCGCAGGTTGCTAGCGGCGCCACCGACATTTTCGCTCCCACAATCGACCAATCGCACTTGCCGCTTGTGGGCAATCAACGGTTGCTGGCAGTGGCGCTTGCCGAGGGAAAACTCCGCAACCCTCATAAGCCGGTTACCTTGCCAACGAACAAAGCCATCGCCCACCGCTTCGGATGGTCGATGACTACGTTCAATCGCAAGCTTGACCGACTCTGCAAGAACTATGCCCTTGCTGGCGTCAGCGGGTTGGTCGGCGGTCCCGGACAGGTTGCACTCGATCGCCGAACAAAGCTCGTCGAACACCTTGTTTCGTCCGGTTCGATCACCCTGCTCGACCTGGACCTCCTCGACCAGTAACCCGTCTGTCCGAGCTACATTCCCAGGTCGGCGAGTTGCTTTTCGATCGCACCGGTCATGGTGGTTTGTGACTCTTCGATGCCGGTACGCATCGTGTTGGTCAAGCTCACGACATCAGCCAAGGCGCTGTCGTACTCGGGCCCGACCCATGACTCCTCGTCGCCGAGGCGGGTGAACTCGTTCAGGTGTTCGTCATAGAGCTCGGTGACTCGTGTGTACACCTTCGTGCAGTTGTCCTTGAGTCCAGTGAGCACGCCATCATCTGCGGTTTCGATTGACTCGTCGACCTTGATGTCGGGCATGGCCACCACCACGGTCGGCGGCTCCAGATCGATCGGATCACCGCCCAGGTTGGTCGCGATGTAACTGCTTGCGGCGCTGATGACTTCGGCCATCGACTCCATGTTGTCGCCGCACGCCACGCCGAAGTCAACCGCGTTTTGGGTGCAGGTGGTTTTGAAATCGCGGGCACGCATGCCGTTGTACAGAACTTCGGCGGTCTCGCTCACGAGTTCGTTCAGTTTCAGCTCGACTTCATTGAAGATCTCAATGCCCCGTCGGCCGTAGGCATCGATTTCATCTCGCTTGGTCTGCTTGACAACCACTGTGGTCTCCTTCGTTAGGTGTTCGTTCACAACGTACGAAGAAGTCCCCGGTGGCGGTAGGGGGAGCCCTCCCCCTATCGCGAGGGGGACCCTCGTTGCACCATGTTTCTACGCAACCCGTGTGCGCCCGAGTGGCGTCCGGCATCACACAGAGAAGACGAGATTCATGGTCGAGGCCTTTCGACGCCCCATCTTTGACTACCCAGCCAGCCTCAGGGCGGCGCGCAAACTCTGGGACTTCAACGATGCACTCAAAGAGGCCGAGGAAAGCTTCGTGGCGCTTCGAGATACCGCGCTGGCACCGGACAGCTTCGAAGGGTCTTGGGGGGTTGAATTTCGGGCCCGGGCCGACGAAGAGAACCTCAACGTCCGGGCGACGCGCGGCAAACTCCGCACTGACGCCAACGAGTGGGGGACAGCCTGGCAAACCGCAGTCAATCAGATGAACAATGTCTGTTGGGCCGAAACCTACGTGGCCGCAAAGAAGCTTCTCGAGGAGAAGAAGCGCCAAGAGGAGGAGAACAAGAACTGGGCGTCTCGGGCGTGGGGCGCGACGGTTGACTTCTTCGTCGGGAGCGACGAGGTCATTGGTTCGGTGCCGAACGCCGACCGGGCGTCGCTTCCGACGGGTGGCGGCTTCCCTGCCTTCGCGAACTTCGCTCACTTCCGCGTTGGCGACCCATGCACGATTTCGTACAGCAATGAAGAACCGGGGCCAAGCACAGAGACCGTGACCGGCGAAGCGAACGGCGAGGCACAGCAGCGTCAGCACTCGCCTCAGGATCACGAGGTCGACCCCGATGGCGAAGCGCCCGATCCTGTGCCCGAACCAGTGACCGTGGCCAACAACCGCGGTACCGAGGGCGGGGGCGCAGAAACGTGCACCATTGATTTGCAGAAGGTCGGGGATTACCTTGAGGCCTACCGGACCCAGATTGACGACTTAGTCAGTGCCTGGGACACCGTCAGCCCAGCGCTCGACTCGGCACAAGCCGACTGTCAAGACTTCTTTTGCCATAATCACTCGCGCCAGACGGTTGCGGCTCTGTTCGGGTGCTTCGAGCACTTCTACGCCTCGGTCGATGTCGTGTATCAGTCAGTTGTGCCTAACGGCGACGGCACGGCGAGCATTTCGGATGCCGTCATAGAGCGCCGGTTGCAAGAGAACGGTCTCGATGAGGCACCCGGCGTGCTCGACCCCAGCGAGACCGAGCTGGGGGGAATGGCCGAGAACTCGGGCCTGGTCGACGATCCGATCAATGCTGCGACCGGCAACTTCTTTCACCAAGAACTCGATCTGGCGATGCCTGGCTTCGCCGACGCCATTGCCGTGCGCCGCACCTATAACGCTGGTCTTCCCGAGCGCGGCGTGTTCGGTCGAGGTTGGTCCTCGGTGTTCGACATGGAACTCACCGAGCACGACTCTGGCATGGTCTCGGTGCGTCTCGACGACGGCGCCATCCTTGCCTTTCCCTGCGCCCAGGACGGCACCTACGTCCCCCATGGTGCCCGTCAAACCCGGCTCTACCGCGACGGCCAGGAATGGGTGGTGCGCAAAGGCTTCGAGAGAGAATGGTTCTTCGATAGTGCCGGTCGGCTAAGCGGCGGTCGCGACGGTTACGCCCGCTGGTCGCTATTGCGCGACGCCACGTCGATCACGCTCACCGAGCTTTCGAGCAATCGGTCTATTGCATTCGTCGTCGCCCAAGGCTTGATCCAGTCGGCGTTGACCTCAGACGGAAGATCGGTTACCTATCACTACCTCGACAGCGATCTCGTCGTAGTGGAACGCCCGACCGGGTCGATGACCTACGAGATCAATACCGACGGGTTGATCGCTCGGATTCTCGACGCCGATGGAGTCCTGGTTGTCGAGAACACCTATGACGCGCTGCGACGAGCCGTCAGCCAGCTCAGCCCATTTGGCCGCATGAGTCTGTACGAGTACGGGGCCAACGGCCTGTTCCGGTCGACCGACGAGCACGGCGGCCCCGCCAACGTGATGATTCACGACCGGCACGGCAACTTGACGTCGATGCTCGCGGGCGATGGCCTGGGCATGCGGTTGAAGTGGGATGACCGCAACCGCATGGTCGAGCGTCGCGACCGCAACGGCAACACCACGGCCTACACCTACTTGCCCGACCCTGCACGCGATCTACTCGTGAGTCAGACCGGACCCGACGGTTCGGCTGAGCATCGCGAGTGGGACGAGCTCGATCGGCTGATCACGCTGGTCGTTGCCGATGGTGGCGTGTACGAGTTGACCTACGAAGGCGAACATCGACTGCCGGCAAGCGTGACCGACCCGCTCGCGGGCGTGACTCGCTACGAGCGAGACGCCAACGGTCAAGTGCTCACCGAGACCGATGCCGATGGCGTCGTCGTGTCCTATGAATGGACGGCCGACGGGCAGGTCCGACGGGTGACCGATGCTGATGGCGAGGTCGCGGCGTTTGACTACGACCTCGCAGGTCGGCTGACACGAACATCGAGTTCGGGCGGTAGCGCAGAGTTTGCCCACGACTCAGCTGGACGCGTCGTCACTATCGACAGCGTTGATGGCGTGCACCGTGCCGTGACCTACAGCGCAGCCGGTCGCCCCACCGCATGTTGCGATGACCACGGTGAGCTCATCTGGCGTATGGAGTACGGCCAGCATGGTCTCGCCTCTCGGCTCGAAGATGGCAGTGGCAAGTCGATGTCGGTCGACTACGACGTCTACGGCAATCACACCAGAGTTGTGGGGGTCGACGGTGTCGAGGCGCACTTCGGCTACGACGAGGTCAATCAGCTTCGGTCACTTGAGATTGCGGGCGTCACCGTTCTCAGTCAGTCGTTCGACGGCAACGGCAACCGCGTCAGTGTGACCGACGCCGACGGCCTCACCGCGACCCGGACCGTCGACATGCTCGATCGAACAAAGACCGTGACCGATCCGGTCGGTGTCACCACAACTATGACGTGGCACGACGGTGGTCAGCTCGCATCGGCAACCCGCTCTGATGGCGTGACCTACCGCTACGACGTCGATCAACTCGGCCGCATCATCACTGTGGTTGGGCCCGATGGCGCGACCGGTCATTACGAATACAGCGCCGCAGGACGGCTGGTCGCTCGCACCACTGGCGCAGGTCGCCGCACCGAGTACACCTACAGCGATTCGGGAAAGTTGGCATCGTCGATCGATGCAGACGGCATCGTCACTGCGATCTCTGCCGAAGACGCTGAGGTCACGATCACCAGCGGCGACGACATGGTGACCTTCACGCTCGACGAAACCGGCCGTATCGCGTCGTGGGATCAGGCCGGCGGCTCCAGTGGCGACGTGGTGTGGGGTCACGAAGCTTGCTCGGTTTCCTATGCCGACACGTTGCCCGCGATTGTCGAGCTCGATCGATCAGGCTTGGCGTCGCGGGTCACCAGCCCTGCTGGTGCTGTGACCGACATCGAGCGCAACTTGCGCGATCAGGTGGTGGCAACGGTCAGCGGTACCGAACGCACCGAGTTCAGCTACGACGCGTTTGAGAACTTGATTTCGGTCACCGACGAGATGAGCGATCCGGTTGCGCACGACTACAGCCCTGGCGGCCGAATCATGGCTTCGCAGTGCGGTGACGAAGCCCCGGTGCGTGCGACGCGAGATGCCGCAGGCCGGGTCACCAGCATTAGCTCTGATGACCAGCTGCTGGCGACCTACTCCTATGACAGTCACGGCCTGATCGTCGAAACTACGAGTCCGGACGGCACGGCATCAGCAGACATCGATTCCTATGGCTCGCTAGTCGCCATGCACGATCTCAACGGGCTGACCACCACCTATGCGCGCGATCTCGATGGTCTGGTGACGGGCGTCTCGTGTTCTGATGGCACCGCGTTTGCTTTCGAGAGATCTGCGGCGGGGCGCATCGCCTCGTACCGCACCGGCCAAACCGTGATGGCGGCGCCATTGCCATGGGATCACGGCGTCTCGAAGGACGCAGCCGGGCGCATCACCGTCGACCGGGCGGGCCGAACCCATCGCTACGACGATGCCGGTCGTTTGGTCGAATCCATCTCAAGCGATGGCAAGCGCTGGGCTTTCGCCCACGGCAACAACGGCATGATCGAGTCCGAAGTCAACCCGCTGCTCGGCGATCGGTCGTTTCGATACAACGCCGGCGGTCAGATCGCCGAGATCGTCGACGCCGCAGGCACAACTACCTTTCGTTACGACCGCCGAGGCCGTCGTAGCGGCGAGATCCGACCCGACGGAACATCGACTGAGTTTACCTGGGACGCCATCGACCGTTTGGTGTCGATCACTCGGATTGGTGCAGATGGCTCCCGCCGCGAACGCACGATCGCGTACTCGGGATATGGCCGAGCCGAGCGAATCGACGACCACCAGATCGCCTGGGATGACGCGCTGACGCACAAGCCGCTTCGTGTCGGCGATGCGACCTACTTTCGCTCGGGCATGTTCACCGCCGAGGTCGGGGCATCGCAAGATTGGGCTGACGGCACGGTCGACGATCCTTTTGGGTACTCCGGCGAGTCCGGCGTTCGGTTGGGTTTCCGGGGTGAACTCGAAGTCGATGGCCTGGTGCTCATGGGGGCGCGCGTCTATGACCCCATAACTCGAACGTTCTTGTCGAAGGATCCTGCATCGTTGGTGCTGACTTCGCCGAGTGGCAACAACAGCTACCAGTACGCATACTGCGATCCGGTCAACAACATCGATCCGACCGGTCGCACCGTGCTGAGCTTGGACGCTTACGACGAGTGGGTCGACCGTCAGCACAGCAGTCGCTTCGGCAGCTTCGTCAACGCGGTCAAAGAAGATCCTTGGGGCGCGGTGGCCGTCGTAGCGGTCGTCGCGGTTGCGGTGGTCGCGATTGTGGTCACGGGTGGCCTTGCGGGTCCGGTCATCGTCGGCGGTTTGGCAGGAACCATGCTTGCGGCCGGGGGCACGGCGGCGTTGGTGACCGTCGGCTTCACCGCGGCGTCGCAGTTCTACAGCGAGGACTATGACCTGCAGGGGATGGCCGCCAACGGCGCGGTCAGCTTTGTTGCTGGTGCCGCAGGCGCGGGTGTGGGTGGCTACGCCTCTGCTGGGTTCGCACGGTTCGCAGGGTTCGCTGGCGGAAGGGGTGCAACAACCGCTTCGACCGTTGCCATGCGAATGTCAACCGCTGCTCAGAATCCGCTGGTGAGAAGCGCGATCGAAGAAAGCACAACCGGCCTGATCGAAGGGTTTGGCAACGAGTTTGTCGCGCAGGCGACGGCGGGCGGAGGTTGGGACTTCGGAAACCTCGATGTGGGCAACATGGCCGAGCAGGGACTATTGAGCGGCGGCATCGGTCTCGTCTCTGTCGGTGTCGAAAATCGCGTCGACCGGATGATCCCGACTTCGTCGAATCCTGTGATTTCTCGAGCCCGGCAAGCAGTTGTCGGCGGTGCCACCGAAGGCATTGTGTCGACCGGTGAAGCGGTCGTGACCGGACAACCGGTCACGGTCTCGAGCGTTGCGAACGCCGTGGGCCAGGGCGCGGTGACCGAGCTCATCATGGGAAGCGTCGACATCGACGGGGATGCTGCGTCGGCGGGCACACCCGACGGTGGAACAACCGGACAACCAGACCGACCGGTTGCTGCCGGTTCAACAACCGGTGATGCTGGTGGTTCGAGCGGTGGTACAGGTCGAACCGCTGGTGGCGCGACCACCTCGGGAACAGGTGCGGGTAGCGATCCCGGCGCCGCTGGCGGCGGAGGTCGCGAGGGCGGTACAGCCGAAGGTGCGTCGACTGCCCCGACCACCGGCGACGCGCCCGATGGCGGTGAGCGCTCTGGCGAGCGAACAACAGCCTCCGAAGCCGCCGAGCAAGGTCCTGCTGCTACTGAACAGCCGGGTCCGGCAGAACAGCCGGTTGCGGAAGAGCCGGTAGTTGCGGAACAGCCGGTTGCGGAAGAACCGGAAAATAGTGGGGAGCCGGTTGCAGAAGAGTCGGTAGTTGCGGAACAGCCGGTTGCGGAAGAGCCGGTTGCGGAAGAACCGGAAAATAGTGGGGAGCCGGTTGCAGAAGAGTCGGTAGTTGCGGAACAGCCGGTTGCGGAAGAGCCGGTTGCGGAAGAACCGGAAAATAGTGGGGAGCCGGTTGCGGAAGAACCGGTAGTTAGTGAGGAGCCGGGAGCGGAAGAAGCCGTTGCTGAGGAGCCGGTAGCTGAGGAGCCGGTAGCGCAAGAAGCCGTTGCTGAGGAGCCGGTAGCTGAGGAGCCGGGAGCGGAAGAAGCTGTGGTTGAGGAGCCGGTAGCTGAGGAGCCGGTAGCGGAAGAGCCGGTAGCTGAGGAGCCGATAGCGGAGGAGCCAGTAGCTGAGGAGCCGATTGCGGAGGAGCCGGCGGCTAGCGAGCCAACGGTTGAAGATCTTGCGCCCGAAAACCCGCTGGATGTGGATGCAACGGGCGACGTGGACATCATCCACATGCAGGACGATCCGACCGCCATCGAACGGCTTGGCGGCGATCCCGTCGTCGAGGCTCGTACCAGCATGGTGCAAGGTCCCGACGGCGAAGTCAATCGAGTCACCTGGGGCATCGATGCTGACGGAAACACCGTCGTCGCAGAGTTCGAGTTGTCCGAAGTATTTGAAGGAGCAGACCGTTCCTCGGCCGAGGACACAGCCACGAGAACTCTCGATGGAAAAGAAGCTGGCGATCATGGCGGCCACATTGCTGGTCACCGGTTCATGCTCGATCAAGGTCAGACGAACATGTTTGCTCAAAACGGCAACTTCAACACTGGCGCCTACGCCAAGCTCGAGAATGAGTTTGCTGACATGATCGACAGAGGAGCCACAGTCCAGGGCACCGTGAGATTCGACAGCTTCAACGATGCCGGGCGTCCCAGCCAGATAATCATCGAGTACACCGCCTATGACGCTGACGGCAGGGTCATCCACACCAGGGGAGTGAAAGAATCGCTTGAGTTCGATAACGAGACAGGGCAGACATATGATCGGCTGTACGGCGATGAGATCGACGAAAGGATTGCCTCGTGACTTCTGAGGCATCACACCACGCTATTCGTGACGTGGCCACTGTTCTGGCGACCGATCCAGTTCACGACGAATTCGACTGGACCGAGTTGGCGCTCGTCGTCGATCGTCGTCCATTCGAGCCGACGGTGTACGCACTGAGCGGGTACCTGTACTTCGCAAACGGCGAATGGACACCCACGCAGATTTCAATTGACACGGTCGAGCCCGCTTTCGCTGCCCTGGTCTCGTCCATGCAGTTCGATGAAGAGGATCCGGGTTGGGTTCAGTGCCTGTTTCAGATCCAACGGCCATCAGGCAAGACTCGCCTTTTCTTCGAACACGAGAACGAAACCCGGTGGGCCTTCAACACCGCAGATTGGGACGCGTTTCCCCTTGAGATTCGCCCAGAATTCGACAAGCCAGCTGCAACCACCGACGCAATCTGACCGCACCGCGGGGTAGTGGTGAGAACCAAGGGGGAGACCTCCCCCTATCGCGTGACGCGGCGCGTCTTTAGTTTTGAACCTGCCAGCACCCGCTATCAGGACGCACCGTGGAGCTACTTCTCAGACTTGTCACCGGCCCCGGCGGAGGCGACGACGTCGCGCTGACGGTCGACAAGGAACACACCGTCGCCGAGGCCATCGAGGCGCTCGCCGAATTCAGCGACATACCAGCGCGCGATGCACTGTCGGTCGCCCGCTCCGGCGTGTGGGAACAGTTTCAGCCGGATCAACCACTCGGCGATGTTGGGCTGGTGTCGGGCGACATGGTTGCGCTTGGTGCGATCGGAAACCAGCAACGCTGCCGACGCGGCACCGGTGTGGTCCGATTGGCGGTGACCTCGGGACCCAACGCAGCTCAGTCATTTGACCTGCGCGCTGGGGAACACTCACTCGGCCGTTCCAGCGACGCCTCGATGACGCTCGACGATCCAATGATCTCTCGCCACCACCTCTCCCTCGTGGTCAGCGAAGAAGGGGCAGTACGCCTGCACCCGAACCTCGAGGCCGCCAACAAGGTTCGACTGAACGGTTCTGCACTGACTGAACCGGTCGATCTCGGGCCAACCGACGTCATCCAGATCGGAGCCAGCCGGCTGCGAGTACGCGATGCCGTTCAACCCGAAGCGCGCGCACGTGACTACTTCGGTGGTGTGCCCTTTCACCGCACGCCTTACTTTCGCACTCCAATTCCGGCCCGTGCCTTCGACCCAATGGGCAAGGTGCCGGTCAAGCCGACACCGAGACGATTCCAGATCATCGCCGCCATGTCACCAATGATCATGGGCGTCTCGATGGCGTTGCTGCTCGGCAGCTACCGCTACTTGATGATGGCGGTGTTCTCGCCGCTCGTTGCGATCGCCAACTGGTGGGACCAACGCAAACAGGGCGGCATCGACTACGACGAATCGATAGTCACCTTTGGCCAGGCGCTCGACAGTCGCCGGGCCGAGGTCATCGAGGCCCGCCAGGTCGAGCGCATGTATCGAGTGCTTAATAGCCCCGATCTTGAGTTGCTGGCTCGGCGTGCCGATAGCAAACACAACGAACTGTGGCAGCGCGATCGCGACGCCGATGACTTCTTGACGCTGCGGGTCGGTGTTGGCGAAGGCGAGGCGTTACTGACTATCAAACCCGAAACTCGCGGCGACGACGAGTACTTGGAGCAGGTCACCGCGGCGTTCGAAAACGCGACGGTGCTTCCTGATGTGCCGATCTCCATCCCACTGGCCGAACTCGGCGTCGTAGGACTTGTCGGCGAACCGGCCGAAGCGACCGAGCTTGCAGCCGCACTATTACTGCAAGCCTGTTGTTTGCACAGCCCCGAGGATCTCGTTGTGCTCGGAGCCTTGGGCGAAGACCGCCAAATGCTCGACTGGCTCAAATGGTTGCCCCACACCCGTGCGTCGAGCTCGCCGATTGGCGGCGACCAACTCACAAGCAACGCGGAGTCCGCCGACCGGCTACTCCGTGCAGTGGCCAAGGTGGCCGAGTTGCGCGTCGGGTCCACCGACAGTCGCCTCGATCGTCGCTGGCCTTGGCTGGTCGTTGCGATCGATCAAACGCTCGAACCCGATGCCAGCGTGGTCTCGCGTTTGCTCGACGCATGTCCTGAAGCAGGCATTTCGATCATTTGGCTCTCGGCATCGCACACCCGTGTGCCTCGCCAGGCCCGCGCCGTGGTCGATCTTCAGCCATTGCGAAGCGCAGCGCTGTCGACCTTGAAGTTCGTCGAAGCCGAACGAGCAGATCAGCGACTGGATCCGGAACGGCTTCGGGGAGATGTTGCTGCTGGTGTGGCCCAAGCACTGGCGCCATTGCGCGACGCGACCGCTGCCAATGCCGTAACGGCGATCCCCCGAATCGTGCCGCTGTTCGCATCGCTTGGTGTGTCATCGATGTCCGAGGAATGGATCGCCCAGCAATGGGATCTCGACCGCGGCTATTCGCTGCCGGCGCCGATCGGAATGACCGATGCTGGCCCCATCAAGCTCGACCTTGTCGCCCACGGCCCCCACGGGCTCATTGGTGGTACCTCGGGTGCCGGCAAGAGCGAACTCGTGCAGTCGCTGGTGGTCAACTTGGCCGCTTTCAATTCGCCCGAGCGCATCAATTTCTTGTTCGTCGACTACAAGGGCGGTGCGCTGAGTGAGATGTTCAAGGACATCCCGCACACGGTCGGTGCCGTGACCAACCTGGACCAGCTATTGGCATTGCGGGCGCTCACATCGCTGACCGCCGAGCTTGATCGCCGCATGGAACTCTTCAAGGGGCGGGCGCCTGACATCAAAGACATGATCGCAAAGTTCCCCGACGAGGCACCCCCGTCTCTGGTCATCGTGGTCGACGAATTCGCCGCACTGGTGCGCGAACTTCCTGAGTTCGTCGACGGCATCGTCAGCATCGCTGAGCGTGGTCGAAGCTTGGGTATCCATCTGTTGATGTCGACCCAGCGTCCGTCGGGAGCAATCAACGAGAACATCCAACAAAACACCAACCTACGTATCGCGCTGCGCATGCTCGACAGCGGCGAATCGAATAACGTGATCGGCGCTCCCGATGCAGCGATGATCCCCGGCCCACTCAAAGGACGCGGTCTGGCCCGCTTGGGCCCAGGCGAACTGATTCCCTTCCAATCGGCGTGGAGCGGCGCCCCGCTGCTGGTCGAAGAAGGGCCGCCACCTGCGTCGGTGCGACCCTTCACGGTTGGGCCGGCCGTCCCGGGACGAGCGACACCATCAAGTGGCGGTGGTTCATCGGAACCCAACCGCACGCAGCTCGACGCAACCGTCGACGCCATCATCGCTGCTGCTGATCGCCTGGGCCTGGGTCGGGGGCGGGCGCCGTGGAAAGAAACACTCAGTTCGTTCATCACCCTTGGCGAGCTGCTCGACGACGATCGCTCGCGCGACTTCGACGTACTTGGCACCAAAGTCACCGTCGGCGTCGTCGACGACCCGGCAGCCCAGGATCAGTATCCGGGAGGCATCGACTTCGAAGACGACGGCGCAACGGTGATCTTCGGCAACGGCGGGTCGGGCAAGAGCACCTTGCTCAAGACGATCGCTGCCTCGGCTGCAGCGCGCGATTCGGAGAACGGCGGCGGAGGGCTCACGATATTTGCGCTCGACTTCGCGTCTCGCGAACTCGGTCTTCTGAGCCGACTTCCCCAAACGAGCGCAGTGGTGACCGGCGACGACCTCGAAGGCGTCACCCGGGTGCTTGCATTGCTCGACCACCAGATGGAGGCACGACGCAACGCTCTTGCGGCTGCGTCGGCGGCGGGTGAACTCGCGCCGGAAAATGTCAGCATCCTGGTGCTGATAGACGGCTACGAGAACCTCGTTCAAGCGTGCGAGACGGGCGCCCGAAACATGCAGCAGTGGCTTGATATCTCGAACCGACTGATCATCGATGGGCGAACCTACGGGATCAACGTGGCCTTTACTGCCACCCGTCGCGGCGCGGTGCGGTCGAGTGTGCTGTCATCGATTTCGAGTCGCTACGTGCTGCGCCAGTCCGACGACGGCGGCTATATCGACCTGGGCGTGCCCGGCAAGATGGCCAAGGGGCTCGAGCTGAGGCCCGGCCAGGGCTTCAACGGCGCCAACCAGAGTATGCAGTTCGCCATCGTGGCCAGCTTGGCAGACGATGGTTCGATCGACGACCGAACCGCCATGATCGAACTCGGCGCTGGTCTGATCGGTGGCGTCGCACCCGAACTCGTCACCCAGTCGCTGCCGGTAGATGTCCCGGCGCTCGACCTGGACCCTGGTCACAGCCAGGCGATCGCAGACAAACATGTGCGCATCGGTATTGCCGATCAGACGTTGCGGCCGGTGGACCTTGACCTGACATTCAACAACGTTGTCGTGATTGGTCCGCCTCGCTCGGGTAAGTCAACCGTCTTGGTCACCATTGCCCGGCAACTCATCGCAGCAGGCGTCCAGGTCTCCGCAGCAGGCCCCCACGGGTCTCGCCTGGTCGGCCTGGCTGGTCTCACCAGCTCGGCGTTTGGTCGATTGAACGATCTCATGCCGTTCTTCGAGGAGTTCGCAACCACCGTCGAGACGTTCCCTGGCGTTGAGCGGGCCTTGCTCTACGACGACGCAGACATGGTCGATGATCGCAAGATGTACGAATCTGCCCAGAAGATCCTCGATGGTGGGGTGCGCTACATCGGTTCGGTCTCGGGCCTTCGTGGCTTGGCGTCGAACCCGTTCTTCGGCGAACTGAAAGCGGCCCGCACCCAGATTGTGCTGCAGCCAGTGGATACCCGCGAAGTCCTCGAGTTGACCAACGTGCCCGCGAACCTTCGCCCGGGAATGTCGATGCCACCGGGCCGCGGCGTGATCGTGGCTGATCGGGTCGCCACCGTCGTGCAGACTTCGAGCGACGAAGTGCTCGCATTCAGTAGTGAAGTGGTGCCGCCAAGCGCGGGCCTGACACCAATGCCAGAGCGTCGCCCGATGGAGCGGCCTCGACCTGTCATCGACGTGACCACCACTGCTCAGGTCCAGGCGCAGGACCCGATCACCACGAGCGCAGTGCCTGCTGCGCCGAAAGCGTCGCCCCCTCCGACTCTCGCCGACTCTTCGGCTCGGGGCAGCGGTGTGCTCGAGCTGGTGCTCGAGACGGGGCAGCGCATCCGGCTCGATGAGCCGATCATTGTGGGGCGGCGCCCCGGCGAAGACGCGTCGGCGCGTTCGCTGACGCTGGCCGACCCCTGTCTGTCTGCTCGGCATCTGCTGATTGATCCGTCAGACGGTCAGTTACAGATCGTCGACCAACAGTCACGCAACGGCACGATTGTCCGCAACACTGCCGGAGCCCGCAGCTTGTCGCCAGGCGTGGCGACCACCGTCGACGAGGGCGACGAGATCTATGTAGGTGAGCTCGTTCTACGAGTGGCTCGGGCGCTCAGCGTCCGGAGCTAGCCAGGAGCGCTGGTGCAAGGTGCGGGACCGAGTGTCCTGATGAACAGGGTCGGGTACGTTGTCTAGGTGACAACCCGGGCTGCGAACACGTTGGGTCTGCAGTCGTGAGCAACCCGACGATTCCTGGCTACGAGAACCTGATGCTGATCGGGTCCGGTGCGTTCAGCCGGGTCTATCGGGCCGAGCAGACCAAACTCAAACGCGATGTCGCCATCAAGGTGCTCAACTTCGGGTTGAACGACCAGGCAGATCGCGAGAGCTTCCAGCGCGAAACCGAGCTGATGGCGCGCGTGTCCGCGCATCGTGACATCGTCACGGTTCACGACACCGAGTTCACCTCCAATGGTCAACCCTGCATCGTCATGGAGCTGTATCCCGGTGGGTCGTTGGCTGACTTCATCGCCGAGATGAAGCGGCTCAGCCCAACCGAGGTTCTCGAGGTCGGCGTCGGGATCGCCTCGGCCCTCGACGCTTCGCACGACGCAGGCATCGTGCACTGTGACCTGAAACCGCAGAACATCCTGGTGTCTGAACGAGGCGAGCCTGCGCTTGGTGACTTTGGCATCTCGACCTTCGCCGAAGAACGAACCCGTGGCGAAAGCGATGTCGGTGCCGGATTCACGTTGCCGTACGCAGCGCCCGAGATCATCGAGGGTGAATCGCCGTCTGTCAGCACCGACGTGTACTCACTGGCGGCAACTCTGTACACCGCGCTCGCCGGGCGCCGACCGTTTTCCAATCCGACGGCTGACCCCGAAAAGGTTTCGGCAGCAGAACAAGCCCGCCGCATCTTGTTCGAGCCGGTGCCGTCGTTGGTCGACGAAGGTATCCCGGCCGAGATCGATGAAGTCATTCGCGGAGCAATGGCAAAGAAGGCCGAAGACCGCCCTGAGTCCGCAACCGAACTTGCGCAACAGCTGCACGACGTTGGTCAGCGCTTGGGTCTAGGGACGTCGGCGCCTCGTATTGCGGGCAGCGGTGCGCTTCGCATGATCGACCTGGGGACTGCGGCTGCGGTGGACACATCGCCGGTCGAACCCGTCCGCGATATCACGGGCCCGTTTCGGCGTATCGAACCCGCAGCGGCACCCCGAGAGCAAACCGGCCCGCTACGCCCACCCACGCCACGCACCGGCGATGCGTTCGTTGTCTCCGAAGGCGGATTCGACCCACGCGGCGATGCCACTGTGCACCGGGCCGATATCCAGCGCGACCTGGCAGCGGTCGTTGCGAAGCCGGCCGAAACTGAATCCGGTATCTCCTTCAAGCGCAAGCTGATCGCGGCCGGTGTGCTGATCGCAAGCCTGGTTGCGATTGCTGCGGTTGTGTTCGTGGTGACACGGGGCGAAGAAGTCGCCGTGGCCGAAGATGACCCACTGCCCGTGCGGACACCTCCACCTGCGGTCGAGCTGGCGCCGGGCACGCCGGTCGACGTCACGCTGGAACGACTCGGCGTGACTGGCGTGCGAGTCACGTGGGAACCGAGCGACGCTGCAACCGAAACCGACGTCATCTATGAGGTGCGCCGTCAAGATGTCGAAGGGTCCGAGGTCTCGCGCACGAGCGAATACCAAGTGGTTCTCGGCAGCATCGCAGTCGACGAGGCACCGTGTGTCACCGTGGTTGCGTTGCGTGGCAATCGTCCGTCGGAGCCAACCAGGGCTGCCTGTCTGGCGCCGAATACCGGAGCAACGATCGAGGTTCGCCCTGCCACCTGCGTGCAGGCAAACTGCGATGTGCGAGTGGTGCTCAACGACTTCGCAGCCAACTCGCGTGTCGCCGTGCTCGTGCTCGACCCCGAGGGCCTCGACCTCAACGGGTTCGGCGCGGTGTACGAGGCAACCGCCGAAACCGACGACCGAGGAAAGATCGACGACTGGCGACTCACGCTGCCGCCGCTGCTCGGCCCTGGCGACTACACGCTGGTCGTTGCCGACGACGTCGGCGAGAAGTTCAGCGCCCAACTCATCGTCACCGCCCGCGAATAGCTCTGACTTCTTCGCTAAGAGATCAATCCGGGATTCTTTGTTGACGCAACTGGCGAGGAGTCGGTGCCCGTAGGCGACGTTCGCTCTCGCCTAGGGGGAGGGCTCCCCCTGGCTAGTACTGGTCGGGATCGATACAGTTACGGGCTATGGGATTAGGGACCGAAGGCGTGGTTGAATCCCCCGTGCCTACGCCCGCGTCGGTGCGTCGCCCACCTACGGCCTTGCGGCGTCGAACCGCGGTTCTCATTGTCTTGTTGGTGATTGCAATGATCGCTGGCGTTGTATTTGTGGCGCTTGGCGCCGATGGCCGAGAAGTGTCGCGAGCGTCGTCGAACGACGGTGGCGCCTGGCTCGTCAATCGGGAACTCGGTGTGATCGGCCATAAAAACAAGGCCGCGGCCGAACTCTCCGCGTTCTTGCGGGTATCGGACAGCCCCGCGGCCGACGTGTTTCAAGCCGCAAACGTGGTGGTCGTCCATGACAGCGAGTCCAATCAGCTGTTCGAGGTCGATGATCGGTCGTTTTCCGAAGACCTCGAACCAACCCAATTGCCAGCTGGCACTCGCGTGCAAGCCGTCGACAACGCAATCCTCATCATTCGCGACGACCCGCTGACGGTTTGGCGCGTCGAGGCGTTGCGGCTGCCCACGCTCACCTCGCTCGACGTTGTCGAACCGGTCGCCGCATTCGATGGCCCGGGCATGGTTAGCGCCAGCAGCGACGGCACGTTCGTGACCGTTGCTTCGAGCGAACTGCGATGGCACCACCTCGACGGATCGACCACGACCGCTGGTCGCGTACCCTTCGCGGAAGCGGTCGCCAGCCTCACCACGGTCGACGGCAGCGCCATTGCTCTCTCGACCGCAGGCGACCTCGCTGTCATGGGCACCACCGGAGTCGAGCACGAAATCCTTTGGGCTGATCTCGGCGCGAGCGACGAGTTGGCCGTGCTTCAGCAACCGCAACCGACTGCACAAGATCGGTTGGTGCAACCAGCCCGCTCGGTTGCTGGGATGACCGCCGCGGGTGACATCGTCGAAATCGACCTCGCCGGCGACGCTCTCGAAGTCACCCCGCTCGCCTCGCTCGACGGCACCAACCCGCTTGCGCCGATCGTGCACCGAGGCTGCATCTATGGCGTAGTCACCTCGCCACCCACTTTTGGATCGGTGTGTGACCAGTTCCAGACCCGACGACTCGAAGGTGCGAGCCAAGAGCTTCGGCTTCGGCTGGTCAATGGATGGGTTTGGGTCAACGACCTCGACGACGGCGGCACCTGGGTCACGACCGACGACTTTGAGATCGAAGAACTCGATGACTGGGGTTTGGCGATCAGCGCGCTCCGCGAGGAGCAGGAGGTCGACGGCCCCGACACCACTGGCGCCGAAGACGAAATCATCGTCAATGACCCGAACGCCGCCGGCAGCGTGCAAGACGACGACGAGTTCGACCCCTCACAGGAAAACAAGCCGCCCGCGGCCGTCAACGACACTGCCCGCACCCGCGTCGATCGCAGTGTGGTCGTGCCGGTGCTGGCCAACGACAGCGATGTCAACAACGACATCCTTGCGGTCTCCACCGCAACGCTGATCAGTGGCGATGCCGTCGTGGCGATCACACCATCTCGCGATGCCTTGCAGGTGACGCCTGCGCCCGGCTTCAGCGGACCAGTGCAGATCGAATACACCGTTTCTGACGGTCGCAGTCCAGCGGTATCGGCGCTGGTCACCGTCGACGTTGTTGCCGACGAAGCAGCAAATACCGCCCCGACCGTGGTCAACGATGTTGTCGCCACCGCGCCCGGCCACGCAACCACGATCGACGTATTGCGCAACGACAGTGACCCCGAAGGCGACGCACTTTCGCTGGTGTCGATCGAGGCGCCGTCGGGAACGCTGCGCTGGGCGCCCACCGGCCAAGTCACCTTTACCCCCGACAGCACCACCGAAGCTGGCTGGATCGAACTTCCCTACGTAGTGCGCGACGATCTCGGTGCCGAGAGCGCGCCGGGCAAACTTCGGGTCGAGATACGAGATCGAGGCGCAAACCAAGAACCAGATGCTCGCAACGACCAGGCAACCACGGTTGTGGGCCGCCCGGTAGCGATTGGCCTGCTCGACAACGACAGCGACCCCGACGGTGACCCGTTGATTGTGGGTAGTCGGCCCTCGATGCTGTTAGCTCCCGACGGCTCGAACTGGCAGACATCGGTCAGCCCCGACGGCGAGTTCGTCTTCTCGGCCGACACTGCCGGCACTTATCTGTTCTCCTACACCGCAACCGATGCAGCCGAGGGCGGAAGCGAGCGCGACACGGCCCGCATCCGGATCGATGTCGAAGAGGCCGTCGTCAACGTCGCACCGATCGCGGTTCGAGACGATGTCGTCATTCCCGTCGGCGAGTCTCGCATCGTGTACGTGCTCGACAACGACGGCGACCCCGACGGCGACGTCATCGGCATCGTCGACTGGCAGTCGTCGCCTGGGCTGCTCATCGCAGAGTTCGCTGACATCTCCGGCCACGTTGGCTTCCGGGTAACGGTTGCCCCCGACGCGCCGGATCGCCCGAGCTTCACCTACTCGATCTCTGACGGCTTGAGTGATCCTGTCTCGGCGACGGTCGTTGTTGCCGTGGTCGACGAGGGGCCTCGAGATCAACCGCCGTTCGCCAACGACGATGTCATCGAGGCGCGCGCAGGTAGCACCATCGAGGGTCTGTCGGTGCTCTCCAATGACTTCGACCCCGAAGGCGGCGCTCTCAAGATCGTCGGCGTTGGAGATAGCGACAACGCACGCGTCGAGATCGCCGTCGACGAGCAATCACTCATCCTCACCATCCCGGCTGAGACCACGTCGAGCTTCAGCATCCCGTACGACGTCGAAGACGAAGCCGGTAACCGAGCTTCGGCAGTGGTGCGGGTCCAAATGATCAGCCCGAATGCCCCGAACCGACCGCCGACAGCACGAACCGATCTGGCCCGAACCGTCGTCAACACGTCGGTCAACATCTCGGTCTTACGCAACGACTCCGACCCCGACGCCGACGCCATCGTGCTCGAGGGCCTGGCCGAGCAGCCGGAGCACGGCTCAGCAACGATTGGTCCCGACGGATCGATCACGTATCGACCCGACCCGACGTTCACCGGCACCGACCTGATTCGCTACGCGATCGTCGATGCCCGCGGCGAGCGTTCGATTGGCGATGTGTTCGTTGGTGTGATGAATCGTCAGGGTCTCAATCTGCCTCCGATCGCGAACGACGATGCGTACTTCCTGGCCGGAAGTCCAACCTCGATTCCGTTGGCGGTGCTCGACAACGACTTCGATCCCGAGGGTGATCCGCTACGGGTGATCGACGTCACCGCCACCACCCACGGAAGCGTGTCGATCGACGAGTTCGGCCGGGTGCAGTTCACGCCGCCCGCCAGCCTTGCCACAACCACGACGGCCACGTTCCAGTACACGATCATCGACAACGCGTCGAACCAGGCGCGGGCCACGGTCGCGGTCACGATGGAGCCCTACGATGAGGTTGCGCCTACCCCGACCCCGGACCCAGTCGTCATTGAACCAACGCCGACGCCCGAAGTCACGCCGACGCCCGATCCAATCGAACCCGAACCCGAGCCTGAACCGCTGCCGCCGGTCGAAGTCGACAACCAGCCACCGGTAGCGGTGAGCGATGACCGTGGACCAGTCAAAGAAGGCAACCAAGTACGCATCGAAGTACTCGGGAATGATTTCGATCCCGATGGCGACAACGAAGACTTGATCATCGTGAGTCTCGTCGGCGACGGTCGCCTCGAAGGAGAAACGGTCATTGTCGACGCGGGCGACGAAACGGTTCAGCTGACCTACACCATCGAAGATGCAGATGGCGCGCAAGCAACAGGCACCATCACTGTCGTCGTGACTGCGAATCAACCGCCACAGGTTGCGCCGTTCAGCGAGTCGACGTCGTTCCAAACAGCAATCAATCTCGACCTGTCGGGCCAGGCACTCGACCCTGACAGCGACGAACTGTTCTTCGTATGCTGCGATGCAATCCGCGGCGGCGCCATCGACGCAGTAGTCGCCGATGCAGGCGTGCTCACGCTGCGGTTCACGCCCGACGACGGCTTCTTCGGTCAAGCTGGCTTTTCTTATGTGGTCGACGATCAGCGTGGTCATCAGGTCGCGGGTTCGGTTCTCATCGACGTGCTGCCGCCGGAGAATCAGCCGCCGTTCGCAGTCGACAACACCGTGCAGCTGCCGCAAGGCGCAACGATCTCGGTTGAGCTCACTCAGCTCGGCGGCGACCCGGACAACGACCCGTTGCAGTGGTCGATCGTGCAGGGGCCCGGCGACGGCATTGCGCTGGACCTCAACGGTTCGACCGCACTGTTGACCGCAGATCGTGACATCGCAGTCGGTAGCGAATCGGGCTTTGTGTATCAAATCTCCGATGGGGCGTTGACCGCATCGGGCAGCGTCAGTATCGCGATCATCGAGGGCGCGAACGAAGCACCGGTTGCGGTGGACTCAACGGCCGAGGTCGCAGCGGGTGCGAGCTTGACCATCGACCTTGCAACATCGGTACAAGACACCGATCCTGGCGATTCGCTCACGTTCGAGTTGAACTCGCTATTCGCTGATCCGCTCGAAATCTCCCTCGAGGGTTCGGTCTTGCAAGTCAGTGCTCCGGTCGACGCTGGTGGAACATCGGCTCGGGTCGCATTCGTGGCGACCGACAGCCGCGGCGCTCAGGCAACTGCGTCGATCGACATTTTGGTCACGGCTCCGAATGCACCACAGCCATCGGCCGAAGACGACAGCGCCACCACACTGCCGGGTCAAATCCTCGATATCGACGCCTTGATCAACGATGTCGATCCGCTGGGCGAAGGCCTCACGATCGTGAGTGCTTCTGCATCTCAGGGCACCGCCGACGTAACCGGTGGCGGCCAGTTCATCCGTTTCAGCCCAGGTGACTTCATCGGGTCGGCATCGATTGCCTACACAATTCGCGACGCTGCGAACCGAGAGGCGTCGGCATCGATCGACGTTGAGACCGTCGGCCCGCCCGAACGCCCCGCTCCGCCCGACGTGACCGCCGACAGCGAACAGGCCACCATTGCGTGGACCACACCGCAAGCCAATGGCAGTGCGATCACCGGCTACTTCATCTCCGATGGCAAGGGCGAGACGCAGCAGATCGGTGTCCAGAACAACTTCGTATGGGAAGGCTTGGTCAACGGCCAAGACTATTCGTTCACGGTCACCGCCGTGAACGATCGAGGCAGTTCTGAACCAAGTGAACCCTCGCTCACTGTTACCCCGAACCAGGTGCCCGAAGCACCCGCACCTCCGTCGGTGACGTTCAAAGATGGATCTCTCGTCGTGCAGTGGGCCGAGCCCGTCAACGCAGGCACCGAGATCCTCGGCTACGAGCTCGAGATCGGTGGAAGTGCGTCAGGCACCGAACAGATCGGGACAGACACCGAGTTCGAGTGGAAGGGCCTCACCAACGGAAGTGAGTACACCTTCCGGGTGCGCGCCGAGAACGCAGCTGGATTCGGAAAGTTCGGCGCTGCGTCGCCGTCTGAGCATCCCGAACGCCCACCAGCTGCGCCCGGCATCGGCGTGACAACCCGAGGCAATCTGAGTGGCTCGCTCGTGGCGAACTGGACGAAACCAGCCGATGGCGGCGGCGACATCATCGAGTACCGAATCATTGCTCCCAACAACACCGCCACGGTGTCTGGAGCCGACACACTCACCTATGACTGGCAGAACTTGCCGAACGGCGAACCCGTGGCGTTCCAAGTGCAAGCTCGGAACCGGGCCGGTTGGGGCGAACCGTCTGAGCTGTCGAACGCGACTGTTCCCTGCGGCGTTGCGGACCAGGTGACCAACGTGGTTGCGGCCCGTGGTGACTTGCTGGCCACGATCAGCTTCGACGAGCCAAACGCGAATGGCTGTGAGATCTCGCGCTACGTGATCACGAGCAACGACGGCAGCGTCCAGAACTCGACCGGCACGAATCACACCTACATCAACCTGGTCAACGGCACCGACTACCAGTTCACCGTGGTGGCAATCAACGAGATGGGCTCAAGTGTCGAAAGCGCACCATCGAATACGGTGCGGCCCGCTGGCCGTCCGATCTGTCCGCAGCCTGCGACCGTCGAGGCAGTTGTGGGGGCGCCCCAAGCGATCGAGGTTGGCTGGAATCAAGCTGTCGACAACGGGGCCCCGATCCTCGACTACGAGGTCGACTACGCCGGTCTGGGTTTCCGTAGTCAAGCCAGCGCAGGTACCGAAGCGGTGTTCAACGGGTTGACGAACGGAACGACGTATGACTTCGCGATCCGCGCCGTCAATGATGTCGGCGTCTCGCCCACCTGTTGGACCACCTCTGCCACCACGTGGGACTTGCCGTCGCAGGTCAGTGCGCTGCTCGGCTTTGACGCCGAGACCGTCTTGTTGACCGCAACTCTGACCGGGGGAGTCTCGTCTGTGCCTCCCGTCGACAGCTGGTCGGTGCAGTGGACCCCGACTGCCGACGGTGAAGCGGGCACAAATGCGCTGCCACCGATCGCCGAGCTACCGATCTTGGCCGACGGTTCGTACGGCGTCGCCGTCGAGGTGTGCAACGCAGTTGGTTGCGTGCAAGTGACCGAGTGCTGCGAAGACATCACCCTCAAGGCGCCGCCTGACCAGATGAGCCCAGTGACCTGGGACTACCTGCACATGCCCGACGACAACTACAGCGTCCGGGTCGACGCCAGCTGGACCCCACCAAACGACAACGGTGCAGAGATCGAGGGCTACCTCTATGAGTGGCGGCGCTTGGGTGCGTCGGGTGACTGGCGGGACTTCGACGGCAGCGCAGGCGCGAGCGAGTTCAACGACATCATCGATTATTGGCCCGGCTACAGCAGCCATCCGAATTCAGCATCGGGCGGAACGACGATGCTCTATGAAATGCGTATTGCGGCCGAGAACAGCGAAGGCCAAGGCGACTGGAGCGAGTGGGCAACATATGTCCCACCGCTGCGGTCAGGCCGGACGCAGGTCGATGAGGGCTCACAGGTACCGTGTGAATCTGGCGATCCAATCTGGACCTGCCGCAAGATGATCGTGACCGTTTGGGGACTGGGCCAGAACCAGACCTACAACGTGGTCGCCGAGGGCAGCCATCCAGCTTCGGGTGACAACTGGTGCGGCAGCCGCTCTGTCACAACGAACCAGTACGGCTACGTGAACGCCGAAGTCGACTGTTGGTACGGCCGCTACACCTATGACCTGCGGGTCACGATCGACGGCGTCGTCTCGCCGTGGAACACCTGGGATGCACCATGATCGCCACTGCCAGCGTCGATGACGCTGGCGTCGAGTATCCCGCAGCAGTAACCAAATCCGACGTGCCAGCAGGTGCTGAATCGCGGCCGCGTTTCCCACTGAGCGGTGACCAACTGGCGTCGTCGGCGATCGTCGTGGTGGCCATGACGGTCATTGCCACGCTCGGGTTCCGCACGATCTTTGCGGGCCCGAGCTTCTTGGCGCAGTCGGTGATTGGTGCTGCGTTGGGTGCGCTGACCGTCGTGGTTGGCCGTCGCTTCCATCTGTTGTTCGGCGAGATCGTCGGCGCCGCAGTCATGGTGCCGCTCATTGCTGGCCCCATCGCTGCCGGCGGCATCGGGTTCTACCGAGGCCTCATCTTTGGTTGGGCCGATGTCTTGTCGGCGACGCCACCCATCGATGCCACACCCGAACTGAGAGCACTGCCATTCATCGTTGCGTTCGTCGGCGCCGTGGTCGGTGTCGAACTTGCCCGGGTTCGCGAGCTTCCCGGGGTTGCCGCAGTTGGCCCGATCGCTGCCATGGCGGTGACCGCGCTGTTCTCCGAGCAGACCCGATCGGGCGCGTTGGCAGTTGGGTTGGTATTGCTCATCGGCATGTTGCTCATCACTCGGTTACACCACGGCACCGTCACCCAGACCGGTGTATTGGTGCTGGTGGTCGTCCTCGGGCTGGTTGCGGCGATGGCGTCGACCGCGATGCTGTTGTCGGTCACCGACGAAGCCCGCCGATTCGACCTGCGCGACTACCAGGAACCGCCGTGGGATCCGCTTGCGCTGGCCAGCCCACTCACCGAGTTGAAGTCGGGCCTGAAGGCGGCGCAGACCGATGAGCAGCCGGTGCTGCGCATCAGCGGCGACGCGCCAGTAGCCCGGTGGCGCACTGCGTCGATGCCGGTGTTCAATGGCGTGTACTGGAGCGTGGCCGAAGCCGATGCACCGAGCGAATTCGTGTCGATCGATACTTCGTTGCCCGAGATCGAGGGCGAACCACGAGCGGTGTCGTCGGACCGCTTGGACTTCGACGTCGACATCTTGCGACCAATGGGCTACTGGTTGCCGACGGCGGGCGTGCCGGTTCGTGTCGACTTCCGCGATGACACCGATGCCCGCATGAGCCTGGCCACGGGCACGATTGGTATACCGCTGCAACTCGAACCCGGTAACTCCTATGAGCTGACCGTGAGCCCGTGGGTCGAGTTGTCCGACGACGAGCTGGGCCAAGTGCTGTTCGGCGCGGACAGTAGGGCGGCCGAGCTCGAGTTGTTACCGCCGCTGGTGCGCAACCTTGCGGCGGACTTTTCGACCGGACTCGATCAGCTCAGCGGGCGGCGAGTGGTGGCCATCCGCAACAACCTGAAGCAAGGCAGTTATGACCTGTCCGAAGCGCCGGGGCACTCGTTTGGGCGCATTGCCGAGTTTCTGCAATCAGTCGAAGTGACCGGCAGCCAGATGGTCGAAGAAGACCTGCGGCCGCTTCAAGGTTACGAGGAGTTGTACGCCGCCTCAGCCGCCGTGCTCACCCGTCTGTCTGACATCCCGGCGCGGGTGGCAGTTGGCTATGTGATTCCCGAAGACCGATGGGTTGACCGAAGCGCCGAGGTGTATCCGGCCGACCTCAACGCATGGCTCGAGGTCTACGTCGAAGGAGTTGGTTGGGTACCGATCGATGTCACGCCTGACCGGTCGCGAGAACCCATCGAGGTCGACCCCGGCATCAAGACCGAGGGCGCTCCGATTGCTGATCCGCCCAAGGAACCACCCATTCCCGAAGACGAAGTGCAGCCCGAGATCGACGAACCCGACGATGATCCGGAACCCGAAGATGAAACCCCTGACGAAGACGAAGAGATCATCGTCGGCCGGTCCTACGGTCGTATCGCTGCGACCGTCGTGCTCGCACCGCTGGTGGCCCTGCTACTTGGGCTCTTGGTCATTGCCGGCATCAAGGCGGCCCGCCGCCGCAAGCGCCGCTTGGGCGCACAACCGTCGGAACGGATTGCGGGTGCCTGGGCCGAACTCGTCGATCGTGTCGACGAAGCGGGAGGTGAACTACCAGCTCGTGCAACGCCGGGCGAGGCGGCGCGCTATTCGCGGTCGATTGAGGTGCTCAACGAAGACAACATTGCCGCGCGCGTCGAACAGCTCGCACGTCAGGTCAGCGCGTCGGCATTCCACCCGGTTCCGCCGTCTGACGAAACCGCCGCCCAAGCATGGAACACCTACGACGAGTTGGCTGCTGCGTTGTCGTCTTCGGCTGGTGTGGGCGAGCGAGTGAAACGGGCAGCGAATCCGCGGCCGTTGCGCGAGGATGCTCATGCAGGTGCCCGATGATGAAAGAAAGCGACCAGGTCGACAGAGCGACCGACGAGGCCGAGGTCGACGGCGACGACGATGAGCGGACCCGTCCGGCCTCGCCAGGCGCCATCGCAGCCATTCGCGAGCAGGCCGAGCGGCTCCAAGGTGATCAGCAGGCGAACGCCGAGTTCGACGCGGCGGCGCTACACGATGTCACTGCGCCGCTCAGCGAGACGGGTCGGTTGGCAACCGAGGCGGCGATTGCCAAGGCAGCATCCAGCTCGCCGTCGCCCGACGACACGCTGCCGGTCAGCCGCATCGAGGACCTTGATCACGTCGAGTCCGATGGGGTCGAGCCGGGTGACGACGGTGATCCAGCCGGTTCGATGATTATTGCTGATCCCACCGCAAGCCCGCTCCCGGTCAGCCCGCTGCCCAAACGCGAGCCGCTGCCTGTGGCGCGCCGCACCGAGCGAGTCAAGACATGGACCCTTGAAACCGATGGCCAATCGCCGAGCAGTGAAGCCTCGGCTGCCCCAGTGCCCGAAGCCGCACCGTCACCACCGGCGACAACCGAGATGGCGGCAACGCAGCCAACACCGCCCGCAGCCTCGCCGGTCGCCCGGCGAGCAGGGCCAGCCCCGGTCAGTTTGATCGAAGGAAAGGCAGCACCTGCTAGTCGTTCGTTCTGGGACCCGGCCGAGATGTCATCTGGTCAAGCGGTCAAAAGTAGCAACATTGGGGGCCGGGCGTCGCGCTTCCCTCTGTGGTTTTGGGCCGGCCTCGTGGTTCTGGTCGTGCTCGTCGCCATGGCCATTCTTCTGGCGGTCGCATCGAGTGGAGGGGCCTCATGACCGTGCTCGAAGACGACTCGACATCAGGGAGTCCCCGGCTGCTGATCGACCAACCCGGGCCGCAAAATCTGGTGGTCGTCGATTGGGCTGCGCTGTCGCGCCAAGGACGTAAACGGGTGCGCAACGAAGACTCATGGGCCCAGGGCGGTCCGGTGTTCGTGGTGGCCGATGGCATGGGTGGCCTCGCCGACGGCGACCAAGCCTCCACGGTTGGCTCCCAGGCGGTGTTGCGTCGGTGGATGGCTGCAGACAAACCCAGCATTCAAGAGGTCGTGCGTTCGGCCAACGCCCAGGTTCGAGCCGTCGTTGGCGGCGAGGGTAGCACCAGTGGATCTACGCTCAGCGCAGTGCGCATCGGCAACGACAAGGCACTGGCGGTGCATGTCGGCGACTCGCGCATCTATCGCATCCGCGGTGCTCAGACCGAGCTTCTGACCCGCGATCACAATCTCCGTAGCGAGCTGCTCGCGACCGGGATCGTGCCCCAGTCTGTGAGTGCGCTCGGCCCGCTTCAAGCACTGACCAGCTACTTGGGCATGCCTGACCAAGACCTTCAGATCGACGTGCGCTCGGTTGGGCTCCGTGCCGACGACCGGCTGCTTCTGTGCACCGATGGGGTCTACGGCGAGTTGAGCCATGTCGAGCTAGCGGAACTTGCGCAGGCCGGCGGCGCAGCCGCAGCAGCGCATCAGCTCACCGGCGTCGCAGGATCCGACGACGCCACCGCCGTCGTTATCGACATCGGCCAGGCCGACCGCCGCTAATTGTTACGTCCCCAGGGGACGTAACAATTCGATGTCGGGGATGATGATGCCGCCTGCGGTGACGTTCGGCAGCTCCGGCATCGTCTTGACCGGGTCGTTGTTGGGCTCGAACACGGCCCACGAATCGGTCTGCTCGTCGGGTGAAACGGGTGTGCGGGGCTGACGGCGCTTCTTGCTCATAGTGTCTAGACGGCTGGGCCCGTGTCGCGTTACAGCCCTGTCGCAGCCGGCAAGGCCACGGGCGTGCTGGTGGCGAGTAGCCTTGCGCCATGAGTGATACGACTGCGGCCGATTGGTATCCAGACCCCTACGGGCGGTCTGAATTGCGCTATTGGGACGGCGCGGTCTGGACCGATCATGTGTCGTCCAACGGCCGCCAAGGAACCGATCCCATAGCTACTGCTCAGGTCAAAGAAGTGACCAACGTGGGTAACGACAAGGTTGCGCAGCAGGTCGACCGCCACTTCAACAGTGCCGAAAAGCGCGGCGCAACCGCAGACCGGAGCGCAGCGGCAGCCGCAGGCAATCCCGTTGCTGCATCGGGTGACCTGCTGAGCCAGCAGCTGTTCGTGGTGAACCAGAAGGCCAAGTTGATCGAGATCAACAACGAGTACGCCATCTTCGATAGCAACGGCGGCCAGATTGGTTCGGTTCGCCAGGTCGGCCAGAGCAAGGTCAAAAAAGTCATGCGGTTCGTGTCGAGCCTTGACCAGTTCTTCACCCATCATCTCCAGGTTGTCGACCGTGCGAACCACGTGGTCCTCAAGCTCACCCGCCCCGCCAAGTTCGTGAAGTCGCGAGTGGTGGTCGAAGACGGTGCCGGCAACACCATCGGCGAGATCGTGCAGAAGAACGCGATCGGCAAGATCAAGTTCGGCTTCCAGGTCAACGGCACTGAGTTGGGTTCGATCAATGCGGAGAACTGGCGGGCTTGGAACTTCAACATCCAAGACGCCAACGGCAACGAGATCGCTCGCATCACCAAGACGTTCGAAGGTGTACTCAAGACGGCATTCACCACCGCTGACAACTATGTGGTGCAAGTGCATAATCCGCTCCCGGACCCGCTGCGCCAGATGGTGGTGGCAGCTGCACTGTCGGTCGACACCGCACTCAAACAAGACCAGCGAGGGTTCGGCTGATGTCGGGTTACTTCCAGCCGCCGCACGGCGAAGTCGTCGATGCGGTTGCTCGAGCGCTGGCCGAAGACCTGCAGCCACTGGGCGACATGACGTCGGGCATGCTCGACCCGTCGATCACCGCGACTGCACAAATGAACGCCCGCAAGCCGGGCCGGCTGGCCGGTTGTGCTTGCGCCGCCGAAGCCTTCCGCCAGGTCGACGATTCGATTCAGGTCACTTGGCATTTCGACGACGGCGACGTGCTCGAATCCGGCTCGGTAATTGCCGATGTCAAAGGCCCGCTCGCCACGATCTTGACCGCCGAACGCACTGCGCTCAACTTCATGGGGCACCTGTCCGGCATTGCGACCCGGGTCAACGAGTTCACACAGATCGCCGACGGACGTATCGGAATCTGGGACACCCGCAAGACCACACCCGGCCTGCGCAGTCTCGAAAAAGCGGCGACCCGCGCCGGCGGTGGCCGCAATCATCGCGGCAACCTCAGCGGCTGGCTGATGTTTAAAGACAACCATTTGGTCGGCATGTCGATTGGTGAAGCGATTGCGCAAGCCCGTGACCGCTGGCCCGGCCGCCCACTTCATGTCGAATGCGATCGCCTCGACCAGGTCGAACAGGCAGTTGCCGCGCACGCCGACCTGATTCTGCTCGACAACATGTCACCTGACACCGTGCGCGAAGCAATGGCGCTGATCGGCCCCAAACGCCCCGATGGGCGACCCATCGTCGAGGCATCAGGGGGCATCACGATCGAAACCATCGACAGCTATTGCGATACCGGTGTTGACTTTGTGTCGTCGGGATCGCTGACAAACTCTGCACCAGTGCTCGACATTGGCATGGACATCGAGATCGACGCCGTCTCCCAAGGGCCTAGCGGCCCGTGAGCGGCAACCTTCGGATTGCTACGAACACGGGTCGAGATGGCGTCGACCCGATGCGGACCGGCTCGACGTTGCGCTCATCTCCTAAGTAGCGGATGCTTCGATGCTGTTGGCGATTGATGTTGGGAACACGCAAACCGTTATCGGCGCGTATGACCACGCCGGAGATCTCTCGAAGGCCGATGGCGGCCTGATTGGTCCATGGCGATTGTCGACGGTTCATACTCGCACCGAAGACGAAGTCGGCATGTTGATCGGGGGACTGCTCGGGACCGCTAACTGTTCACTGAGCGATATTGACGGCGTTGCAATCACATCGGGTGTACCGGTGCTCACGTCGACGTTGCGTCACATGGTGCGCAAGACGTTGGACTGTGACCCAATCGTGATCGGCCCGGGCGTCAAGACCGGCCTGTCGATTCGTTATGACAACCCGCGCGAGGTCGGCGCCGACCGCATCGCCAACGGTGCCGCGGTCTTTGATCTCTACGGCGGGCCGTGCATCGTGGTCGACTTCGGCACGGCAACCACGCTCGATGTCATCTCGGCCGAAGCCGAATACCTCGGCGGTTCGATTTCGCCTGGTGTCGAGGTCAGCCTCGAAGCGCTCGTCGGTAAGGCGGCCGCACTCAGCACGGTCGAACTTGTGGAACCGCGCAGCGTCATTGGCAAGAACACCGGCGAGTCGATTCGTTCGGGTGTGCTCTATGGGTACGCCGCCCAGATCGACGGGCTCTGCGCCCGATTCCAAGAAGAGATCGGCGAATGCACTGTTGTCGCCACCGGCGGACTGGCCGGAATGATCGCTCCGTTGACAAAGGTCGTGGACGAAGTCGAACCATGGCTTACCCTTCACGGGCTGCGACTGATCTGGCAAAAGAACCAATGACTGACACCCCCACCGAAAACAGCGACGACTCGGCAACCACCGACGACGACTCGACGCCCACCACCCACACGAGCGGCCCGATTCCATATCGCTTCGAGCGTGACACGTCGAACCAATCGATCATCGATCAGTTCGGCGATCTCGAAGACGGCACCGAATCAGGCACGATGGTCTCGATCGCGGGTCGGCTCATGCTGCGCCGCGAACAAGGCAAACTGGCCTTTGGTGTGCTGGCCGACTCGACGGCGCGCATCCAGTTGTTCGCCCGTTCGAACAAGACGCCTGACTTCTCCGACTTCACCAGCCTGAGCTTGGGTGACTGGATTGGCGTCAAGGGCCAGGTCATGAAGACCCGCCGGGGCGAGTTGTCGGTGAGCGTCGACGAGTGGCAGGTGCTGGCCGAGACCCAGCGCCCGTTTCCCGACAAGTGGCACGGCATCAGCGACCCCGACCTTCGCTACCGCCAACGATATGTCGACCTGTGGGTCACCGACGAAGCCCGCGCCACGTTCGCGGCCCGATCCAAGATCATGTCGCTCACCCGCCGGTGGCTCGAAGATCGCGACTTCATCGAAGTCGAAACGCCGGTCTTCCATCCAATTCCTGGTGGCGCCGCGGCTCGGCCGTTCACCACCCACCACAACGCCCTCGATACCGAGCTGTTCTTGCGCATCGCCCCTGAGCTGTATCTCAAGCGCTTGACCGTGGGCGGCTTTGAGCGTGTGTTCGAGATCGCCCGTGTCTTCCGCAACGAGGGCATCTCGACGCGCCACAATCCAGAGTTCTCGATGCTTGAGCTCTATCAGGCCTATGCCGATTACGGCGACATCATGGAACTCGTCGAGCAGCTGGTCGAGCACCTGGCACTGGAGTTGCACGGCACGACTGAGCTCGAATGGGACGGCAAGCCACTGAGCCTCAAAGCACCGTGGCGCCGGGCATCGATGATGGATCTCATCACCGAACACACCGGCCAGACCTTCAATCTGGATCAACCGGTCGACGAACTGCGCGCTGCTGCCACCGAACTTGGTGTCGAGGTCAAGGACTACTGGGGCCCCGGCAAGCTGTTGCTCGAGATCTACGAAGAGACGTGTGAATCGAAGCTGTGGAATCCAGTTTTCGTGACCGACTATCCCAAAGAGGTCTCGCCGCTGTCTCGCGACCATCGCAGCCTCGATGGCTTCGTTGAACGGTTCGAAGGCATCGTCGGCGGCCGCGAACTCTGCAATGCGTTCAGCGAACTGCTCGACCCCGTTGAACAACGCCTGCGTTTCGAAGCCCAAGAGGCCGATGGCGAAGCCGGCGATGACGAGGCCATGTCGGTTGACCGCGACTACATCCGGGCCCTCGAATATGGTCTGCCGCCTACCGGCGGCCTCGGTATCGGCATGGACCGCCTGGTCATGCTGCTGACCAACCAAACCAACATTCGCGACGTCGTCCTCTTCCCAACGCTGCGCCCCGAAGTCTGGTAGCTCGGACAGCGTTTGCGGAGCTTGCGGAGCAAAGGCGTACTACCACCGCTCCACTTCGCTATTTAGCGAGCGGGGCGACTGGCCGCCGATATGCAACACCGGCATTACCGACCAGACTCCTAGGGTGGGGGTGTGGTTCGGCCAACGCTTCCTGATGTAGCGGTTGGCGTGTGGGAGAAGCTCACGGTGCGCGCTGCGATTGTCGAGGGAAGCCGACGAGCGAACCGGTTCGGCACTTTCGGGTCGGGTTCGCTCATGTGTTTCCCGCCCACGGCGCTGTTTGGCGAGTCATCGATCCATATTGGTCGCGACACCATGATCGGCCCTCATTGCTCCGTCACCGTTGGCATGGTGCCCGGCCAAGATCTGTTTGCTGATCGCATGCTCACGATCGGTGATCGCTGCGTGATCGGTCGAGGCTCGGCCATTGCGGCGCATCTCAGCATCACGATTGGCGACGATGTGTACTTCGGTCCCAACGTCTACGTGACCGACCACAATCACACCAACGCTGATCCGACGCTGCCGGTCGGGCGTCAGGCTGCGCCCGAACAAGAAGTCACCATCGGCGCCCGTTCGTGGCTCGCCGTTGGTGTCGTGGTTACACCCGGCGTGACGATCGGCGAAGGAGTCTCGGTCGGCGCGAACTCCGTCGTGACCCGAGACCTCCCCGACGGATGCACCGCCGCAGGCGCCCCTGCCCGAATCCTCAGCTAGTTGCCCCCGGTACGCGCAACGACGCAGCGTTGAATCCCCCAAGGACATCAACACTGCGCCGTTCGCTTGCTCGACGCTCAGGGAAGAAGCGTCATCTGGGCCGCCGCCTAGAACTGGTCACCAGGAATGAACTGGTCACCAGGAATGAATTGGTCACCAGGAATGAACTGGTCACCAGGAATGAATTGGTCGCCAGGGACGCTGAGGAGTGGGTTAACAAGGTTGAAGTTCATGACGGGTTCACTTTCGTGGCTGGGCTGGTATGTAGCCATCTT
>Ga0209831_1000675_pt1 | contig 32887 bp, 38 predicted proteins | sample Maine_Asex4_meta_FD_187451 | JGI IMG/M metagenome (GOLD analysis project Ga0209831, IMG submission 187451) | Marine algal microbial communities from Maine, USA - Maine_Asex4_metaG (SPAdes) (version 2) | ecosystem: Host-associated > Algae > Red algae > Unclassified | place: Maine, USA | collected... | reverse complement strand
GTGTTTGCTTTCTTCATGAGCCTTAATCGCGTATTGGACACAATCAGAAGATTCAAGCTTGTATCGACAATGGCTAAAAAATGTTTGATTCCTTATGTCAATAAAGAAGGAGTGTGGGAGATTAATCGTGTTGTCAATAGAGCTAAATTTTCTCTCTCTCTAGATCTGTCCTTTACTCATATGTGCTTTGCCATTTACTTCTCTGTGATGCTTTGCATTTCCATTAATTTGTTTCTTGAAGGTGATCTTTGGGAAGGGCTAACCTTCCTTGTTTTATCCATATTTGCACTCGGATTCACATTGGCACTCTACAATTCGTCCAGCGATATTAAAACCACTACGACTAGTCTTAGTATTGCGTTGATTGAGATCTTGACGGAATACGCCCTAACTCATGTCGCAGAAGGAGATATGAAAGCACAGAAAAAGGCTATCGGCGAGCAAATATGGCAGCGCGTTCGCTATGCTACTCAACGTAAAATCCTAAGAGATAAGAGATCTCGTGCCATAAGATCCAGTATTAAAAACTATTTTTAATATTGATTAAAAAAGGTTACTCCACATATTCAAGTAGCTGAGGGCTGATAGAGAAAGGGTACTAGAACCTCCTGACTCTATCGGCTCTTTCCGTATGAATTAGAAGTCGTTTCGCTTGACTAATTTCGGATAAGGGAATTTGAAATTTACCGCATACCCACCGTAGACCAAGTACCCCTCAAGCTTTGGCATGACCTGAATCTGGCTTGGAATGACAGCGTAGTCCACTCGCAGATCTTCTCTTGAAGAAATCGAGTCTCTACCGTCGCTAAGTAGGCTCGAACTGAATGTCTCAGTCGTTTTCTTCCGCTCTGGAGAACCTATGTTTTTGCTCACCCAATCCGCAGCATCGTACTCGCTAGTACGCAAGAAAACTTTAGTACTACTAGCGGACATGATAGCTTCAGCCGACTTACCGTAAAGGCTTTGGAGTTGCGATCGCCCTTGGAAGCCAAGGCAAAATTTTATTCCGTATTTTCGTCCTTCGTAAAGTCCTACCTCTAAGCTAGAAATTTTATTGAGGGATGGCATTTCATCCACGAAGAACCACACACTATTAGAATCAACTTTCTCCATCATAGAATTTAGAGCCGTGTCGATCATCGCTGAGATGAGAGGGCGAATCGCCACTCTCTCTCGCGTACCAGCAGTGGGAATGAATATAAAGCCTTTTCTATCCTTAGCCCATGCCCGAAAGGTGAAGATTTTTCGCTTGCGGTCATTGGGCGGTAGTAATACAAGAGCATCACTGACAAGAGACAAGGTGGCTAAAACTCCTGCACGCTGCGCCCCTGCTCCTTCATCAATCAAGGATTCTAATGCTGTCCCTTCGACCAGTTCGGTTAAAAGTTCGCCATCGGCAATCCAGCGTATAAGGTCTGAAACTGATAAATCCTGACGCTTTAGTTCCATGAAGAGGTGAGCCAAAAGCTTGCGCGGGGCTATCTCCCAGAATTCGGGTTTGCCCTCAACCCGCTCTGGGATAAATGACTTTGCTAGAGCCTGAGCATCAGAGCTTGATTCTATCTCCCCAACCAGATCCCAGTATGGAGCGTTCTCGGAAAATGGATGAAGTAATATATCCGTGTCAGGATTACCCCAGTGATTGTAGTACTCCCCTGATGGATCGTAGAGAATTGCTGCGTCCGTACCTTTTTCTCTAATTTGTTGGATCAGAGTGTGCTGGATTGCAGACTTACCCGTGCCAGTATCACCTATTACAGATATGTGACAACTGTGATCGATTTTTCTGATTTTCATCAGTCCAGCTTCTGTGTCTGACTTTTTACTCCATCCTGATTCGATGAACGGAATACCGATACCATCGCCTTTAATTAGCGAGTTAAACTTCCTGGGAGTAATAAGCTGAACTCCTCTGACGATCGTATCGCCAGAAGTGCGAGACTTGTAATGTTGAAGCCCACCAAACATCAAGCAAGTAAGTCCTGCAAATCTTCCCCCAAATCTAGCTGATGGCTCAATTGGGGATATGCCGAAATGCCACAGCAAAGCCATCACCACCATTATTGCTACCGTCACTAGAAACAGGTGCAGTGACTTTTTGGTTTGATAGAACATATTGGGCGTGAGGTTCTGATAACAGCCTAGTAGGTCTAAAGCATCGAGCCTGTTATGAGAGAGTTCGCTTGAATGTCTACCTCTAATTGTTTGGCATCGAAGATGGTGGCTCGCGCTGAAGCTGCACCTGATTAGAAAGCCCAAATTCCCTTTGCTGCTGCTTGGCTTCCCTAATTTTCTGCAAAAAACCTGGACGATCGCTCAAAGATTCCTCTTCCACTATCGACTTATTTTTCATCACAGCGATTGGCATTGTCCCCAGTAATCCTAGATTCTTCTCAAATTTTTTAGTCTTAGCTAACCGTTCGGTAAGTACTGAAAACTGCTTATCTACTTCGGCTCGCTTTCCGAGAATCATAGGATCTGCGGATTTTTGATAGACTCTACCGCGAGCGGTATGGACTAACCCCAGTTTGTATCGTCGGGCTTCTATCTCCCGAAGCTGCTTGTACAGTCCTAGTTTCTCATTTTTTACCTGAGACTTTATCTCGTTGGCAGGAATAACAAGCGGAGAATTTCTAACAACAGCTTGAGCTAGATGACGAATTTCTCGATCTATTTCCTTTTGGACACCACCCAGAGCAGCTTCTATGTGGCGGACTTCTCGCAATGTCTTAACTAACTGCGTGTTTTCATTATCCCTGCCCTGCCTGAGCATAGCTGTTTGCCTCATGCCGAGCTTTGGCTCTGGCAATCTGTCGATTCCCTGGTCTTTCAGCGATCGCATTGATATCGCAGCTTCCTTACCTACCCCAGCTCGCTCTAAAGCTAAATTATGTGTCTTCTCCCAGCATTGCCTCACTTCAACTACTTTCTGCTTCCGATTCCAGTCTTTGCTTTTGGCAGCTCCACCTAATTCGGGATTCTGGGAGTTGGCTCGTTTGAAAAAAAGTTTCGGATCTCGATCGACTCCATCAAGAGTGCGATCGCTAAACATGATATGGGCGTGAGTGTTGGGTTTGCCATCCAGAGCCAAGGGAGAATGAACCGCAATTGTAAACGGATGCGACTTGCCTATTTCTGATTCTGCCCATTTTGTAACAAGTTCTAACTGGCGATCGCAGGAGAGTTCGCGGGGCAGAGCCACCACAATCTCGCGGTACAGTCTAGCGTTGGCTCGCTCATAAAGGTCTGCTGCCTGATGAAAATCTACTGGGTTACTAGCCCAGGTTGGATAGTTCTGATGACTGACAAATATCAGATCGTCTTTAGCCTTCGCTTCTAATCGACAGATGTAGTTGAAGTGATCTTTTGCCGAACTGCCTGTCTGTCGAGAACCGTATTTTACGCAGAGATGAGGTACTGCCATGTCAAAACTTCGCTTTTCGTTTTCTCTTCGGGGCTTGCCCCTCTTCAGCGATGTGTTTGTTCTAGATGTACGAAGTATGTTTAGAACAAACACGTAATCGCGCCTCGCCATCGATTTTCATCTGTGGCTGCGGAAAAACTTCAATCCAGAATCATACAGCAAACCGTATCCACATCAAGAAGTGTTTACGGTAAAAAGTAAAAACCCCATGCTGGTTATCTGTAAAAAAGTAAAAACACTAACCCACTTTGCTGTGTTTAGGTGTTGATGCCTTCCCTGCGGGAAATCCCTCAATAACCCTCTATGAAGCGGAATTACTGCTGTGAAATCACCCTGAAAAATGCTAAATTTTATGACAGATCCAGCCGAAAAATTGAGGGCAGAATTAGAACGCCTTGAGCAGAAAAAAAAGAAAGTCCAAGAAAATCTGCTCAAGGCAAAAGCCAAACTCAAAGAGCGGGAAAGGAAAAACCGAACTCGTCGCCTGATCGAGCTGGGCGGGTTGGTGGATATCGCTGGACTGTCGGACGTGAACCGAGGCGCACTGCTGGGAGCAATGTTGGAAATCTCTCCCATCCTTGACGACCAGACCACCTACCAAAATCTCAAGCACAAGGGCGAAGTCATTCTTCACGAGCGATCGCGTCGCAAACACACCCTCAGACCTCCAGCTCAAGGGGATTAGCATTTCGACCGAACTCCCCAGACTTCCTCTAAGGGTCGATTTTTTACTACCTATAGTCTTGGTAGGGAAGGACTATAAAGTCCTCCTAGGGTAGATTCTGAGGGATTTGAAGGGGTGTTTGAGTCTCTTTCTCACTGTAAATTGACAAACTAAGAGGTCAAACCCTTGGTAAAACACTGTTTACATTTACTTTTAGAGCAATGCTTGGCTCGGTTGCCCTCGACGGTTGGCGCGTAGCGACCGAACCCTGCCAAACACCTGAAAAACCACCGCAAATATAAAACGTGGTTTTTATCTCAATGCACGAACCTATAGTATTAATTTATAAATATTTAAAGATATTTACGGGTTTTGGGTGGGTGGTCTAACTACTGGTTTTTATTGCTCTTTAACCGCGTTCTAATAACTTTTTTCGGAGATGATATCAGTAATCGTCGGAGTCAATATCAGTACCCATCGGAGATGATATCAGTAGTCAGCTCCAAAAATCGGAGATGATATCAGTACCTAAGTTCAAAAGTCGGAGATGATATCAGTACCTGTCGGAGTCAATATCAGTAGTAAAAAATAGAATTGTGTTTGACTATCTGCTCAGTCGAGGGCTTTTTTATCTGCTGTTGGTTGAAAAACAACCACCTCATCTTTACCACTCGTCGATTTACGGATTTCGATGCTGTAGGGCAGGCGGGTCTTTTCTACCGCACGCTTAAACTCGTATTTGGAACGCCTCTTCTCATAGCAGAGGTTCATTAGCTTGGTTAAGCCAACTTCCCATTTAAGCTTTTTCCCCATGTGGCATCGAGCGACTTCAATCAGCCGAATTTGCAAAGGATTGTTGCTGATCAAAACCTCGCCAGGGATAGTCAGCACCGACTCATCTTTCTGGAGGTGTTGGCGGAACTTCTCCCCAAAAGCCATGACTATTCTGTCTACGTCCCCAGAAGCGTCGCGGGTGTAGCTAAATTCGATTAGACTGCCCGTAAACTCTTGATTCTTATCGAAAATATTACCCGACATTTGGATGCCACCCAGGACTTTTAAGGTATGTTCTAGGTTGCGGTAGTTTGCTCCTGAGATGGCTTTGCCCAGGACTTTTAGCAGGTGATACCTGGTTGTGGATATCTCTTTAGGAATTGCCCCTGTCTCAGTCCTAATCTGTCGGGCTGCTGAGATTGCCCATCTAAAGATATTAGCATCAGCCTGATTGGGGATGCCGTAGTTTCCCTTCACCTCCACAGATACCGATCCATCGGAAGAATAGTACAGGATTGGCTCTTCTTGCTGTTTCTGGCTTCTGGAGATGGAAGTAAACATGGGATATCTCATAAGAGCATGAGAATTCAAAACGGACACCAAATCAAACTGCTGCGCTCCTCGCTCGTTAGCACGCTGAAGCTGTTCCTGCTCTCGGCGTGCCTGGGCTGACTGAGCTTCTTCTGCTAATTCCTCAAGAGTCTTGATTGCGGTCTTGTGCTTCATACCTTCCAGCTCATTCTTCCAAGTTGGTGAGGGCAGTCTAACCCAGCCAGGACTTGAGAACTAGGCAAGGGTGGGGTATTTGAGGTAAACACAGCAAAACTGCACTACAGCGAACCCTAGACACTGCAATACTCTAAAACCTTAAAAAGTAAAAGCATCAATACTGCAAACAATGAGATGTTTTTACACCTAACCAGCAACACAGCAAAACCTCAAACTGTGTATACATCAAAACAGCAAAAAGTATAGTAACTAAAACCTTAAACTGTGTTGACGGTTTTACGTATTTACACTAAAACAGCATAAAGTAAATAACGAATCGAGTTCTTGTGGCGTTTTGCCGTATTTACAGCAAAACGCTGCTCGATAAAAGCGGATAGAGAAAGATGGAATCTCAAATTTATGCGATCGCACAACAAAAAGGAGGGGTAGGGAAGACTACCACCACTATTAATCTTTGCGCTGCTTTGGCAGAGGATGGCAAAAAGGTACTGGCGGTTGACCTCGACCCCCAAGGGGCTTTAAGTGACGGGCTGGGAGTACCACCAGAAGAGTTAGATATAACCGTCTACAACGCCCTCTGTGATTCTGAGCTACCTATGGCTTCGGTCATCGTGGAGCTGGAAAAGTATCATCTACTCCCCGCCAATATAGATCTCTCGGCTGCGGAGATTCAGCTACTCAACGAACCTGGGCGAGATTCAATTCTCAAAGAGAGGTTGTCAGAAGTAAAAGATAACTACGACTACATTTTGATTGACTGTCCCCCTTCGTTGGGATTGTTGACCTTAAATGCCCTAGTAGCAGCCGAAAAAGTAATCATTCCCGTCCAGACCTCTTATTTTTCACTGCGGGGCATGGATCAGCTATTGGAAACGGTTAAGAAAGTTCGCAGTCGTCTTAATAAAGACCTGACTATCAAGGGCATCTTACCCACGATGTTCAATAGACAAACCAACCACTCGCAGCTCTCACTGCAAAATATCAAGGAGAGCTACCAAGAATTAGTCTTCGACACGGTAATTCCCTACACGGTAAAACTTCAAGACAGCGTACTCTCTTCTCAAGGTATTACCCAATATCAACCTCAATCTGAAGCAGCAAAGGCTTATCGTAGTTTAGTAAAAGAGATCTATGGCAACTAATAATAAGAACAAACTGGAAAATAAATTCGCTAGTAAACGCAGCAAGTCTAGTTCTGCCGAACCAGCCCGTAGAGTAAGTATTCCAACCAAAGGTGCAGAGGCTTTTTTTGATACAGCCGACAATACTGCCAAACAGGTAGAAGCAGAGAATACCGACGACCAAAAAGTTGAGCCTAAGCCTACGCCAGAGATTGCACCCAAAAAACAAACTAAGACCACTGCTACAACTAGCAAAAAGAAAAAGACGACAGCAGCAAAAACCAAACCCGCACCTGTTGAAGAGAAAAAGGAGGGCGGAGAATTAATCAAGACTAGTATTTATATCGAGGAAGAAAACTTCTTGGATCTGGAAGAGCTTCAGCTTAAACTCAAACGCAAAGAAAAGCGTAGAGTGACGAAAAACGAGCTGTTCAATAAAGCAATTGGGCTACTAATAAAGCATTACAGCGATTAACACATTTTGCTGTTTAACCAGCAACACAGCAAAGTGTATTAAGGTTTCTACACTTTGCTGTGTTTATATCAATGCCGATCGCACTCTCATTAAAAAAAGCTGAGTTAACCGCCTTGAAAGAAGTTTAGGGCGTAGCCTAGATAAAAACTTCTAGGCAACAACTAGCGTGTTTAACCTCCCCCCTGAAATCTCCTACCAGCAAGAGTCAGTACCAAACGGATTCGCTTTTAACTTCCGTCACTCCAAACTCGGCGATTTGGGACGCATTCTGCTCCAAGAGCGACCCAACGGGCAAACCCAGATTCTTTGTGAAATCGTTGGCGACCCCGAAGATCCGATGACAGCCAAGCGGGGAGATATTTTCAAGCCCATTAGTGAAGCGATTACCAGTCAATTAGATGCAGCCTTGGGAGGCAGAGCGCAGATACTAGGGGAGAAAGATCCTTCTGCTGTTCAGAAACCACCAACATCAATCGAAAAGATTGCCAGTAAGCTAATTCCCTGTCTCAAATGCGGTCAACCCGCAGCACTATTAGTATTTGCTGATTACGCCCAAGACGTTGCTGGACTGGAGGATTACGCTAGACTGATGTATCCCCAGATTATCGATCTTGATGTTCCCACCTGGGTAATTGCTCCCCCAGAAGGGCAGGGCAGGGATGCAGCAGCCAATATCCTCAAAGTCCACCCCAAACGCGAAGCGATTCGCAAATTAACCCCTGATGAGTTCAATCGGAAGCTAGATAAGATAATAGCTTTACACTGCCGAAATTAGATTTCTCAATAAATGTGTTTGAATTTTTAGTGATAGTCGAAGTATTTGTAAAATACTGAAATATCGAACTACCCAAAAACTAGATGAAAAGGATTTCAGGTGGCTTTTTATTAGTCCTAACACTTTTATTGCCTATATTTAATACTATAAGTGCAAGTGCTAGTGAGTCTTATACTTTTCGAGATGACGAATATTCCTTTAGGAGATGCAACGGAAAATCATCGACAAAACCCTCAGAAAAACAAAGAGGATATGAATCAGTTAAGTTTGAAAATGTAGACTACACAAATCAAGGAGAAATACTTACAACTTGCCGTATAGTTTTGCAATATCACCATCCTGACTTTGTAGACCCAAATCATACTTTACAAGAAGGACACGAATATATTCTGGAAAGACTTATATCTCAAGCTGCACCAATAACAGCTCTTTTAATAAATAAATATTCAAGCGCAGACAAAACTTCCTATGTGAAAATACACAGTCTAAATAATTATTATTATGGGCATTTTTATCATCAAATTGATGAGGAAACATTCGTAGGAATAAGAGTACAATCTCTTGATGATTCTGAATATATAGATGAGGCTATTAATTTTTTATTGAAGAGCGTAACTAGAAATGGTAAGCAACTCTATAATGGCTCTTTACCCAACCCCCATAGTTCGACAAGTGGGGCATTTGAACAGAATCCTACACTATAAAATAAAATGAGAAGATTGAAATTAATCAATCTTCTTAATGGTGTGCATATCCTTTAGTAGCTGATACTAAGCAGCATGAACCTGTTCGACAATAATCGGTGCGACCTCAATTGGATTAGCTTTTAACTTTTGAGCTATCTGCTTTAAGAGCCAAGCTTTCGGCTGACATTTACCTTTTACAGACTGCCTGATTCCGAGAGTTTTAGCTACCTTTCTCGCTTTTCTCAGGGTCAGTTTCTCAACTTCAACTCCTTCAAGCAGATCGGCGATCGCTGGTTTTTCTTTAACCTCTGTAACTGCGGTAACTTCTGTAGTCGTTTCTGGTTCTACATCAGACCAAAGCACCTCTTTGAGCTGTTGCTCGATGGGCTGGGTTGGTATTTCTACAGTTTCGCTTACCTGATTTGATGAAGCAGGAGCGAAAAGGTGAACTAAACAAATGTAGTAAATAACGAACAGCAATACTCCAAACATAATCAAAACCTCTATTTTTGTGTAGTAAATGAATCGGGAGCAAGAGCCTTATGTAGCGGACTCTTGCTTGTTGTGCGCCACTAGTTAAGAAGTGGGTCGGTTGGAAAAAATGTGTACGTGGGTCTTATTTTCGTCTGTCTCATCAACAATATCGATGCTGAAAATTTCACCACCTAGTAATAAGTCTCTCGCCATTGCTACGTAATCGACGTAGGCTTCAATGAGTACTGGTATCTCACCTGAGATTTGAGACTTAATGTTCTCTTCGGCGTAATCGGCTGGGCTATCAAAGACACCCAGATATTTATCCTCTAAGTGCCTGACGGCTTCGTCCACATCTCCGCAGAAGTGTTCGGTTAGCTTTGCTGCTAATTCTCCGTAAGATTCCATCAGCTCTACAGCTTGAGCGATATCTTTCAGACTGGGATGTTCCCCAAGACTGACACCGTAACCGTAAAACCCGTGGTAATCGCTGACTCGCCAATCACTACCAGCAGTAGAGTAGGGGCAATCTTTGAGTACCTGAGTAATTCTTTCCTTCAACTCATCTTCGTTTTTAGTCGCTAATATCCACCGTCCCGTATCCTGATTTGCTCCATATCCAGCTAGGGGCGTGATGAAGATTTCGTGACGTGGGACATTCTCTTTACTTTGCATCCTTGTAAAAAACCTCATAACAGTTGCAGACGTTATGAGCTGCCTAACTATTAGTTGGCATCTAAAGGAAAAGTTACGTGACTACGAACAAACCAAAATCGGGAACTTTTGAAGACCTAAAGGTCTGGCAAGAAGCGATCGCTCTGGCACAGAAGATCTATCAAATCACCAGAGAATCTGAAGACCTATCGGGCGATCGCTCCTTAGTGGATCAGTTAAGACGGGCATCAGTTTCGATTTCAGCTAACATTTCAGAGGGATTTGAACGCCAAAGGCACTCCAAAAAGGAGTATCTACGCTTTCTATCTATCGCTAAAGGTTCGGCAGGGGAGGTGAGAAGTCTACTTTCTGTAGTCCATGCTGTCGGTTACGTGGATTGCAAGACATTCTGGAAGCTCAGGAACGATGCCCTCAGCATCAGTAAAATGCTAGGGCATAACATGAAGCAGGTAGAACGGCGCATCGTCGCCACTGAAAAAAAGAACGCCCTGGCGGTACGACATCGCCGAAGCAGCTATCGAAGCTACCCCCAACAGCAAGCTAAGGCTTCTTAGTCACCCGACGGCTGCTAGAGCCTGTGTAACTCTTTCCCTATCAGTCTGAAACAATCCTGACAGTACCTCAACAAAGCTCGCCTTGCTGCGGTCTTTACCATCAACTTTCTGCGCCACTCCCAAAGACTTCGCCACCTTCCGTAAAGTCCGTAAACCCAGCCCAGCGAGGTCAACAGGAGGCTTTTCTTCCTCCGAGATAGTAGTGTCCGCCTCTGGTGAAACATCGAAGTAGGCAGCCATGTAGAGCTTTCTAGCAGCTTCAATGTTGGCTCTACCAAAGGGAATGCTCAATTGAGTATAGGGAATCTTACCGCAGTGAATGAATGGCTTAGTAAAGCCTATCTTCATGCTGCCATCGCGGAAATGGCGAATATAACTCCGATGCAGATCTTTGTACCACTGAACAAAACAGGGTAACTTACGCTTTGCCTCGTTGGAGTCAAAATACTTTTCAGAATCAAATAATTCAAGCTGGATTCCTTGATTATTGCCGACAAAACTAACAAGAATTGAGGATATTTCTTCGAGCCTCTTAACATATTTTGGTTCTTCGTATTCTAGGAGTTTTCTAACGAGAGTACTAATTTTGCGAACGGCTTGAGAGATTAAGAAGAACAAAGAATCATCGCTACAACGATGGTTAAACATCGTAGATATAGGTGCAATAATTTCTTTGATAGGCGTAATCATCAGAGAAGTAGAAAACTCTCGCTGCTTTCTGCGGTTATCTTTCCTGATTTCTGCTGCTATATCTTTGATGGATTGAACGACATACTTGAAATCATCCCAGCGAATCAATCGCATTACATCGTTGAGGCTATCATTTGACGGGGTGTAAAAAGACATAATTTAAAAGGGAAATGGTGTAGAGATTCGTCCTTTTCTATATACCTATTATATCATTTAATGAGTAATTAATATTATTATACTTGCCAATAATTGAAGGCAATTACTATTAGCAATTACTTTGACGAAACTAACTGATACTCTCGGTATTTCCTGCGCTTAAATACTGCTTGAAATGTCTCTTGAGCCTGAATATAGCTACTACAGTGATTTTCCATCTGTCGTCCCCGCTTCGTACCAACTGTCCCCCATGACTTCACCACGACCCAATCGGCAAACAAGTTTTGCTTCAACTCACAATGGTAGTAACGATCGCCTCTGCGCCAGTATGCCGTCTGCCACAGGTCAATTTGATAGGTAGTCATAATAGGAACAGATTACCGCGAAACATCCAGCTACAGCTAGAAGTAGTTCATTCTGTCCGAGTGAGTGAGCCTTTCCCTGTTAGAATCAGTCACCCGTAGGGCTTGCCCTTTACGAGCGTTAAGAAAAAATATGCTACCCTGGGGCATTTGGCGAGCGAAAAGATGAACTTGTTCACTCCGCCTTTCGTTCGTTCGCCTTAACTTCAGTCAGAGCATATTTTTTTAGCCGTCAAGGGTGACGGGCGAGCAGAGCAAATCAATTCTCTACAGATCAAGAGCGATCGCTACTGCTCTCTTGACCCAAGACTCTTCGAGATCGTCACTAACTCCTATAGGATGGTTTTATTAGGCAATAGTAAGACGCTGTAAATGAAGGTAGATCGACATGGCAGAGCAAAGGTACTAACCCCTCAAGAGATACAACTACTCTTCAATCAAGGTTTCACCCTAAATCCCATCAGAGATAGAACTCTCTTTGCCGTCTGCCTCTACACCGCCTGTCGTATTAACGAGTGTGTCACTCTCCATATCCAAGATGTATTTGATTCCAAAAGTCGGGTTCGCTCAGATCTAATTATCAGAAAAGGCTGCACCAAAGGAAAACTGGCGACTCGCACCATTCCCGTTGTTGAAGATTTAAAAGTCAGGCTCGAACAGTACCGACCACCCACCACCAGAGGCTATCTTTTCCCAGGCAGACACGGCAAAAGCCATATTAAGACCGATTCTGCCGACTGGATACTCAGAGAAGCCTGTAAGCGAGTTGATATTGAAGGAGTCAGCACTCACAGTTTCCGCCGAACTGCCCTAACGCAAATGAGTAATGCAGGTGTACCACTACGCATCATCCAGGAAATTTCTGGTCACAGAACTCTCGACGAACTTTACAAATATTTAGAAGTCCGACCCGATCAACTAAGAGGCGCGATCGCCAATCTTTCCATGCTTACCCCCGTTGACGAAAAAGCCTACTCCGTAAAACCAATGTATCCCCCTGTATCTACATCCAAGAATAGGCAATCAGTTGAGACTAATCTCAATTGAACTCATCAACTGAAGTTGACGGAATATTTAGCTCGAATTTCTCTAGCTAGTTGAAAACTATTTAGAACGTTGAAGTGGAAAATAAATAAGTTCTTTTACAAAACAATAAAAAACGAGCTAGTTTGCTCGCTTTTACCTGATAATATTATCCAAATATGATTGATGAGGTAATATTCAGATAGAAAATGAATCCCGTTGTTATTTTTCTTTCGTTTACACATCAAAACACACCTAAAGTTTGGACGCTTTAAAAGGTGTGATGATGCTCGGAACGAACCGATATGTAACAACTAGTCATTATTAATATCTAACCGTTGTTTTGAATTGACTATACCGACGACCTGGACAGTTTTTGGTTTAGTTGATTTAAAACACGCCGTATTCGCTTAAAGGTTAACTATGTCTTTTTTAGAGGCATACGCCTTTTTGCGGGACAGCTTTGTGTGCTTGTTCATATTATAGAACACGTTAGCACAGCGATCACTAAATACGGTTCATCCTTTATTTTTTGCAAAACTTTGTAATAAGAGCAGAACCGTGTCTAATTCAGGGAATAACCCCCACCATAAAAGGTCGTTACTTAATCAGCTTCATTTGCGAAACAAAACATTTCTTAACTCTCCCGATCGCATTCAGGAGGTAGCGTAAGATGGTCTGGATTCGCTACAACCGCCGTAATTGCCCTGTATGTAATGGTGCGAGAAATGATTGCCGAGAGAACCAAACTACCAAGCTAGTTCACTGTCGAGATACCACCATCACCCCCTTAGACTGGATATTTCGCGGGCAAGATGCTTGGGGCTTCAATATGTGGGCTTCTGCAAGAGATGCCGAAGCCTGGACAGCCGAAAACCGTGCTAAATGGCAGCAAGAACAAGAAAGTCGCCGAAAAATCAGAGAACGAAAGCTATTAGAAAAACAAGCTCGTTCTCTGCTCGATCGAGAAAAAGATAAATTTATCAAAGAGATATTATCTCAACTTTCCCTAAGGGTCAAACATCGGCAACACCTCAAAAATAGGGGACTAACTGACGAACAAATTGATGAAGCTGGTTATCGCAGCGTTGGTAAATGGCAAAACTTAGCTATTTCCGTTGATGACAATCTTGCTGGGGTAAGACTCGGAGGAAAATCTTTACTAACCCAAAATTCGGGTATTCTTTGTCCTATCCGTAACCAAGTCGGGCAATACGTTTCCTGGCAACTGAGACAGGATAATAGTACCGAAGCTAAATACATCTGGGCTGCTTCGGAGAGAAAACGACATCACGGACCAACCTCCCATAACAAGCAATATGGCGAACTTCCACTAGGAGTCTGGATACCCAGGTCTACTGTTGCTAATGCCCTGAGCGGAGTTGTAGGGCTGACAGAAGGAACTACAATTAAGCCACACATTGCATCACATCTGCTTAATATCCCTGTAATCGGTGCGAGTGGCGGTAATTTTGCCTCTTCATCTTTAACTCTCAAGACGACTTTAGAACATTTATCAGCCAAAGAGATTATTCTCTATCCTGATGCTGGGGCAGTAATAAACAAGAATGTTCTCAAGCAATATGAAAAGGTTTTTGGCTTACTGAGACAGTGGAACTATGACGTTAAAGTAGCTTGGTGGCAGCAGATAACCAAAGAAGATGGAGATATTGATGAAATTGATGAGGTAACTCAATCGACAATTATCTATCTCACTCCCAAAGCCTTTATCGAGCTTGCCTTAAAACAACAATATATTGCTCAAGCAAAAGCTTCATGGCGTAAATCAAAACGTTTTACTGCCAAAAACCAAATTCATCAACGCTACTTTAAATCAAAGTTACCAGCTAGTAATACCGCCACCTTTATTAAAAGCACTACAGGCTCAGGCAAAACTACCAATTTGGTTAAATGGTTAGAAGAGCTTAAAGATATGGGGGCAATCTGCCTGGGATATCGAAATACTTTATTACTACAGTGGTGCGCTGACTCTGGGTTTTATCATCTACACGAACACGATGGACTCACTTTAATTGGTTGGGATAAATCGCGCATTGCCCTCTGTATAGATTCTCTTTGGAGATTTAAACCAGAGGACTTTGAGGGTAAAGTTCTCATTCTAGATGAAGTTTGTTCTGTAATTCGTCATGGACTATTCTCTCAAACTGTTAAAAACCGCGAACATATTCTCAATTTATTGAGAGAAGCAATTCGTCGCTGCGATCGCCTAATCTGTCTTGATGGCATGATGGCAGATTGGGTGGTAGGTTACTTAACTGCATTCTGCCCAGATAAGAAAATTGAAACAATTGAAAATACCTGGAAAAACAATAAAGCCCCAGTCAACTTTTTAACGGGAGTCCAAATTGACGGCAAGCTTAAAGTCAACGATCGCTCTCCTTGGCTAGATGAACTGTTAAATTTTGCCCCTGTTCCCGCCATTGGCTTGGATTCTCAAGTATTTGGTGAATCTTTGGATAATTTACTCACGGAACGCGGTTATAACGTTTTACGGGTAGATTCTAAAACCGTTAAGGAAAAGGCTGTCAAAGAGTTCTTAGGAGGAGACGGAACAACAGGGCAAAGTGAAGATAAAAACATCAGTCCGAGCGACCGCTACTTAATTAAGTATAAGCCCGATGTCTTAATCTATACGCCATCGGCTGAATCGGGAGTTGATGTTAGTATCACTAACTATTTCAGCCATCACTTTTGCTTTTTCTTTGGCGTGCTGCAAGTGGATGCTATTTTACAGTTGATGGCTCGCATTCGCGACGTTAACTGCCCTAAATATTTCTGGTGCAAACAGTGGGTATCTTTACCAGAGTCAGAAACTGTTAGAAGCCCCTTAGCTGACAAAATAGCTAAGGTGGTTGACCAAAACTTCGTTCGGGACATTATGCTCAGTATGTCAGGAGAGGATAATGAAGAACAGTTAATCTCTCTTATCCGCTCGGTAATCCATCAAAGTAAAACTCCTCATTACGATACTGCGGGTAAACTCACAGCAATTGCCAACTATGAAAAAAGTAATCTGCGCTCTTGTGTACTCGAATCATTAGAAGCTCACGGATACGAAGTAAATTTAGTTACTGGTAAAGATAATTGGGAAATTAAACAGGAAGTTCAAACAGCAACTAAAGAGGTTAAAGAACATAACTGTATAGATATTTTTAATTCTGAGGATATTCCCCCAGAATTAGCAGACAAGCCTCTAGCATTCGATGCTGCTTGGGACGATCGATGTAAGCTGATTAAAGCTCTTATCAAAAAACGATTGCCAGGAATTGAAAACAGCGATCGCTGGAGTGCAGAGTTAATTTACAAGCTTCGTTATGCCAAACCTGGATTTATTGAAAAACAAGAATTATTCTGGCTACTGGAAAACCCTGATGTAGCTAAAACACTGCAACAGGAGAAATATCATTTTCTCTGTCGTCAGTTTATTGAACACGAGCAAGTGTCTCTTTGGAAAATCAAAACTAGATTGGCAACAATTTCCGCTTTGCGGGAATTAGGAATTCACGAACTACTTAATAATCAAGATAATCAATACACCTCAGAGTCTTCTGAGATATTAGCTATCTGGAAAAAAGGACGTGAAAATAAGTACAGACAAGTTCTAGGGCGTAGTCCTGGTCAACATCCACTTCGTTATGTTGGTGGTTTACTGCGTATGCTCGGTTTGGGCTGGCAATCAAAGCAAGTTCGAGTAGGTGAGCAATCTATAAGAATTTATCAACTTGACCGCCAATTACTTGAAGATGATGACCGAGAGGTAATTCTCCAATGTATCGGCAGGAAGTACCAAAAATATCTCAGTGGTGAAGTAGAACATTTAGATTGGTCATTGACCGATCGAGTCACAGAATTAGTAAAATTAGCGCAAGAAAAGCAATCCGAAATAGCCCTAAATCAGCCTGAAAAAAAACCAATAGCTAAAATGGCTAGATCTATTGATCCATCAGGCTTAGACTCTGTAACAGGAAGCCCTAAAAATGTATATAAACCAGATAGCGTTCCTGTTACGGAAAAAACAGAAGACAAATCCTCTAATTTAGATAATTCTTCTGTGGCAGGAAATACTATTATTTCTCCATCAAGACCTCAATTAACGGATTATCAGGATAAAGAGATTGTTTGGTTTAAAAGTGCGTGGGGCTGGCTGAAGGGATGGATTTGTGAAGTAGCCCATCATTCAGGGGATTTTGTACGAGTTGGCTGTGATGAAATTAATTCATGGGGGTATCTGATAGATTCGTCCTTAAACATCGCCCCTGGTGAATGGGTATTACGGGAATGATTCTAAATTAACCATTAGTTTTCTAGATACTGATTCTGATGATAGGTAGTCTAAAAGAGATAGCCTGTCTATTATCCATCTTTTTTTTAACTCTCTTTACTCATGATCCAAGGAAGAATACCAGAACTAACTATAAAATTCACCGAACGTCCTCAAAATATTCCCACTGAAGGTAAAAAAGCCACTATTGAAATCAAGGGTGAGAACGATATCGCTGTCAAAGCAGAAGTCAATCGCAAGAGCCTGAAGAAGGTCGTAACCAAAATGGATACCTGGGAGAACTGGGTAGCTGCCCTATCAGGTAAGATGCAGAGCATATCAACAGATGGGGTGGTGGAATTAGTTGATGCGGGGATTAATATCTTCGAGATTAAGCCGAAAGAGCCTAAACCCGCACCTGAATCTACTGCTGCTTAGTCATAAAAGCAGCTTTCAACAATTTCTCCAACCAAGGCAGTAATGGCTCAAATTAGCAACGAACTCAAATCTACTCTCGAAAAAATACAGCAAAATCTTCTTTCAATCGTTGATGATGCCAAAGCTGCCGAATTTCATCTCTTAGAGCGGGATGGAGAAACTAACCAAACTATTGTCGTTCTGGATGAACTGACTGCTATTGCAGGACAAGCTGCCGATCTCTACGTACAGATATCTCGATTGCTACTGCGAACGGCGGAGATACAGCCCACCATAACCCCCGATATGTTAGGGTTATTGACAGATAGGGTGGCAACTGTTTCTAATCGCGTTCCTGCTCTAGAAAGAAGTATTCAGGAAATCAAAGCCGATTGGGATTTACTATGAGCCAGCAAAATTTACCCACTCCTCAACAAGTTACACAGACAGTTGCTAAATCTCGCCATCACCGTCGGGAATTGGAATTAGCTTCAATTGAATTAGAAGAGTTAATTGTCCAGTTAGAGCAGGACAATCGCCAGCGTCGTAGTAACTACCTCGTGAATTTATCCTCAAAGAGCGCGTAATTTTTTAGTACCTTTTTACGGAATTATCGGAACTTCAGAATTAAGCGTGATTGCCGTACTTTCCATTTAAGAGAAATTTAACTTTTGTTAGGATACAACAGTATAGAAACATCATGCCTAAAGTTGGTTAAAACATATTTTCTCCTTTGGGGCAAAACTGATTGCCACCTAAAAGCTGCCTTTCTAGGTCTGTTGGATTATCTAACTTGTCGAGCTGCCAACGCAAATCTGTACAAGGAATACAAAATGATCGAATGTATGTACCAACCAATGCAGATCTAGATTTTTGTGTAAGATTTGGACGCGCAGTATGCCAATACGCGCAGTTAGCAACTATTGCACTTCCTCTTTTTCCTGTTAGTATGCGTGCCTCTAGGGGAAATTCATTCTTGCCGTAAGATGGCGGCATTTGGTATCGGTGCGAGCCTGGAATTGCACCAGTAGCGCCATTTTCCTCAGTAAAATCGTCCAACATCCAGATTACTTGAGCTGATAAGTTCCAAGTTGGATAAGGTGCTTTGATCGACCAATATGGATAATCTACATGCCAAGAAACTGACGCATGATTTGGATGTAATGTAATCCCCGACCAGCTCGAACAAATCATATCTTCGCCCAGGTAACGATGCCAAAGCGAAACTATTAGAGGATGACAGAGCAGCTCGCGAAAAATTGGATCTTTTGTAGCAAGAAAGGGTCGTTTTTTGATAGGGCAAATCTCAGCCTCTAACTTACTGATTTTACGTGGCTCGTTTTTATACCCTTTTTTTGACAGGGTAATTATGTCTGGACAGTATCTAATTATCTTCCAATACTTTAGCAAATTTATTTGTAAAGAACTGTTACGCATTTGGTTCGGAAACACAGCCACCAAAAACCTCTTGACTTTGTATATACAACTACGTATATTCAAATTATGGAATTTGAGTGGGATGACAACAAAAATCAATCGAACCAGTTAAAACACGGCATTAGCTTTGAAGAGGGCAGTGAAATCTTCCGCTATCCAATGTACGAAATCGTTGATACTCGCCAAGACTACGGCGAGATTCGATATATTGGAATTGGCAGAAACAACCAAACGATAGTGCTGACAGTAGTTTATACCGAAAGGGAATCAAGGATCAGAATCATCTCAGCACGCCGAGCTAGTAAAAATGAGAGGAATCAATACTATGAGTACTGTACATAAGCACAATAACGAAATAACTCCTATGAGCGAGGAGCGAGCTAAAGAGATTGAGGCAATGACAGATGAGGATATCGACTTCTCTGACATTCCCGAATTAGACGAAGCATTTTTCAAAAATGCCAAGCTAGTTAAAAGACAACCCAACACAGAAGCAATTTCCATTCGCGTTGATACTGACACTTTGGAATGGTTTCGCTCCACAGCCAAAAATCATCCAGACATTAGAGGCTATCAGACCTTGATAAACGATGTGCTGAGAACCTATGTCACCCATCAGACAAATAACAATGAAGGCTCTCAAGAATCCTCATCGACGTGAGCGACTATAAAGAAGGCGAAACACAATGCCTACTAGAGATTACCATTCCTATTTAATCAAGCGATTGAGCGATCCAGAATACGCTGTCATGTACTTAAAGACTGCTCTAGCTGAGACCCTAGCTGACGGTGACTGGTCATCTTTTTTACTAGCACTAAAAAACGCGATCGAAGCAAAGAGTTCAGCACTATCGGAAGTCAACGACTGGAACTAGTTCTATTTTTACCTCTCTGTTTAGAGCCTTAGCTATGCGATTCAGCATAGAGAGCATATTTCCTTCAAAATCTGTATCTTCCAATTGAGATATTACCGACTCAGTAGTATTGAGCATCTGGGCTAGCTCTTTTTGACTAAGACCAGATTCAGTACGGGCATCGTAAATTAACTGAGCTATATGCAGGTTGATTTTTTCCTGTTCGTACAATTCTCGTAATTCAACATCATCACCAATCATACGATCGAGGATTTCTATGCCGTCAGAGGTAGGTTTTCTAGCCATCATATTTATGAAGAAGTGTTAAGTATTTGGTTCGGTAAAACAAAGCCTGAAAAGGTTAAAAGTTTTATCAGCCCTGGTTTTCAGGCTATCACAGAGGCGAGAGAAAATCTTAGGTGTAGAAATAGCCCCACAGAATCGCGGACTTACATCTTTCTCCTTGAGGTAGCATGACACCCGTGATATCGTGCTTTTATGATAGTTTCGTTCGCCGATATCGGCACAGAGCATATATTTGACGGGCGAAACTCTAAGACTGCTAGAAAGTGCTGTCCTGTTGGAATATGGAGTATCGCAAGGCGAAAGCTCGATCAGATTAACTCAGCTTTGAATCTGAAAGATTTATCCTTCCCCCCTGGAAACAGACTAGAAGGACTAAAGGGCGATAAGCCTACGGCATGGCTTCGCTACGCAAAGGACAGCACAGCATTAGGATTAATAATCAATATAGAATTTGCTTTATTTGGATTGATGCAGGAGCAACCGAGGTACAGATCCTAGACTATCACCGATAGAAGGTTAGATTATGGTACGAATACCGAAAAACAGACCACCAACACACCCAGGTCAAATACTCCTGCTCGATTTTCTTGAGCCAACGGGAATCAGCCAAAGAATTCTCGCTGACTCTATTCACGTTCCTTATCAAAGAATAAACGAACTAGTGAATGGTAAGAGGGGCATTACTCCAAGCACTGCTCTACGACTGGCAAAGTTCTTCGGAAACTCCTCCGAGTTCTGGATGAATTTGCAATATGCTTGGGACATCTACCACGCTATAAATGCCGAAAAGGAAGACATCAAGAGCATTCGTCCCTGGGAATATAAAGCCATTGATGCAGGTGATGACACTACATTTTCAGGATGAATGCGAATCGAAAACGTTTTTTCCGATCAGTGGTTGAAGCTAAGAATTCAGTCTTATCAATGGGTAGAGATTGAGTCGATTCGCTGGAAAAATTGGAGGCTTTATGTTTAAGGACATCAGAAATTTCTCAGTAATGCAAAGACAGTGTGCGACCTGTCCCTTTCGCAACAATGCAAAAGGTAGACAAACCGACTCGAAACTGGTCGCTGAGATTCAGCAACGATGTCTAACAGAAGCAAGTCAAATTTGTCATCACCCACGACTGAAGGGGAGACAAGAGACACACCTATGTCGAGGAGCGCGAGATTATCAGCTCCAGATTTTTTATCGTTTGGGAATTTTGGAAGAACCGACAGATCGATGTTGGAGTGAAACTCACTCTGGAATTGAGGTAAAACAGCTACCTTAACGCCTAACGGCTGCATCCATTACTATCGCTCCGTTGTAGACATACAGAACCGTTTGAGTCTGTATTCCGTAAAGAAATGTTAAGACCAAGGGGGCAAAATACTGCTTCTGAAGTTAGCAAACGTCCTCTCAGCAATAGTTTGAGGGCTATTACAGAGCCGAAAGAAAAATTCAGGTGTTGAAAGTCGAGGACAGTATACCTTTCTCACTAGCTCTGCCTTCTATCGATTCTGACGGTACGCCCTTTTTGATGCGGTCATTCCATCTGAAAAGTAATTCGCGATGGCAACCTTCCTCATCCAACACCATCACCAATCGGTATCCTTGGTAAATCTCCCAGCGATTGCCCGTTCCTTCAGCATGGTACATCAGCATATTTCCAGCAGCTAGAAAACTTCAATGCCATATATCGTAATCGATTGCAGCAAAAAAAGCTCGACCAAGCGATCTAGCAATGGCTGGGCTTAATCGAAACCGCCGAAACACCTATCACGATTGACCCTAAAGACCTTAGATGAAACGGCAACAGGAGAAACATCAAGGTAACAAGTAAGCTATCTCATGTTCTAGTTATTCCTAATTTATATTGCTAGAATTTTGCGATCGTGAGGGCTTGCGCCAACTATGGGAATAATTCCTACATTGCTTATGGAGAGACAATTTCAGCCATAACGTTGGCTCAACGTTACCTAATAGCCTCAATACGGCGGTCTAATGTAAAGAAGTGTTAAGAACCTCGCGTTGAAATCTAGTTCACCGAAGTAGAAAATGTCCTCTCAGCCCTCATATTTGGGCTATTACAGAGCCGAAAGAAAAATTCAGGTGTTGAAATACCAAGCTATTGATAATAGTGATGACATTACCTTTTCAGAATAAAGAACAATCCGAAAAGCATTTATCAAATAATCTGAAAATGATATCCTATCTTCTCAAAAGCTAAGTATTAGGAAAAAACTGATTTTCAGGGCTTCCAAGTGCTTTATATAAGAGGAGAAGAAGAGAGTATGGAATTCATACGAAGAATCCGCGAGGATAACGGAATGACTTATCGCGGAATGGCGAGAAGAATGGATATCAAAAATGTAAATAACTACATTCAATTTGAGAAATCTAAGAAAGCTCTGAATGCTAAGAAGTTGATTCGTTTGTGGCGTTTTTCTGGGCTATCAGCCAAAGCTTTTATGGCACTCATAGAAGAAGAGGTAAAGAGCAAAGAAAAGCTCAATAGAAGGGCAAAGAAATAGGAAAAAGATTTAGACAGATTCACCCTACGGGTGCAGGACTTAGTACATCAATTATTGACTCGAAAGTCAATGGTTTTCCCAACTATTTCAAGATCGCATCTACTACGCTAAAGCTAATAATTAACCCTATCCCAATTAGGGCGAATTTGTAGAGGTAGTTCTCAGCATCAATCTCACTAATAGTAAGTCTAGATTCCAGCGATCGCAGTCTTGTATCAATCTCCTGGGTATCTCTTCTTTCTTCTCTTCCTCTCCTCACTTTCATATCCACCAGCTCGATCGCTTTCTTAATCTCTTCCAGTGCTTCCATCATTGCGGTTTCTTTCCGCGTTAATTCATACCGATCGTGGAGGTTATCAAGCGCAGTTTCGTATGCGCTTTCTATACAATCAATTTCCTCAGCTTCGGGAATTTTGGGGGCTGGGTTAATCATACGTTTTTCCTTTTTTACTTAGTCATTGTTATCCGAAACAATATTGAAAGACTGTAGGGTCGTCCTCATGTCTGCCTAGAGCTGTCACTATTACGTAAAACGTAAAGCTGTTAGGCGGTACATCAACCCATTCAAACTTTTTCATAACTATGCCTTCCTCGCCTTCCTCCGATCTCACCTCTAGCGTCGCGGAATCATCTTCAGCGACCTCTAATGTCCAAAGTTGAATCTTTCGCAGGATCGGATTTCTCCAGATTTCTGGACGCATTTGACTCCTGGCTATTGTCTCAAGTAGGAAAAGTATCTCCAGATCTAAAGCCAAGTAATAAGCTTGATCGCTTACCACAAACTTAGGGAAAAGGTGCGGTAGTGGTCGAAAGTATCTTCTCGATCCTGTGGCTTCCCTTTGATCAAATATTGTACTCATTTTCTTCCCTCCCTCTTAATGCTCAGACGGTAAATAGCAGACCTTCACGGCTCGATTCTCTCTCTTTAATTTGACAATGCTCGGTGCTACGTACAATAGGAGGCTCTTAAGCGGAAAATCGGTGTATTCTATCGCCTGAGAGTAAACTACCTGCTCCTTGTCCCACTCCACCGACAATACTGCCGACTCATCCTCTGCCACTTCGAGCCTCCAGAATTGAAGCTCGTTCAGCTTCTCATGCCCCTTAACCTTCGGGTGTGCCTGAAGACTAGCGATCGCATCGAACAGCCAGAACGCCTCCGCCTTCTCCGCCAAGTACCGCGTCCCGTCGGTTAGCAGAAAACAGGGAAACAGCAACGGCTGGGGTCGAAAGTATCCCGTCGTCCCCGTGAATTGCCTCAAATCAAATTTCAAACTCACATTCATCTCCTTACGTTTGTCGTGGTGCGAGAGTTGCCCACAGCTTTTTACACAGTCGTCGTTCGTCTTCGCTCTCTCCCTTTGTGCAAAAAACTATGGACAACCCCCGCGATCTTCCCCCTGTCTGCTCCCCTACTAGCCCACTTTTTAGGGTGGGCGGGGGAGGTCGCAGCCAGGGGAAGCTCTTTTAATCCCTGCGGGGCGGGGTCTGTAGCACTACAGCCATGCGCGACCTATGCTCGCTTTTCTGTAGTACACGCGCATGGGCTGCACACCCCCCATGCACCCCGACCCAACCCATCGCCGAAAAAGCCAGTTGGCACGGCTTCGGGCTTTGCTGGAGCAAAAAAGTCGCTGCTTTTTTGCTCCGCTTGGAAAAAGGCTCAAAGCCTTTTACTCTCTCTGTTAGAAAAAATCCTAGATTTTTATCTAACGATTGTGTTCTATGAAATTCCACTTCGTTCGATTTTTCATAGAACATCACACATATTCACTAAAGTGATCTAAGATAGGAAAATACCCTTCAAGTCACCGTATATCGTGCTGTAGCATTGTTCGGCAGCCATGCACGGTCAAAAGCTCAAAAAGCAAATATAATGGTCTGTTCTGTCGCTAAAATTAGCGGAGCGCGTGGTCGCTATTATCTCAATCACTACTACAACGAAGAATTAGGCGAACAAGGATGGTTCGCTGGTAGTGGTGCGGAGCATTTCGGCATTAAGAACGATTGCATAGAACACAAAGACTACAGACTTGAGAATTTACTGGATGGAAAAACCCCAGAAGGCGATCGCAAACTCAAACTAGGAGGAGATACCGCAAGAATCTACAAGGATCGATTGACTGGTCAGCCTAAATCCTACAAAAAGCTTAGTGGCTTTGACTTCTGCCTATCCGATCCCAAAAGCTTGAGCGTTCTAGATCACCTCGCCGACAATGGCGAAGTTAGTAACGAAATTGAACGGTGTCGAGATGTCGCCCAGCAAGCAGCGATGGACTACATCAGCGACTTTAGCCAGATTCGCAAAAAGACTTACGACCAAAATGGTAGAGAAGTCTACACCTATCACAAGGCTGCTCCTGTGTTTGCGTGCTTTCAGCATCACCTGAGCCGAGAATTAGATCCTCAATGCCACCGTCATCTGCTGCTTATGTCTGGGGCTACTGGCTTGAATGACCCCAACATCAGAGGCTCTTTGGACACTAGGGACTTTTTCAAGATGCGCTATACCGTAGGCATGATCTACCTCAACACCCTGCGGAATGAACTAGAAACGGGAAAACTCAAACTCAAAACCTTTGATATTCCTTTCAAAGACGAAAAGGGCAAATCTTTTGGTATATATGGTGTTCCACCTAGTCTTTGCCGTGATTTATCCACGCGATCGCGTCAGATAGAAGCAGAAATAGAGAAAAGTCCTGAGATGTCTGGGGCAGAGGTACAGTCGGCAGTACTCAAGACCCGTAAGAAGAAGCAAAAGCACGTTGATATTTCAGCACTTCAGGGGGATTGGTCAGAGAAAGGCAGAAAACACGGCTTTAAGCTCTCTAAAGTTTGTCCTGCACTATTCAAAAAATCGCCCAAAGTAATCGATTTTAAAAGGCGAATAGAGGAAAAACAGAATGAGTCAAAAGACATAAAACACTATGCAGCCATAGCCAGCAGTCTTAGAGAAAAAGAAGATGTAACCTTCCATCAGGTAATGACAGCAAGCCTTAATGCTGGTGGTTATAAACTCTCATCCGAAAAAGCAAAAGAGTACGCAAACAATTTTATTGACCAGTACACCAAGACTCGAAAAGGTGGAGGTCACTACGGGGCAACCGACCGCCATAGCCTCAAACATGAAGCCTATACCCTACCTGAATCCTCTCGCACCATGACAGACAAGACAGCTCATGCAGCGACGGCTCTGATTAACTGGCAGTGGATGAACCGAAAGGATGTCATCAATAAACATCGTGCTGGTGCAGATAAGCGAGCCGAAAATTTTGAGCGCAAAGCATTAGGGCTTTTCCTGATGGGGAGAATTGGGCGCGTCCAGTATCTTGCCTGTAAAGCCAAATCGCCCTATGAAGGCAAAGCGTTCAAGCTTGAGGTCTATCATGCCCTGCATCTGATTTCGACCAAGCAGAAGGAGCGTCTCATGGCGATGGGACGCAAACGAGAATCAACACCGTATATCGTGAAAATGGCTCTTAAGAACGGTCAAATCAGCCAGCACGCAGCTAACATCCTGCTACGGCAAGACAGGGAGAAGGTTCTTAAGGAGAAGGAGAAAGAAGCCAGAGAGAAAGACCTCAAAGTCATTGAGAAGAAGGAGCGGACTAGGAAGCGGATTGAAAAGGTGCGTAGCTTTGGCGGTTTTGGCAGATAGAATCTACACTTGTTGGTTTCAGCAGCGTAATTTAGCAGATGCTTAATCGTTAAATTCTAGTTAAGCACCTGAGATATAGCTAGAACTTTAATGATGAGTGACTTTGCCAGTGTGCTACCCACAATCGCAGTTTAGTTTTATGAATGATTCTAACTAATTAGGTTTGTGAGGGGAATTTTGCCTTATCATAGTCAACGAGATTAAATAGCGATTCTCATCAAGAGAATTCGATTAATCTCAAACAAAAAAGCCTTTGTTTTTGCAAGGCTACATATCACTGTTTATGTCCAGAAACAGTGTTCACTCGTCCGTAACCAATACTTCGGTATGTTACATTTTTCGTATGAGTAAAGATTCTTTTATCTCTGAGAACCAAAATATTAGAAAGTCCCCAAAAATCTACTTTTCTAATAGAACAGATTATGCTCAATTGGAGCTAGCTTTAAACCTGAAAATGGCTCACAATCCTGAACCTCAACCACAAAGAGGTTCTACAGCTATGTCATCGAAAGGTTCAATACCAAATAACGCACCTGGAATGGTGAAGTTGTCTGTAAAGCGGTTCATTCAATCTAATCTCAGAGAAGATATTGATGAGGTCATCGATGAGGTCTGGCACAAGGATTCTCCTTTAAGCTTCGAGCAAAAACTTGAGGTTATGAGAAAAATAGCCATGTGGAAAGGATTTGGAAAGGGATTTAATGTAGACTCTTTTCCTCTTCCGCACTTTCAAGCCTGTCAATATGCAATGAGAGAAACAGCTTACCAACCAAATACGGAGCAGTTTTTCATAGATAACCTTGAATCGATGAATTACGCTGCTAAGGTTACAGTTATTGGTTATTGTCTTCTTGAGGTTAAAGAAGCCAGACGAGTTATCGAGAAGATATTAGAAACTGCTACAGAATGGCAAATTGTTTCTAGTTGCAAAAAGGCGTTAAAGAGTATTTATCGTAAGCACTATCCCGAAGAGCTGTTCAAGTTGGATTTTGAAGTTGCCGATCGTGCCGATCCTAAAACTAAACCAGATTGGAATAGAGCAAACACTTTTAGTTTTAATCCCCTGACTGAAGAGAAGATGCGGGAGTACGAACAAAAACAAAAGTTTAATGATATAGATAATCAAGGTTCAGAGTATTTTTAAAAAGTAAGAGAGACTCAATTGAGTCTCTCCATACTTCCTAATTTTAACTAACTTGCCAGCGGTCAATTAAATCTTTCACAAGATTAGATAAGTTTTCATTGGTTTGTCCTCCAATTTGACAACAGCATTTCTGAGCATATATAGCCTCCATACTATTTGCAGCAATATAGTTTTTAAATTCACCCCTTTCGAGGTCTATATTTGCTACGACAAATAACCAATCAGATGCAAGGATCTCTTTGGTTTGAATAATACGAACATTAACCCTTTCAGAATATGTCTCTAAAATAGACGAAGCTTCCCGCTTATAAAGCTGGTACTTTCTTTGCTGTACAGCAACATCGATCCCTTTCTTCTGGGCTAATTTTAGAAAAAGATCGTCGTCGTCTACCTCTGGAAGAACTAAATACAGCTCTTCTAGTGTGGTATACAAAGTGCATATATAATGTAAAGTGTCAAGATCGCTTCAAATCACCTTGACCTTGTTTACCTAACTTTACACCTAGAAAATCGCTGAATTTGCGATTATTCCTTAACTACTATTTTATAACTTGGCACTGCTCGATTTTCTTAATTGCCATGATGTTTTTAGTGAGATTATCTACTTATGGGAAGGAGGAGAAAACCCCGTCCAAGTAGACAAGAACGCTAGACATCGCATCAAGATAAGAGTCCAGGCTTACCATTATGCAGCGTACTAGCAGAAAAATGTCTTAGGTCTTTCCTCCCCTTCTCATACCGTTGTCAACCTAACAATTAACTGACAAGTATGAAATTCAAGGATATCGCATCATGGGCTGTCACAGCAGCCGTGATACTTCCGTATGCCGTAATTCTGCAAGCTCCCCCAGCGATCGCAGATAGCAATCAAGAAGGTTCAATCAAGCCCACTAAAAAGGCATTCAAAACAATGGTGGGTCAGTTCAACAGCATACTTAGCTACGACGGTAGCCTCAAAAGTTATGACCGCGTACCAGTGCCTAAGATTGATTTTCTGATTGCTAACCCCAAAGGCGATCGCACTCCCAAATGTGGAGATTATGAAATCGTAGTATCCCACTCTGGATACTGCCCCATCACTTTAGAGATTTTCTTAATTCCTAAGAAGATTAACGACCAGGAATACAACGATCACTATGCTACCCAAGCAGTCACGGGTACTAACATCATTGCAGCCTATATTACTGCCAGAGAGGTCGCCAATCATGCCACCTCAACTCTTGGTATCAGATTTGACGATACGGGACACCAGAACCTACTCCACGACTGCTTTGCTGGAGAGATTCTCAGGTCTGTTTACTCTTCCCCTGCTGAAACCATTGCTCAGGACATGAGCAGGTTCATGAACCTCGGTATCGAAAAACACTCAGGCGGAGATCCAGCTCTAGCAGCCAACAAGCGAGCTGCTTTTAAGTTCGGCTTCGATCCTTCTAACACCTGTCTTAACTACATTCCTCCTACTGGCAGTGGTTTTGCTACTAACTAATCCCTGAATTCACCTCAACACAGAATTTACCAAAACATAATCATGTTTTTTCTATGGACTCTTCTCATTTTCACCGCTGGGTACGTTGTCTTGATGCCAACTGTTCTAATAACGTCAGCAGGTATCCTCAATCTTGTTGAATTCTTACCTGATGAATCACTGATGCTTTTAGGGCTTGACACCTCATCTGGTGCTGGCGATGGTGCATCACTCATTGGACTGGTCTATTTTATCCTGCTACTAGTCTGGTATCTGGGTTTTATCGGCGGTCTAACTGAAACAATTACCCTCATTAAAAGCCAGGTCAGATCGATCCTGACTACTTTAGTTCCCTTTACCAATAGAAAGGGAGTAGGGAAAATAAAATCGAAAATTAGCTGGGTTAAGTTCCTTTTTCCATTCAAGGCTCTTTGGAGAACTATTATCTCTGGCGGAGTTTTACTCTCACTCATCTGCTTTTCGGTAACAACTTTCTTCTCTGGACATTACCTGCTTTGCCTTATATATGCCGTAGTAGCATATATTTACTTCCATATAATTGGACAAGTAATCAATAAAGGTACTGCTCTGGGATTTGACATACATCAGTTTGCAACAGATATGCAGGCGATCGCTCGTAACTATGCGATGGCAAAAGCTGAAGAGGATAAAATTGCTATCTATAATCGCGCCTTAGCGAGCAAGCAGCAAAAACACCAAGAACGCTTGGCTAAAGAGCATAACCGCGATTTAGCGCATAAGCGTGATATGGATCGTCGCCGAAGTGAAAGACGTAAAAGTTTCGCTGCTGGATTAGGTGCATTCATTAGTTCAGTCAAAGACTTGTTCTAATAGAAGTCCTCAGCTCACGAGATTTTCTATACGGGATACTCCACACCAATTAACTTTATGTGGAGACGATTAAGAGGTTATGACACCTAGAAAACGTGACCCTTTCAACCCCGATTTTGGAGATTTGGAGTATCAGTTAGGCTCTCTTAGGGCAAGAGAACAATTCTACGAAGACTACGAGATACAAGCAGAGTTAGAACGCCAGCAGGAGATGGAACTGTATCCTACCGCTAAAGGTATCCCGAACCTTATCATCGGCGGTAAAACAGTTCCGATAGACCGCTTCCCTTGTAATACAGGACTACAAGGAGTGACAAGAAGCGGAAAAAGCCACCTGATGAATATTCTCATCAAGAGTATATTCGATGCCTACACCGCTGAAATTTATCGCAGTAAAAACATCATCATCTTAGATTCTAAGAATGATTACATTCCTTGGGTTCGCCTCCTAGCTGCTGAAAATGAAATCGATTTGCGAATTATCAAATTCGGTAGTCCAGAATCTTACTGTTTAGACGTAGCTGCCTTGGTAGGAGGAGACCCCATACGGGCGATGAACCTGGCTAAGACTCTGCTTCCTACGCCAACGAACGGTCAGCCATTCTGGGCGTTGCTCGGACAGGGTTTAATTACTTCTGTAGTACTGGCGTTGGTAGCTAAGTACGGTGATAATTGGGGATTTCACGACCTCTACGACACCGTTCTTATCTCAGTCGATGAGTTCTACAAATTAGTTGGCAGTACCCCTGAAGGAGAAGCTTTTGTTTCTCGCTATTTCCCCGATGGTGAAGGCAATGAAAACGTTAAATACGGCGTTCTCGCTGAATTCTCCAGTACCATCGCTAATTTGCGACCTGCTGCGGAACTTCAACGACAGACTCCTAAAAATCGCTGGATTACTGCCAGAGACTTTATCGATGACTACCAAGATACCTGCACCATTATATCCTCGACCCCTGGAACAGATGCAGCTTTGCGCCCCCTGGTGCAATTCATGTTCAGCATACTAACCGAGGAGATAGCAGCCTTACCCGAAGGGTATAACAAGTATATTTCTCTGGTGATTGATGAGCTTCCATTCTGGCACAAACTTCCTGGTTTGGAAAAACAGCTACAGTTCAACCCCAGTAAAGGACTTAGAGCGATTATTAGCTGGCAGGACTACAGCAATGTCGAGTATTACTATACCCCCCATCTCGCCAGAGCAATTACGGGAAACATGGCAGTTCAAATATACCTGCACCCCGCTAGTCCTAGTTCTGCCGAATATGCGATCGCATCTCTTGGTAAAAGGCGGGTTACAGAGCAAAGCATCTCTTATTCCGCATCGGGAATCAATATCTCGGAGAACCGCGTGGTTCGTACACCTTTGGAAACTGGAGATCTATACGATCTCCCTCTAGCAGATCCTAATGATGGAATTTACTTTGTGATGAACGCTCCCACTAATTTCAAAGGCATTACCAAAAATCGTATGGATGCTCGCACCGTAGATATGTTAATTCCCAAAGCCAAAAAACAAGGTGGTGGCTTGTTGAGCAAAATCTTCGGTGCAGGTCAAAACGATAGTACTGTTAGTCTGCCTCCCGCCTATACCAAGCCCATAGGGGAACAGGAGCGTTACCTAGCCGTTCGGGGAATGGTTGACCTGTTGGGCGACCTCAACAGCGAGAAAGCTTACCAGGACTACATGAGTGCCTGTGAAAACGATCTCGATAGGTTCATGGCTAAACAAGTTTGGCAGTCCATGCAGCAGACAGTTGAGATTCTGACTCGTCGAATCCTCAAAAAATAATCTCTTACCCCACTTCTTCCCACACACCCATATTTAGTCATGGACTATTCAAACCTCGACTCTTCTAGCAAAAGAGATATGTGCAAATTGGCAGGTGATATTGCTCGCAGTACTGCCATTCGTACCTTTGAAGCTATCGGCATCAGCACCAGTAAAACCAAATATAGCGAGCAGGAGGTCGCAGCCTTCCTCTGGGCAAGGTTTCTCTTTGACCAAGGATTTACCTCCAAACAGGTAGCCCAGGCATTTGAGAACAAAGACACCCACATCGTTGTAACTGACGAAGCAAGCTCCGAAGACATTAGCTTAAGTCAGTTCCTCTCCTGCTTTGACGACGAAACTTGTTACTAAAAAACCCTCTTACCCAATATATAAAGGCAATGAATGACCAAAATAAGACTTACTCATTCGATGACATCAAGGAACTACTAGAAGCCAAGGATAAGCGCACCGTCAATAAACATATTGATGCTGCGGGATACGAAACCAAAGAATCATATTCGGAATCGGAAGTAGCCTGGATTCGTGAAGTTCAAAGCATTAAGCAGCAACAAAACAATATCTCTTATCCCGATATCAAGGTTGAAATTGAGCGCAGGAAAGCTGAGGCACAAAAACAACTTCTGCTTGGGGGAAGTCCAGACTCATCTACGCAGACATCAAATAGTAATACTACCGTTGGCGAATCATCAGCCAATCCCGCAGTCCCTCCCCAGCCAACTATTGACTCCAACCTTATTGGTGGACTAGTAGAAAATGTAATTCAAGAACAGGTAAATACCCACATGATTAGGTGCGTCCTCCAATTTCCAACCATGATGAACAAAGCTAGTACCGACGTTCTATCTGAGTTAGAGGCTGCTGTAGATATGGCAAAACAGCAGAATCGAGAAAGATTAGAGCCGATGAGAAAAATCGAAGTAGTAGAAACAACGGAGCAAAATCTCATCGAGGGTAAAACAGTCGAGGTTGAGAGCAGCACCAGCGAAGAGAACGATGAAAAAGACAGCGATTAGCGTCAGCGGTAAGAAACATTTCTGTAGATAGCCTCCCGCAAAAAAGAATAGTTTTTCGTTTGGCTATTACTCCCCCAGTGGTGTCTGGACTTCATATCTTTCAGATATCCCTGGGTTTGTCTCAAACCAATTCTCTCACTTTCAAACTCATCAAAATCTATGAAGAACCTATTTGTGTTACCGATTCTATCTGCCTTCGCCCTCATTAGCAGCTTATTTGCTTCATTTGGCTATATTCTTCTTGTTACTTTTTCGTACAGACTTATCCCTTTAGCAACTGCACCACCAGCGAATACTCCCGTACCTTGGATGGATGTGTTTTTTTGGGGAGAAAATGGCTATCCCTATGAAGAACCCCCGCCACTAACGGATTTGTTGTTCAACAATGAAGGGGTTCATCACCATCTACTATCGGGAATTTACACCCTGCTGATAGTGTTTGCTTTCTTCATGAGCCTTAATCGCGTATTGGACACAATCAGAAGATTCAAGCTTGTATCGACAATGGCTAAAAAATGTTTGATTCCTTATGTCAATAAAGAAGGAGTGTGGGAGATTAATC
>Ga0209831_1000674_pt1 | contig 32923 bp, 30 predicted proteins | sample Maine_Asex4_meta_FD_187451 | JGI IMG/M metagenome (GOLD analysis project Ga0209831, IMG submission 187451) | Marine algal microbial communities from Maine, USA - Maine_Asex4_metaG (SPAdes) (version 2) | ecosystem: Host-associated > Algae > Red algae > Unclassified | place: Maine, USA | collected... | reverse complement strand
GGTCTCGATCTCGCCGGGGGCGATGGCGTTGACGCGCACGCCGTGGGGGCCGAAATCTGCGGCCATCTCGCGGGTGAGCGCCGCCAGCGCGGCCTTGGACGTGGCATAGGCGACCCCGGCGAAGGGATGCACCCGGGCGCCCGCGATGGACGTGACGTTGACGACCGCGCCCTTCGCCGCCTTCAACTCGTCGAATAACCCGCGCGCCAGCACGACCGACGAGAAGAAGTTGACGTGGAACACCTTGCCCCAGTCGCGCAGGCTGGTGTTGAGCGTGTTCAGCCGTTCGCCCTCCGGCCCCTTCGGCGAAATCCCGGCATTGTTCACCAGCGCATTCAGCTTGCCCCCCGGTCCCAGCCGCTCCTTGATCTCGTCGATGGCGCGGATGGTGTCGTCGGGGCTGGTCAGGTCGACCTTGATGTGATTCTCCGGCCCCGCTTCCCACGGGCAGTCCTCCGGAAAGTCGTGCCGCGAGCAGGAGATGACGCGCCACCCGGCGGAGGAAAACCGCTTGACGGTCGCGTGTCCGATGCCCCGGCTCGCCCCGGTCAGGAGGAGCGTGCGCTGTGGAGTGCTACCGTCGGGCATTCGCTCGCTCCTGTGGAATCGTCGCGGCGCGGATCACGGATAGAGCCGCTGCACCCGCCACCCTTGCGCCTCCGGCGTGTCCCGCGTCCAGCGAAATCGGTCGTGGATGCGGTGTTCGCCATCGGCCCAGAACTCGATCTCGACGGGCCGGATGCGGTAGCCGCCCCAGTGCTCGGGCCGCTCGGGCGCGCCGTCGGTCATCTCCGTCACGGTCGCCGTCTCGTCCATCATCGCCTGACGCGAGGCCAGTGGCTGCGACTGCTTGGAGGCGACCGCCGCCGCCCGGCTCTGGGGATGGCGCGAGTCGAAATAGGCATCCGACGTGGGGCCGTCGACCGCCTCGACCGGCCCGCGAAAGCGCAGTTGCTGGCGCAGGCTCTTCCAGTGCAGAACCGCCGCCGCCCTGGCCACCGCGTCCAGTTCGTTTCCCTTGGCGCTGGTCCGGTTGGTGTAGAAGACGAAGCCATCGTCCTCGATATCCTTGAGCAGGACCATGCGCGCATTGGGCAGGCCGTCGGCGCCGACGGTGGCCAGCGCCATCGCGTCGGGATCGTTCGGCTCGGTCTCGGTGGCCGCAGCCAGCCAGCGGCGCGAAATTTCCATCGGATCGGAACCCGCGAACAGTCCGCCGCGTTCTTCCTGTCTATCGGCTGCGTCTTCATGGATCATAATCGTTTTTCCCTTTTGATGCGGCAGTACGGTTCACGACGCGAGAAAGCCACGAAAAGACCATATGGCCCATCTAACGTGACGGTCGACCGGTGCAACCGCATCGGGTGGCGCGAATCGACATTCTGGATTTAGAGGCAGGAGAGCCTAGATATGACCCGCTTTACCAAACTCACCGCGCCGCTTCTTGCGGTCGCCCTTCTCACGACCGGTTGCCAGACCAGCTCCACCGGCGCGCCGGGCATCAGCGGCCAGGCCGTCGGCGCGGCGCTCGGCGCCATCGGCGGTGGCGTGGCGGGTTCGCAGTTCGGCAAGGGCCGTGGCCAACTCGCCGCGACCATCGCGGGCACCGTCCTCGGCGGCATCGTCGGCTCGGCCATCGTCGCCCGACTGTCGCCCCAGGGTCAGCAGGCAGCCTATGCCTCGACGCAGCAGGCGATGACCGCCGCTCCCGTCAACCAGCCCGTGCGCTGGGCCGACCCCGTCAATCCGCAGATCTACGGCACCGTCACGCCCACGACGCCCGCCTATTACGTGGAAGTGGACCCCGCCGGCTACCTCGGCCCCGTCCAGCAGCAGCAGCCGCAATACGCGCAGCAGCAATACGCCCAGCCGCAGCAGCAGTATGCGCAGGGTCCGTACACCCGTCCGCAGGTCGTCGCGACCAGCTCCAGCGTCGAGTGCCGCGAATACCAGACCGCCGTGTTCTCCGGCGGCCAGCCCGAGACGCTGACGGGCCGCATGTGCCGCCGTGGACCCGGACAGCCCTGGAAGCCCGCGAATGACGGTTTCGTCGGAATCTGACCGACTTTGCCGACCATGAGACAGGAAGCCGCCCCCGACCGGGGCGGCTTTTTTTATGCGTCGATCAGGGCCAGCGCAGCCCGCACCCGCGCAAAGGCCCCCGCCCCCGCGCCGTAGAGCATGTCCGGCGTGACGCTGTCGACGCGCGGTGCGCCGAACGCGCGCAGGGCCGATGCCGCCGCGTAGGCTTGGCGCTTGGGTGCCCCCACGGTGGTCGCCGCTCCCTCCAGCGCGATCAGCGATGCGTCGACCGCCTCCAGCGCTTCCTCCAGCGCCGCGCGCTCCACGTCGGGCAGCGAACAGCGCAGCACGACCCGCCCCTTCGCCGCCTCCCGCGCCTCGACCCGCTCGATCAGCGTTTCCAGCGTCGCCAGCGTCGCATCGGGCCACGGGGCCGCGACCGAGGCGCGCAACTGCGCTTCGGAGCGCAGGATCGGCTCGCCGCCGATGATCTTCAGGTGGTTCGCGCGCAGCGTCTCGCCGGACGAGGTGATATCGACCACGATCTCCGCCGCCCCGGATGCGGGCGCGCCCTCCGTCGCCCCGTCACTGGGCGCGAGGCGGTAGTTGGCCAGCCCCTGCTCGCGGAAATGCCGCCGGGTGAGGGTAAGATATTTCGTCGCCACCCGCATCGGAAAGCCGTGCCGCGCGCGGAAATCCGCCGCCGCATCGTCGAGGTCGGCAAGCGTCTCGACGTCGATCCAGCTCTGCGGCACCGCCACGACCAGATCGGCCCGGCCGTAGCCGAGCGAGCGAACCAGCACCGTGCGATCAGGCCCCTCGGGCAGCTTCTCGCGGATCAGGTCTTCCCCCGTCACGCCCAGATGCACGGCACCGGAGCCGAGCGCGCCGGGGATCTCGCCCGCCTGCATGAAGGCGATCTCGATGCCGTCGATCCCGCTGGCCGAGGCCGCATAGGCCCGCGCGTTCCCGGTCTTGCGGATCGTCAGCCCCGCTTCGGCGAAGTATTTCAGCGTATCGTCGAGCAGCCGCCCCTTGGACGGAAGCGCCAGTTTCAGTGCCGTGTTCATGCCGCCCTCAACCCCAGAATCTCGCGCGCCTGCGCCGGGGTGGCCACGGGCCGCCCGTATGTATCGCACAGATCCACGCACCGCCCGACCAGCGCGGCGTTGGACGGCGCGAGACTTGCCTTGTCCCAGCGCACGTTGTCCTCCAGCCCGGTACGCGTATGGCCCCCGGCGGCGATGGCCCAGTCGTTCACCACCGCCTGACCCGCCCCGATCCCGGCGGCGCACCACTCGGCATCGGGGGCGAGGCGCCTGACCGTCTCGATGTAGAAATCGAAACTCGGGCGGTCGACCGGCATCGCGTTGCGCACGCCCATCACGAACTGCACGTAGAGCGCGCCGGGGATGCGCCCGTCGCGGTTCATCGCCGCCGCCTGGTGGATATGGCTCAGATCGAAGGCCTCGATCTCGGGTTTCACGCCGTATTCCCGCATCTGCGCGGCCAACCAGTCGATGAGGTCGGGCGGGTTCTCGTAGACGCGGGTCGGAAAGTTGTTCGACCCCACCGACAGCGACGCCATGTCGGGCCGCAGCGGCAGCATCCCGCCCCGCTCGGCCCCCGCGCCGGAGCGCCCGCCGGTCGAAAGCTGCACGATCATGCCGGGGCAATGCGCCTCGATCCCCTCCTTGAGCCGCCCGAAACGCTCGGGGTCGGAGGTCGGCTTTCCGTCGTCGTCCCGCACGTGGCAATGGGCGATCGCGGCCCCGGCCTCGAACGCCGCGTGGGTGCTTTCGACCTGTTCGGCCACCGTCACGGGCACCGCCGGGTTGTCCGCCTTGGTCGGCACCGACCCGGTGATCGCGACGCAGATGATGCAGGGCTTGGCCATGGTCCCCCTCCTCCGGGGTCGGTTTCAGACGTCGAAGAACACCGTCTCGCGCGCACCGGCGAGGTGGATGTCCAGCCGGTATGCCCCGTCCGCCTCCCCCGACGCAACCAGCGTCGCGCGCCGATCCTCCGGCACCCGCGCCATGGCCGGGTCGGCCCGCCAGTCCGTATCGGGAAAATAGAGCCGCGTATGCAGCCCGATATTGATCCCCCGCGCGACGATATACAGCCCAACGAAGGGCGCATCGGGACGCGCGATATCGAGCCGCCAGCCCCCCGCTTCGTCGCTCGCGCAGCGCGCCCACGCGCCGCCCGCATCCCACGCCTCGATCAGCGCATCGGCGACCAGGGCATTCTCGCCATCCGTCAGCGTGCCGTGCAGCGTGACCGCCGCGCCTGCGCCCTCTCGCGCGGCCAGAGGGGCGATACCGCGCGTGCCCCGCTCGCCCGGCGTCATGCCGATATGGGCGAAGGGACCGGCGGTCTGGGACGGGGTTTCCTTCACGCTACCCCCTCCATCGGCGTCGCCCGCCGCCCGCGCAGCACGATGTCGAAGCGGAACGCCCGGGCGTCCATCGGCCTGTCGCGGTCGGGGTCGTAGCGGGCGATCAGCGCCTCGACCGCCTCGGCATCGGGCAGGGTCGCGACGATGGGGCAATGGGCGATCATCGGGTCGCCCTCGAAATACATCTGCGTCACCAACCGCTGCGCGAAGGACCATCCGAAGACCGAGAAATGAATATGCGCGGGCCGCCACGCGTTCGGCCCGTTGGGGAAGGGGTAGGCGCCCGGCATGATGGTATCGAAGCGATAGGCGCCGTCTGCATCGGTCAGCACGCGGCCCGCCCCCGCGAAATCCGGGTCCAGCGGCGCAAGGTAGCCGTCGCGCGCGTGGCGATAGCGCCCGCCCGCATTCGCCTGCCATATCTCCAGCAGCGCGCCGGGCACCCCGCGCCCCGCCTCGTCCAGCACCGCGCCATGCACCACGATGCGCGGGCCGAGGGCCGTTCCGCCGGGGCGCGCCGCATTGCGGATCAGGTCGCCATCCATCGGGCCGATATCGCCCGCGCCGAAGACAGGCCCGCGCATATCCGCCGCTTCGGGGTCGAGCGCGATCAGCCCCGCGCGGGGGGCGCGGTGGAGCGAGCTGAAATATCCGGGGGTCAGCGCGGGCGGGTGGCGGGCCGGGTCGCGGGGCGTCACGGCTCGACCCCCATCTCGGCATAGGTCGCCTTTGCGATCTTCAGCGCGCGGTTCGCCGCCGGAACCCCGGCATAGACCGCGACGTGCAACAATGCCTCGCGCACGTCCGCCGGGGTCGCCCCCGTATTGGCCGTGGCACGCACATGCATCGCCACCTCGTCCCAGTGCCCCCCCGCCGCGAGCAACGCGAGGGTGACGAGCGAGCGTTCGCGGGGGGTCAGGTCGCCGCGCGCCCAGACGGACCCCCACGCCCCTTCGGTGATGAGGGTCTGGAAGGGTTCGTCGAAGGCGGTCTTGGCGGCTTCGGCCCGGTCGACATGGGCATCGCCCAGCACCGCGCGCCGGGTCTTCATTCCGCTGTCGTACCGCTCCGTCATCGGGTCGCCTTGTTACAGAAAGTCAGTCGTCCTCGATCCGCGTGATGAAGACGATGGTCTCGGGCTTCTTGCCCCACAGCTTGTTGGCCGTGCGGCGCGCGACCTGCGTGACCAGATCTTCCAGCGCGGCGTCGTCCTGCTTCTTCTTGCGGGGCGCGTCGGCGATTGCCTCGTCGACCGCCTGCGCGATCCGCTCCTCGAAGGTGCCGCCCCGGCGGGCCGTGCGCTTGGGCGCGCCGGTCGCGCGCACGTCCGATTCCACGATCAGTTCGCTATCGTCGCCCAGCACGACCGACACGGCGATATGCCCGTTCATCGCCATGCGCTTGCGGTCGCGGACCACGCCGTCCTGCGCGCCGACGATCGCGTTGCCGTCACGGTAGAGGCGCCCGTTCGTCACCTCGTCCACGACGCGCGGGCCGTTGGCAGCGATGTGCAGCATCTGGCCGTTCGTCACCACGAAGGACTGTGACGCGCCCCATTTCAGCGCCGATTCCGCGTGCTCGTGCAGGTGACGATGCTCGCCGTGCATGGGCACCGAATATTTCGGCTTCACGAGGCTGTAGACCTCTTCCAGCTCGTCGCGGCAGGCGTGGCCCGAGACGTGGATATCCGCCGAGGTGGTGTCGATAATCTCGATCCCGCGCTCGACCAGCTTGTTCTGGATGCGCGCGACCTCGACTTCGTTGCCGGGGATGGTCTTGGACGAGTAGATGATCGTGTCGCCCCGCCCGAGGGAGACGACGGGATGGGTATCCCCCGCGATCCGCGCCACCGCCGCCCGGCTTTCGCCCTGCGACCCGGTGACGAGGTAGAACAGATTCTCGTCGGGCATGTCCCGCGCCTGATCCTCGCTGATGCAGGTCGGGAAGTTGGCGGCGGCACCCGATTGCTCGCCCGCCTGGATCATGCGCTTCATCGCGCGCCCGGCGACCACGACCGCGCGGTCGTTGGCCGTGGCGGCATCGGCCAGCATCTTGAGCCGGGCGACGTTGGAGGCAAAAGTGGTCGCCGCGACCTTGCCCTTGCAACCCGCCACGACGCGGTTGAGGTTGTCCTGGATCGTCTTCTCGCCGCCCGCACGGCCCGGCTCGAACACGTTGGTCGAGTCGCAGACGATGGCGAGCACGCCCTCCTCGCCCAGCTTGCGCAGCGCGTCCTTGTCCATCGGCTTGCCGTAGACGGGGTCCGGGTCGATCTTGAAATCGGCGGTGTGGAAGACCGTGCCGACCGGCGTGCGGATGATGAGCGCGCTGGTCTCGGGCACCGAATGGGTCATGGGGAAGAACGTGACGTCGAACTTGCCGACCTTGACCGACGTGTTCGGCTTGACGACGTTGATGTTCTTGGGGCTTTCCCCCGCTTCCTCCAGCTTGCGCCGTCCGATCTCGGCCGCGAAGGCGGTGCAGTAGATGGGGGCCTTCAGCTTCTCGTAGAGCGAGCCGATCGCGCCGATATGGTCCTCGTGCGCGTGGGTGATGAAGATGCCGTCGAGGCGGTCGCGCCGCTCGGCGATCCACTCGGGGTCCGGCGTCATCGTTTCGACACCGGGGGCATAGGCCTCGTCCGGGAAGCCGATGCCGCAATCGACCATGATCCAGCGCTGTTTCCCCTCCGGGCCGTAGCCGTAGAGGTACATGTTCATGCCGATTTCGTCCGTGCCGCCCAGCGGCAGGTAATACAGTCCGTCCATCATGTCTCCTGGCGCGCGGCCTTCGCGTTGCGCGTATGAATCTCAACCAGCCCGCGCATCGTCAGGCTGTCGTCGACGTGGTCGATCACGTCCGTTCCCTTGGCGAAGAGGGGCGAGAGGCCGCCCGTCGCGATCACCGTCATCGGTGTTGCGCGCTCGTTCGCAATTCTTTTGCACAGGCCTTCTATCAGGCCGACATAGCCCCAGTATATACCCGATTGCATGGCCGAGACCGTGTCGTTCCCGATCACCTTCTCCGGGCGCTCGACGGCGATGCGGGGCAGCTTGGCCGCCGCCTGGTGCAGGGCGGCGAGCGAAAGGTTGACCCCCGGCGCGATCACGCCGCCGATATAGGCGCCCTCGTCATCCACCACGTCGAAGGTGGTGCCGGTGCCGAAATCGAGGATGACGAGGCTCGGGCCGTAGGTCGTCAGCGCCGCGCGGGCATTGACCACGCGGTCGGCGCCCACTTCCTGAGGGCTGGGCATCTTCACCGCGATGCCGATATCGCAGTCATCCGCGCCGATGACCAGCGGGTCGGCGTCGAAATACTTGCGCGACAGGGTTTTCAGGTTGAACAGCGTCTGCGGCGCGACAGTGGCGATGACCGCGCCCGTCACGCTCGCGCGCGCGATCCCGCCGAGATTCATCAGGTGGTCGAGCCAGACGAAATACTCGTCCGCCGTCCGCCGCGCCTCGGTCGCGATGCGCCATTCGGCCCGCTGCTCCGCGCCCTCGTAGAAGGCGAAGACGGTGTTGGTGTTGCCGACGTCAATGGCCAGAAGCATGGGCATCCTCCGGAAAATGAACGTCCGCCGCGTGAATGCGCCGCGCGCCCGCATCGGTCCGCAGGACCATCGCGCCATCCCCGTCGAGCGTCTCGAAGATGCCGCGCGTCGTGTGGCCGGGCAGGCGCGCCTCGACCGTCTCGCCCAGCCGCGCCGCGCGGGACAGCCAGTCGATGCGGATCGAGGCGAAGCCTTCCGTCTCGAACTGGTGGAGGCGGGTCGTCATCGCCTGCGAAAGGAGGGTGAGCGCTTGCGCGGGGTCGGGGGCGGGCCTCCCCGTGGCCGCCGCGATGCTGGTCGCGGGCCAGCGGGACTCCGCCGGAGCATGGGCGAGGTTGATACCGACACCGATGGAGAGCCACCGCCCCGCCGTACCGATGCCGGATTCGAGCAGCACCCCGGCCACCTTGCACCCGTCCAGCAGGGCATCGTTGGGCCATTTGATCGCGACCCGCGCGCGCGCTCCCGTCAGCACGTCGAGGCAGTCGGCCACCGCGAGGCAGGCCGCGAAGCTGTGGAGCGCCGCCCTTGCGGGATCGTCCGCCACGGGGAACAGCAGCGTCGCGTAGAGATTGCCCTCGGGGGATGCCCAGTCGCGCCCGTGCCGCCCGCGCCCCACCGTCTGCGCTCCGGCATGGAGCCAGAGCGGGCCTCGCTCGCCCGTTGCAGCGCGGCGCGCGGCCTCCAGACTGGTGCTATCGATGGTACCGAGGGTCTCGATTTTCACCGGGCGTAGATCGTCGCGGCATCCGCCGCCATCTCGGTAATGCCCAGACCGCCGATGGCGAACAGGATCATCGCCGCCGCCGACAGGCCCAGCACGGCGCGGAACTCGCCGCCCATCGGGCCGTCGAAAGAATCCGCCGCGTCGTCGAACAGCATGATCTTGATGAGGCGCAGGTAGTAGAACGCGCTGATGACCGCCGCGACGGTCGCGAGGATCAGGAGCCAGACCAGCCCCGCCTCGACCGCCGCGCCGAACGTGTACCACTTGGCCCAGAACCCGGCGAGGGGCGGGATGCCGGCGAGGGAGAACATCAGGATCGTGAGGCAGAGCGCCGAGAAGCTGTCCCGCTGCCACAATCCGGCAAGATCGCCGATCTTGGTCATCGCCACGCCGCCCCGCCGCATCGTGAGGATGTAGGCGAAGACGCCGAGATTCATCACCATGTAGATGGCGAGATAGACCAGCACCGAGCGCGCGCCTGCCTCCGTCCCCGCCGACATGCCGACGAGGGCGAACCCCATATGGCCGATGGAGGAATAGGCCATCAGGCGCTTGATATCCGTCTGCGCGATGGCCGCGACGGAGCCGACCAGCATGGAGGCGGCGGCGAGGAAGGCGACGATCTGCTGCCACTCGGGCACCGCGCCGGGGCCGAACCCGTCATAGAGGACGCGGACCATCAGCACGGCTGCGGCCATCTTGGGCGCCGTGGCGAAGAAGGCGGTAACGGGCGTGGGCGCGCCCTCGTAGACGTCGGGCGTCCACATGTGGAAGGGCGCGGCGGAGATCTTGAAGGCCAGACCGGCCAGCACGAAGGCCAGACCGATGATGAGACCCACATGCGGCTCGCCGAGCGCGACGAAGGCGGCGATATCCACGAACCGTGTACTGACCGTCGCGCCGTAGACGAAGGAGGCGCCGAACAGCAGGAGGCCCGAGGAGAGAGCGCCGAGGACGAAATACTTCAGCCCCGCTTCGGTCGAGCGCACGGAATCGCGGCGGAAGGAGGCGAGGACGTAGAGCGCGAGCGATTGCAGTTCAAGCCCCATGTAGAGCGCGATCAGGTCGGCGGAGGACACCATCATCGCCATGCCGAGTGCGGCGAGCGCGACCAGCACGGGGAACTCGGCGATCATCATCTTCGCGCGGATCAGATAGGTCCGGGACAGGACCAGCACGATGGCGGTGCCGAAGAAGATGAAGACCTTGGCAAAGCGGCTGATACCGTCGGAGACGAAGACGCCGCCGAACGCGTATTGCGTATCCCCCCCGCCGATGAAGGCGACGATCCCGGCGATGCTCAGCAGCGCGATGGTCAGCCAGTGGACGAGCTTGGCCCCGTCCTCCGTCTGCCGGAACACCCCGAGCATGAGAAGGGCCAGCGCCCCCGCCGCGAGGATGAACTCCGGCGCGGCGGCGAGCAGGTTGAGCGGCATGTCGTTGATCGGCATTATTGCGTCCTTCCCGTCAATGCGAGCTTGCGGGCGTGGCCGAGGCCGCAACGTCGCCCCCCGGCTGGATCAGCAGGGAGCCGGGCGTGCCGACGGCATCGTGGTAACTGTGCAGCATGTCCGCGACCGTGGGGCTGAACACGTCGATCATCGCCGAGGCGTTGATCCCGAAATAGATCGTCGCGAAGATCAGCGGGGCCATGATGGCGATCTCCCGGCGGCTCATGTCGGGGATGCCCTCCAGCGCCGGATTGGTGACCACGCCGAACACGACCCGGCGGTACAGCCACAGCGCGTAGCCCGCCGAGAGGATGACCCCCGTGGCGGCGACGAGCGCGATGAAGGTATTCGCCTTGAACGCTCCCATCATCGTCATGAACTCGCCCACGAAACCGGACGTGCCGGGCAGGCCGACATTGGCCATGGTGAACAGGAGGAAGATGGTCGCGTAGACCGGCATCGTGTTGGCGAGGCCGCCATAGGCCGCGATCTCGCGCGTGTGCATCCGGTCGTAGATGACCCCCACCGACAGGAACAGCGCGCCGGAGATGAAGCCGTGGCTGATCATCTGGAAGATCGCGCCGTCGACGCCCTGCTGGTTCGCCGCGAAGATGCCCATGGTCACGAAGCCCATATGCGCGACCGAGGAATAGGCGATCAGCTTCTTGATGTCGGTCTGCACCAACGCGACGAGCGAGGTGTAGACGATGGCAATGACGCTGAGCGTGAAGACGAAGGTCGCGAGCTGGTCGGAGGCGACCGGGAACATCGGCAGGTTGAAGCGGATGAAGCCGTAGCCGCCGAGCTTGAGCAGGATGGCGGCGAGGACGACCGACCCCGCCGTCGGGGCTTCCACGTGGGCATCGGGAAGCCAGGTATGTACCGGCCACATCGGCATCTTGACCGCGAAGCTGGCGAAGAAGGCGAACCACAGGAGCGTCTGCGCCCCCGCGCCCATCTCGAACCCGAACACGTCGAACGGCGTCGACGGGAACTCGTGCGTGAGCAGCACCTCGATATCGGTGGTCTGGGCGTAGTTCGCCATCCACAGCATCGCGATGAGCATGAAGATCGAGCCGAGCAGCGTGTAGAGGAAGAACTTGAAGCTGGCATAGACACGCCGACCGCCGCCCCAGACCCCGATGATGATGAACATCGGAATCAGGCCCGCCTCGAAGAACAGGTAGAAGAGGAAGAGATCGAGCGCGACGAACACGCCGATCATCAGCGTTTCGAGGATGAGGAACGCGGCGAGGTACTGCGCGACCCGCTTGTCGATATGCCAGCTGGCGAGGATCACCAGCGGCATGATCCCGGTCGTCAGGAGGACGAAGAGGATCGAGATACCGTCCACGCCCAGCTTGTACTTCAGCCCGCCGAGCCACGGAACGTCGGTCACGAACTGGAAGCCGGTATCGGACGGGTCGAACCCGAGGAACACGATGAGCGACAGGAGGAACGTCACCACCGTGATGGCGAGCGACCAGCGCCGCGCGGCCAGACGCTCCGCCTCGCGCCCGCCGCCCATCCACAGGAGGACCAAGCCGCCGAACAGGGGGAGCCACAGGATGAGATTGAGCAGGAATCCTTCGCTGGTCATCGGCTCAGCCCCCCGTCACGGCGAATGAGACAAGCACGGCGACCCCGATGAACATCGCGAGCGCGTAGTGGAAGACGTAGCCGCTCTGCACCCGCGAGTAGAGCGCGGTCACGGCGGGGATGAACCCCATAGACAGACCGTCGATCGCGCCGTCGATGGTGCGACCGTCGCCCTTCTTCCAGAAGAAGCGGCCCAGCGCCATGGCGGGGCGCACGAAGATCGTCTGGTACAGTTCGTCGAAATACCACTTGTTCAGCAGGAACTGGTAGACGCCCGGATTGGCCTTGCGTGCCCGCTCCGCGACACCCGGATGCAGGATGTACATGTAGACGGCCAGCGCGGTGCCCGAGAGCATGGCGAAGAACGGCAGGGATTTGACCCAGAGCGGCGAGTAATGCGCGGCGTGGACCACGTCGTACATCTTGTCGTATTTCTCGACGAGGACGTAGTTCTCCTTGGCGTGCACGATGGAGTGGCCCCAGAACCAGTGCGCCGAATCCCCGACGAACATCTCGTAGAACAGGCCCCCGGCGACGATCGACCCCAGGAACAGAAACGCCATGGGGATCAGCATCACGGGCGGGCTTTCGTGGATGTTGGCGTAGGCTTCGGGCGTGCCGTTCTCCGGCCCGTGGAAGACCTTGAAGATCAGGCGCCAGGAGTAGAACGCCGTCATCGCCGCGACGAGGATGCCGAGCCAGAAGGCGTAGGTGCCCCCGGTCGAATGGGCGGCATGGGCGACCTCGATCACCATGTCCTTGGAGAAGAACCCGGCGAAGGGCGGCACGCCGGTCAGGGCGAGGGTGCCGACGATCATCAGGATGTAGCTGGGGATGATGTAGCGCCACAACCCGCCCATCTTGCGAATGTCCTGCTCGTCGCCCATCGCGTGGATGATCGAGCCGCACCCGAGGAACAGGAGCGCCTTGAAGAAGGCATGCGTGAAGAGGTGGAACATCGCGGCTTCATAGGCACCCACCCCGGCGGCGAAGAACATGTAGCCGAGCTGCGAGCAGGTCGAATAGGCGACGATGCGCTTGATGTCGTTCTGCACCAGCCCGACGGTCGCGGCGAAGAGCGCCGTCGTCGCGCCGATATAGGTGATGAAGGTCGCGGCGGCGGGCGCGTACTCGTAGAGCGGCGACATGCGGCAGACGAGGAAGACCCCCGCCGTCACCATGGTCGCGGCGTGGATGAGCGCCGAGACGGGCGTCGGCCCCTCCATCGCGTCGGGCAGCCAGGTGTGCAGGAAGAACTGCGCCGATTTACCCATGGCGCCGATGAACAGCAGGAAACCGATGGTGTTCAGCACCCCCACTTCGTAGCCGAGGAAGGAGAAGGTCGCGCCGACCGCGCCGGGAATCTGCTCGAACACGGTATCGAAATCGAGCGAGCCGAAGATCGCGAAGATCGCGAAGAGGGCCAGCACCAGCCCGAAATCGCCCACGCGGTTGACGATGAACGCCTTCATCGACGCCGCGTTCGCGCTGTCCTTGTGGAACCAGAACCCGATGAGCAGGTAGGAGGCGAGGCCCACGCCCTCCCAGCCGAAGAACATCTGCACGAAGTTGTCGGCGGTCACGAGCATCAGCATCGTGAAGGTGAAGAACGAGAGATAGGCGAAGAAGCGCGGCTTGGACGGGTCGTGTTCCATGTAGCCCATGGAATAGACGTGCACGATGGCCGACACGCTGGTCACGACGACCAGCATCACGCCCGTCAGCGTGTCGAGCCGGACGCCCCAGTCGACCGCGAGCGCGCCCGATTCCATCCAGCGGAACCAGGTGATATGCTCCGGGTCCGCCTCGATGGCGCCGGGCAGACCGGCCCAGGACATGAGCGCGACCAGCACGAGGATGGCGCTGGGGACGATCTGGGCGTTGCGGTCCCCGATCCAGCGGACGCCGAAACCGGCGATCAGCGCGCCGAGCAGCGGCAGGAGGACGATCAGCGAGTAATACATGTCAGCCCTTCATCATCGCGACGTCTTCGACGGCGATCGTGCCCCGGTTGCGGTGGAAGCACACGAGAATCGCCAGCCCGATGGCCGCTTCCGCCGCCGCGACCGTCAGCACGAACATGGTGAAGACCTGTCCGCCGAGATCGTTCAGATGCGTCGAGAAAGCGACGAAATTGATGTTCACGGCCAGGAGCATCAGCTCGATGGACATGAGAATGATGATGACGTTCTTCCGGTTCAGGAAGATGCCGAAAATGCCGATGACGAACAGGATCGAGGCAACCGTCAGGTAGTGTGTCAGTCCGATTTCCATGGGGTCTCTCTTCCTCCGGTCGCTGGTCGCGCGCCTTACAGGCCCTGACCGGGGCGGATGTCTTTCATCTCGACGGCGGTGTCGGGGTCGCGCTGCATCTGCGCCCACACGTCCTGTTTCTTCACGCCGTCGCGGTGGCGCAGGGTCAGGACGATGGCGCCGATCATGGCGACCAGCAGGATCAGGCCCGCCGCCTGGAACGCGTAGACGTACTGGGTATAGACGACCGACCCGAGCGCGTGGGCGTTCGACATGCCGTAGACGGCGCCCGGCTCCAGATTGGTCTGCTCCATCCCGGTCCAGGCGGCGAAACCGACGCTCAGCTCGATGATGAGGATCACGCCGATGGCCAGGCCGAGCGGCAGGTACTGCGCCACGCTGCCGCGCAACTGCGCGAAGTCGATATCGAGCATCATCACGACGAAGAGGAAGAGGACCGCGACCGCGCCGACATAGATGATCATCAGCAGCATGGCGAGGAACTCGGCCCCCATCAGCACGAAGAGACCGGCGGTCGAGAAGAACGCGAGGATCAGCCACAGCACCGAATGCACCGGGTTGCGCGCGAAGACCACGAGCGTGCCCGCGATGACCGCGACGATGGAGAAGAGGTAGAAGGCGAGTGCCTGCATTGGTCGCGTCTCCCTACCGATACGCCGCGTCGAGTTCGAGATTGCGCGCCAGCACGCTCTCCCACCGGTCGCCGTTATCGAGCAGCTTTTCCTTGTTGTAGTACAGCTCCTCGCGCGTCTCGGTCGCGAACTCGATGTTCGGCCCCTCGACGATGGCGTCGACGGGGCAGGCTTCCTGACAGAAGCCGCAATAGATGCATTTCGTCATGTCGATGTCGTAGCGGGTGGTCCGGCGCGAGCCGTCCTCGCGCGGTTCGGCGTCGATGTGGATCGCCTGGGCGGGACAGACCGCCTCGCATAATTTGCACGCGATGCAGCGTTCCTCGCCGCTGGGATAGCGGCGCAGGGCATGCTCGCCCCGGAAGCGCGGGCTTTGCGGCCCTTTTTCATGGGGGTAGTTGATGGTCGCCTTGGGCTTGAAGAAATACTTCATGCCGACGCGGAAGCCGCCCACGAAATCCATCATCGCAAAGTACCAGCCCGCACGGGCCCAATCGGTCGCCATTCAGAGGGACTCCTGAAGCAAAGGGGGGTCGGGGGTGACGAGCGGGGCGGTCACGACGGCGGCCCCTCGGCCGATCTCGCGCGCCTCTTCGGTATAGGCCCAGGGCGTCACGTCGAAGATCTTCATGAACCCGGCGGTCAGCACGACGAAGGCAAGGCTGAGGGGAAGGAACACCTTCCAGCCGAGGCGCATGAGCTGGTCGTAGCGATAGCGGGGCACGATCGCCTTGACCATCGCGAAGAGGAAGAAGAAGAACACGACCTTGAGCACGAACCAGAAGACGCCGTGCCCGACCCCGATGGGCGACAGCCATCCGCCGAAGAATAGGATGGTCAGCAGCGCGCACATCATCACGATGTTCATGTACTCGCCGATCATGAACAGCAGATACGGCGTGGAGGAATACTCGACCTGATACCCGGCGACGAGCTCGGATTCGGCCTCCGGCAGGTCGAAGGGGGGCCGGTTCGTCTCGGCCAGCGCGGAGATGAAGAAGACGACGAACATCACCGGCTGCTTGAGGAAGAACCACGAGAAGACGCCCGCCCCGTCCTGCGCCAGCACGATATCGGTCATGTTCAGCGAGCCGACCATGAGGAGGACGCAGACGATGACGAAGCCGATGGACACCTCGTAGGACACCATCTGCGCCGCCGAGCGCAACCCGCCGAGGAACGGGTATTTCGAGTTCCCGGCCCAGCCGCCCATGATGACGCCGTAGACGCCGAGCGAGGAGATGGCGAAGAGGTAGAGGATCCCGACATTCATGTCGGAGATGACCCACCCGTAGGAGAAGGGAATCGCCACCCACGCGATCGAGGCCAGCACGAAGGTCAGCATCGGCGCGATGAGGAAGACCGCACGATCCGCCCCGGCGGGAATCACGATCTCCTTCATCACGAATTTCAGGAAGTCGGCAAAGGATTGCAGCAGGCCGAACGGACCGACCACGTTGGGACCGCGGCGCATCTGGACCGCGGCCCAGACCTTGCGGTCCATGTAGAGAAGGAAGGCCAGCGAGACCAGCACCAGCGCCATCACGAGCGCGCATTGGCCGAGGATCTTCAGGAAAAGCCAGAGTCCATGATCATCCATGCGGAAAACCCGTCAACGGTTGCGGTGCGGTATGGTCGGTTTCGGCGCTCTCTCTAAGCCCGTTGGCCGGACAGTGCCACCGTAAAATTGTCGTAAAGGCCGCCAGTGCGGAAAGCGCGTCACAGTCTCACCCCTTTCAGGACGTCCTCGATGCGAAACGCGGCATCCGGCGCGCAGAGGGGCGCGATGGGGGCGCTCCAGCCGACGATCTCGATGTCGTCGTAGCGGTCCCCGACGGGCGCGCGGTGACGATGGGTCGCGCGCCCGGCCAGATCGACGACCCAGTATTCGGGCAGCCCGGCGGACGCGTAGAGCCGCGCCTTGCCGTCCAGATCGTCGGCCCGGGTCGTATCGGCGATCTCGATGGCCAGGGCGATATCCTGCGGGGCGAGGAAACCCGGCTCGACACCCTTGGCGCAGAGGCAGATATCGGGCGCGCGCATCGTGATATCGCCGAAGAAGACGCCGATATCCGTGCCGATGTCGAGGGTGTCGGGGATGATCCCGGCCAGATGGACGATGATCCTCGACTGGACGAGACCGTGAGGGGACTTTGCAGGCGACATATGGACGGGTACTCCGTCTATCAGCTCGAAACGACCCAGCGATTCGAGCGTACCGGCATCGGCGAGCGCCTCCATGTGGCGGCGGGTGAGGGGCGCGATGGCCCGTTCCTCGCCGTCGATTATGGCGACGGGAGCGGCCATCACTCGGCCGCCAGCGCCACGCCCGACCGCTCCTCTTGCAGCTTGGAACACGCCGCCATCGTCTCGCTCGCGCGGGCGATGGGGTTGGTGAAGTAGAAGTCGCCGATCACCGGCTCGAACGCCGCGTCCCCGATGGAGCCGCCGCCCTGCTCCGCGCGCCACTCCGCCGCTTCGACGGTGCCGAGGCGGGCGAGATGCGGGACGGCCTCGAAGACGGCTTTGCGGACGTGCTCGATGGTGTCGAAGGGCAGCGGCTCGCCCATGCGCTCGGACAGGGCGCGCAGGATGGCCCAGTCCTCCTTCGCCTCGCCGGGAGGGGAAGCGGCGCGGTTGGCGAGCTGCGGTCGGCCCTCCAGGTTGACGTACAGACCCGATTGCTCGGCCCATGCGGCGGCGGGCAGGATGACGTCGGCGCGATGCGCGCCCCGGTCGCCGTGATGGCCCTGATAGATGACGAACGGCCCTTCGGGCACGACCACCTCGTCGGCGCCGAGCAGGTAGAGGACATCCATGCCGCCGTCGAGCATGGCGGCGGTGTCCTTGCCATCGTCCTGAGGCACGAACCCGATTTCCATCCCGCCGACCCGGCTCGCCGCCGAGTGGAGGACGCCGAAACCGGTCCAGCCGTCCGAAATCGCCCCGACCGACCCGGCCAGCGCCATCGCCTCGCCTATGATCGCACTCGCGTCCGGATGCGTCAGCGCGGCCCCGCCCAGCACGATCATCGGGCGTTCCGCGTTGCGCAGCGTCTCGGCGAAGTCGCCGTCCATGACCGAGGAGAGCGCCGAGGCGTCCTCGCCCAGATGCATGTAATCGTAGGTCAGATCAGCGCCCGGCCCGATCAAGGCGACGTCGGTTCCGCCCAGCCACGCCTTGCGGATGCGCGCGTTGAGGACGGCGCTTTCCATGCGCGGGTTGGTCCCGATGAGCAGGATCGCGTCGGCCTCCTCGATGCCCTCGACGGTCGGGTTGAACAACCATGCGGCGCGGTTGTCGGCGGGCAGATGCGCGCCATCCTGCCGGCAATCCATGTTCGGGGAGCCGATCTGGCCCATGAAGCCCTTCAGCGCCCACATCGCCTCGACCGAGACCAGATCGCCCGCGATGGCGCCGACCTTCGACCCGTCGACCCCGTCCAGACGGCTGCGGATCGCGGCGAAGGCTTCTTCCCACGAGGCGGGGGCCAGCTTGCCGTTCTCGCCGCGCACATAGGGGCGGTCGAGGCGCTGGCGCGAGAGGCCGTCGATGGAAAAGCGCGCCTTGTCGGAAATCCATTCCTCGTTCACGGCGTCGTTGTTCAGCGGCATGACCCGGCGCACATCGACGCCCTCGGAGTCGATGCGGATATTCGCGCCTAAGCCGTCCGAAACGTCGATGCTCTGGGTCTTGCGCACTTCCCACGGACGCGCGCGGAAGGCATAGGGTCGCGAGGTCAGCGCGCCGACGGGGCACAGGTCGATGACGTTGCCCTGCAACTCGCTCACCAGCGCGGCGTCGAGATACGACACGATCTCCGCATCCTCGCCCCGACCGGTACAGCCCATTTCCGGCACGCCCGCCACTTCGGTCGCGAAGCGCACGCAGCGGGTGCACTGGATGCAGCGGGTCATGTGCGTCTTGATGAGCGGGCCGAGATTGATCTCGGCCATCGCGCGCTTGTGCTCGATATAGCGGGTGCCGGACTTGCCGTAGGCCATCGCCTGGTCCTGGAGGTCGCATTCCCCGGCCTGGTCGCAGATGGGGCAGTCGAGCGGGTGGTTGATGAGCAGGAACTCCATCACCCCCTCGCGCGCGGTCTTGACCAGTTGCGAATTGGTGCGAATCTCGGGTGGCTCGCCGTCGCGGCCCCCGCGCAGATCCTTCACCTGCATCGCGCAGGAGGCCATGGGTTTCGGCGCGCCCACCGCCTCGACGAGGCACATGCGGCAATTGCCCGCGATGGAGAGCCGCTCGTGATAGCAGAAGCGCGGGATCTCGCGCCCGGCCTCCTCGCACGCCTGAAGCACGGTCAGGTCGGGATCGAACTCGAATTCCTCGCCGTCGATGACGACTTTGCGCGGGTCGGCCATGAGATCTTCCTCGTCGATATCGTAGGGGGGCGGCGCGATGGTGCCGCCCCGAGTCGCGCGCTTGTATCAATCGCGCATAGATGGGTCGATGCGTCGATACAGCCTTCGGGACGAAAAGGGAATGCCGGTTCCTACGCGGCGTTGTCGACCCCCAGCAGCACCCAGCGCCGCGCGGCGGGCGGCACGAAGCGCACCCAGTCCGGCTCGCCATCCTGCGTGACGGTCCCTTCCTGCCACGGCGCGGCACCGGTGCCGTAGCTGACCGCCCGCGTCTCCTCGCGGAAATCGTCGAAGCTCTGCGACCATTCCGGCTGACCGGGCCAGACCAGCGTCGCCTCGCCCCGCTCCGGCGTATAGGCGGCGGTGTAGACGGTGCCGAAGCCCGCCTCGAATTGCGTGTTGAACATCGGCGCGGTCTGGAACAGGTCGATGACCTCGCCCCGGTCCAGCGCGCCGACTTCGCACGCTTCCAGATGATCGAGCCGCCCGACGGTGTTGCAGAAGGCGGCGTGGCGCTCGTCCTCCACCCTGCCCTGATGATTGGTGACGACGCGGGCATCGCTCACGATCAGTTCGCGATCCGGCGCGATCATCGCCGTCCGGTGCGCCCCGGTGCGGTCCAGCAGGGTGAGGTTGTAGCTCATGTGATGCGGCAGGCGGCGCAGCGTCTCCTCGGCCTCGGCCACGGTGGTACACGTCTCCAGCAGGTACCGGATCGTCAACGGCACGCCGAAGCCGACCCCCACCTCCCGCCGCCCGCCATAGGCGAGCGACACGGCCAGCCCGTCGGCATTGATCCCGTCGGCCAGACCCGCCAGCCCCTCGACCATGCCCATGACCTGCCGCCCGGACCACGCGGATTTCAGCATCGTCGCTTCGCTCAACCGAGGGTCGAGGTCGTAATTGCGGATGAGCGACGGCGCGTCGCCCCCCGTCACCGCCTGCGCGCATTGGCCGAGATAGCGCGGCGGGGACCAGAAGGTCAGGAACCGCGCGGCCTCCTCGTCCGCCCCCGCGCTCTCGACCAGCCTTTCCCAGACGGGCGCGAATTCGGGCATGTGGTGGCGCAGGGCCTTTTCGGAGGTCGCGAGCGAGGGCGCATCGACGGTCTGACGGGCGCGAAGCCATCCTTTCCAGCCCGGCCAGCTAGTATTAAAAACCTTTTTCCACGCGGCATCGGGGGTTTCTTCGGAAAGGCTGCGAAAGATGACGTCCATGATAGTGTTCCTCGTGAGACGGGGGTATCGTCGGCAGAAGCGCGGTCCGCTTCTGCTCAACACCATGGACTATGATGTAGTGGGCAGGACCATCGCTGTCCAGAGGGGGCCGCATGATTTCTCCGTTCGTCGAGTCCGGCGCCCCGCCGTTGACCCAACCAGACCTCGTCACCCTGCGCGCCGAATATCGCTTGCAGGGCGACCCGCTCGTGCGCTGGGTGCCGCGCGAGACGAAGGGGGGCGGCTTCGGCAATCCGGAAGGGCATCCCTATGCCTGGGGCGTCTGGGCCATGGCGGACGGGCAGTGGCGGCGCGTCGTCAGCGCGCGGGGCCTGCCCCGGGAATGGACCAGCCTCGACCGGGTGGAAGCATGGCTGCGCGGCCTCGGCTTCGCGGCTTTCGCCGTGGCACGCGAGGAATAATGTTTCGCTGCACTGCAACAAAAATGATGCGAAGGGGGCTTGTACAGGGTCAGTAACGGTTTACCCTTACGCTCCGGGACCGCCCCGGTCCCTTCGGAGAAATACCCATGACCCCCTTCGCCATCGCCGGAATCCAGATGCAGGTCTCGGCCCTCGAAAGCAACGTCGAGGCGATGAAACAGCGGCTCGACGTGCTGATGATCCGCTTTCCGTGGACGCAGATGGTGCTGTTCTCGGAACTGGCCGCCTTCGGCCCGCTGTCGCACAACGCCCTGCCCTTCCCCAACCAGGTGATCGACGATTTCCGCGAAGCGGCGATCCGGCACAATATCTGGATCATCCCCGGCTCGATGTTCGAGAAAGCGGAGGACGGGCGCATCTTCAACACCTCGGTCGTCATCAACCCGCAGGGCGAGATCGTCGCGAAATATTCCAAGATGTTCCCGTTCCTGCCCTACGAAGCGGGCATCGCGCCGGGCACCGATTTCTGCATCTTCGACGTGCCGGAAGTGGGGCGTTTCGGCCTGTCGATCTGCTACGACATGTGGTTCCCGGAGACGACACGCCAACTGACGTCGCAGGGGGTCGAGGTGTTGCTCCACCCCGTCCTGACCGGCACGACCGACCGCGATGCGGAGCTGGCCATCGTGCGCGCCACCGCCGTGCAGTTCCAGTGCTACATCGTCGACGTGAACGGGCTGGGCGCGGGGGGCGTGGGGCGTTCGTGCATCGTCGATCCGACCTCGATGGTCCTGCACCAGTCGGCGGGACAGGAAGACATGTTCCCCATCGAGATCGACCTCGATCAGGTGCGCCGTCAGCGCGAGACGGGGATGAAGGGGCTGGGGCAGGTGCTGAAAAGCTTCCGCGACCGGCCCATCGATTTCTCGGTCTACGACCGGACGAGCGGGGTGGACGCCTACATGCACCAGCTTGGCCCGCTCGAAGTGCCGAAACAGGGCGCGATGCGCGGCCTCGACGCGCCCAGCCCGCGCCATGCGATGACCGGGGTCGACGGCTCGATCCCCGCGCCGACGGCCCCCGCGACGGCCCCGATCACCCCCGCACTGGCCGAGACGCCCGCCACCCCGGCGCCCGCGCCGACTGCGCCGCTCAAGGAAGCCGCGCTGGACGCTTCGCCCCTCCCCGGCGATCCGGCGGTCGCGCCCCTCGTGCACTCGATCACCGAAAGCTGACGCTTCAGCCTCCCGCGTCCTCCAGATCGAGGACGCGGACCCCCTCGATCCGCTCCCGCGCCATCTCGGCGAGGTGGCGGTGGTGGGTGAGAAAGATAGCCTGTCCCTGCCGCCCGAGTTCCGCCGTCAGGTCGAGCGCGGCGGCGGCGCGGGTATCGTCGAAGGTCTCCAGCACGTCGTCGGTCACGAAGGGCAGCGCGCCATGCTCGGCGCAGAACATCCCGTATCCGGCGAGGCGCAAGGACAGGTAGAGCTGCGCCCGCGTCCCCTGCGACATGCCCTCGGCGGTGACGATCTCGTCCCCCCGCCGCGCCACCAGCCGCTCGCCCGCCCCGTCGGGCCGCGTCTCCAGCGCCGTCCACTCGCCCCCCGTCATGCGGATGAACGCCGCCTCCGTCCGCTTCAGCATCGGCCCTTGGCGCGAGGTGCGCAGCCGGTCCAGCCCCGCGCGGGCGGCGCGCAATCCGATCATGCGGGCGGCGGCGGCGCGCACTGACTCACGTAGTTCGGCAAGGAGAGCCGCGCGCTCCTGATCGATACCGACGCCGCCCTGCCCCGCCCGCGCGTCCTTCTCGGCCTTGTCGGCGAGGGCGTGGGCGGCGACCGCCTTGTTCTTCGCCGTCTCCGCCGCGCCCACCCGGTCGGCCAGCATCGCGCCGCGTCCGGGGTCGAGCGCGTCCTCTTCGCGTGCCAGCGCATCCGGGTCGTGGCCGGTGCCGAGGGCGTCGATCCTCTCATGCAGCGCCGCCACTCCCGCGCGCGAGGCGTCCCGCTCCAGCAACCGCGCGATCAGGGCGTCGGGGTCGGTCCCGTCCGCCTCCTGCCCGTCGAGCAACGCGGCACGCTCCGTTTCCGCCGTGTCGATCTTCGTCTGAGCATCCTTGGCATCGCTCTCGGCAGCCTCCCGCGCCAGCGTCGCCGCCGCGATGGCATCGCGGGCGGCAATGGCCGTCTTCGACCGCTCGCGTGCGGCGTCCAGCAGGGCGGCGGGCGGCTCGTCCGATTCCGTCATCGCGCGCAGGCGGGTCGCGGCCTCCTCGAAGGCGTCGCGCGCCCGGCGCATCCGCGCCACCTTCTGGCGCTCTCCGGCAACATCATTCACTTCGACGGAAAGCTTTCGCAGGTCGCCATGCAGCGCATCGAGCGAGGCGACCGGCGTGTCGGCATAGGGCGACCCGGCGACCATCGCGCGCACCGCCGCATCGGCCCGGGCGAGCGCGTTCTTCCGCTCGGTCAGGGCCAGTTCGCGCGTCTCCGCCGCCGCCGTCGCCGCCAGCCAGCCATCATAGGCTCCGCGCGCCGCGTCCAACGCCGCCTCGCGCGCCTGCGCCGCCGCGTCGAGCAGCGCGGGATCGTCCCCCGCATCCGGCCCCAGCACGTCGCGCAACCGCTCCGCCGCCGCCGCAAGTACCGCCTCCGCCACCCGCGCCCGCCGCTCCGCCTCTTCCACGTCGAGCGCGGCACCGAGAGCGGCGCGCAGGGCCGACAGGCGCGGGCGCATCGCGGCGGGGGGCGCGTCGGGGTCGAGGCCCAGCGCGGCGGCGAACGGCATCGCCCGCGCCCGGTCTTCTCCCAGCGCCTCGGTCGCCGTATCGAGCGCCGTCTGCCGCCGCGTCGCCAGCCCTTCGGCCTTCGTCACCGCCTCCCCCGCCTGCCGCACCCGCTCGCGCAGCATCGTACCGTCGGCATGAGCCTGACGCGCGGCATCGTCGGCATGCATCGCCCCCTCGAACGCCGCCGCCGTCCCGTCATCCAGCGCGGCGCGATGGGCGAGCCACGCCGCATCGCGCGTCCGGCGACTCCCCGCGAGGGTGCGGGCCTCGACGTGATCGTCCCGGGCGGCGAGGGTGTCGCGTTCTTCCCGGGCCAGCGCGAGGGCCTGCGCCGCCTCGTCCCGTTCCCGCTCCGCGCGCTCGACCGCCTCGCCTGCCTTCTCGACCGCCGATGCCGCAGCGAGAACCGTCTCCTCCTCCGGCAACCCGTCCGCCGCCTCGGCCAGCGCGCGCCAGTCCCGGGGCAGACCCGCCGCCGCGCGCATCGCCACCGCCTGCGCACCCGCCGCCGCCTCGCGCAGGGCCGGAGCATCGTCCCGCCGCGCATCGTTCCACGCCTGACGGGCGGCGTGCAGGGCCTCCGCGCTCTCCGGTTCGGTCACGACCTCGCCCACCGCCCCTTGCGCAGTGTCCCGCTCGCCCCGCGCCGAATCGCGCAGGCCCAGAGCCTCGCGCCATGCCTTCAGCGCGCCCTCCAAGGCGTCGAGCGTATCGTCGGGCAACGCGGCATCGTCCGGGGCCGTCCCGTCCGGCGCGACGGCCCCGACCCGAATGGCCAGTGCCGCTCCCCGCTCCGCCAGTTCGCGCTCCAGCCGCTCGACGTTCCGCCATCCGTCCTCGGCGCTGAAGACCAGCGGCGTCCCGTCCTCCGCGCGCAGGGCATCGAGCGCCCCGACCTCGCCCGCGATGCGCAGCCCCTCGGGATCGGCCACCGCCTCCCCCAGCTTGGCCGTCGCCGCATCCCGCGCCGCGCTCGCCTTGGCCAGCGCCCCCGCGCCGTTCTCCAGCGCCGCCCGCAGTTCGGCCATGCGCACCTCGGCCCCGGCGGGCAAGTCCGACCCGTCCGGCATCACAGCGAGGGTCTCCCGCGCCTTGACTTCCTCCCGCCGCAGAGCCGCGCGTTCCTCCGCAGCTTCATGCAGCAGGACCGCCGACCGCACCTCTTTCAGCGTCTTCTCGGCCTTGGCAAACACCTCTTCGGCAGCCTCGGTCTTCGCCCGCAGCCCGTCATACCGTCGCGGATCGAGCCGCGCTTCCTTCAGCGCCTCGTCCAGCGCCGCAAGTTCGCCCTTGGTCCGGGTCAGTTCGGTCGTCCCGCCGCGCGCGCCCTTGCGCCGCACCGCCTCGACCCCGTCGGCAATCTCGCCCAGCGCCGCCGACAGCCCCGACAACCCGCTCGTCCCCGCATAGAGCACCTCGCCCAGATCGCCCTTCGCCGCGAGAATATCCTCGCCCCCCTTGCGCAGCACCTCGTCGTCGAGCGAAAAGCGGCTGCGATACGCTTCGCGGTCCAGCCCGTGCAGCAGGGCGTCGAGCCGATGCTGCACCACCTCCCGCCCGTCGGCATCCGTCAACGACGCCTTGCGCGCGCCCGTGCGGCGAAAGGCGTGCGCGACCCCGTCCACCTCGATATCGGCGCCGATGGCGAGGGTCCTGCGGTCATGGCGAAACGAGTACGGCGTCTGGAGCGGTATCCCGAACAGGAAGTCGAGCCACGCCGCAAAGGTCGTGCTCTTGCCCGCCTCGTTCGGGCCATAGATCACCGTTACGTCGGCCCCTTCCCGCGCAGGGCCGAAATCGAGCGTCCGGTCGGCGAAGCGGCCATAGGGGGCGAGGTGCAGACGCCGCAACCTCATGCCCCGTCCCCGCCGCCCGCGCCGCTCAGGCGGGCCAGCACGGCGGCCATCCCCTCGTCGGCCAGCGCGTCGATCTCCCCGTCCAGCAGCATCGCCCCGCGCAATTCGGGCGGCAGGTCGTGGCGCCACTCGGCCAGTTCGGTGACAATCATGTCGTGAAACCCCGGCTTGGCGATTTCCTCGGCCATCAGCGCGGCCAGATCGCCCAGTTCGTGCACGGGAGGCGCGGCCTCGCCCCGCACGATCTCCACCTTGTCGAGATGCAAGCCCTCCACGCCTTCCATCGCCGCGCGGGCCACCCCCTGCGCCGCTTCGGCATCGGCCAGCAGCGCCACGGCCCCCGGCCCGCTCAGCACGAGGCGCAGGATCGTCTCGCGATCCGCCCGCCGCGCCTCTTCCGCGCCCCGCATGATGCGCTCGAACCGGCCCGCCTGCGTCGTGTCCTCGCCGAGCGCGATCTCGACCCGTTCGAAGGCCATCGGCGCCACCTCCCGCGCTTCGGCCCGCACCCCGTCCAGCCCGATCTCGACCAGCGTGACGGACCCCGCCCCCGGCTCGCCGATATCGCGCCCCTGCGGAATCCCGGCCATGACGATGCGCCCGTCCGCGTATTCGGCCCGCTTGTGGATATGCCCCAGCGCCCAGTAGTCGAACCCGTGCCCGGTCAGGTCCGCCACCGAGCACGGCGCATAGGGATCGTGCAGCGCCGACCCGTCGAGCGAGGTATGCATCAGCCCGATATTCCAGACCCCCGGCACGGGCGCGGGATAGTCGGGCAGCAGCGATTTCTTGGTATGCCTCTCCGTGAACCCGATGCCGTGGATCGCCGCCCCGTCGAGCGCGAAGGTCGGATTCTCCCGGTCCAGCACGTGCACATGCTCGCCCAGCGGCCCGTGGCGGTCGGCGCTCAGGGCCGAATCGTGGTTGCCCCAGATCAGCGCGACCGGAATCCCCGCCCGCCCCAGCCGCGCCAGCTCCGCGATCAGCGCCACCCGCGCGGCCATGTCCACTACGCCATTGTCGAAGATATCCCCCGCCAGCAGCACGGCGGCGACGTCCTCGGCGATGGCCAGATCGACGATCCGCGCCAACGCCATCCTAGAGGCCCCGTGCAGCCGCTCGCGCAGCGCAGGGTCGCGCAATGCCATGCTGTGCAGCGGCGAATCGAGATGGAGGTCGGCGGCATGGAGAAAACGCATGCGGACACTGTCCGACGCCCGCCCCCGACGTGCAAGCGCCGATCGCACACTCGCCCCTCAAAAACCCCTCCCGCGCAGCATGCCGGAGATCTATTTCACCGAACCCTCGCCCAAACCGAAAAAACCCCTTCCCAAACCCGCCACCCTTTGCTACGTCGCGGCTCTGCCCGGAAATGCGGTCGTGGCGGAATTGGTAGACGCGCAGCGTTGAGGTCGCTGTGGGGTAACACCCGTGGGAGTTCGAGTCTCCCCGACCGCACCACGGTTTGTTTTCAGTGACATAGCCATTCTTACGGCGCTCCTGTTTCGGGCTGATTTTCGGGGTTGGCCCCAAGTTCGGCGGCATTTGTCAGCGGGGCTTGTAGATCGACGCAGTGGCCGACCGGGCCGATCCTGTGACTTTGCGACGTTGTCGGAAACCTGATTACGCAATTTCGGTCGTAGCCACCCCTACTGTGCAGCACGATGCGTGGGGCGCGTGTTCTCTCCTATCCGTGCTTTCCACCCCGCTGACAAATGCCGTCATTCCCATCGTCTCCCGATTGCCGCCTGCGCAGTACCCATATGATCCGGGTGGTGATGCGCGTAGGTCCGTTGAAATTCGTTCGGTGACATGCCGACAAGACCAGCGGCCTCCCATATCGGCACGCCGTCCTGCGCAAGCCGGTGCAGCAGGTACGCGAACCGTAAACCACCGGACGATCAGGTCGACCGCCTCGCCATCGTGGGAACGGCTTCCTCGGCCCCGACCCTCATAGCGAAAGGCCCATCCCCGGGCACGTCCCGTACGGAGCGCGCGCTTGTTGAAGATCGTTCGATGATCGGGTATGGCTACGGCCTGATCGGGTGTTCCGGTATGACCCGCCCTCGATTGCCCCGCCTCCATTCATGACAGTCATGCCGCTGCGAGAAGCGGTCCTGGTTTTCGACCAGCTTTCGCCGCCCTGCGCTACGGCATGCGCCTCGTCCCGGACGGCAATCTTCAGGTCCCGAGACGGATCCAGGTCCGACCGGATTCGCGATCAGAACTTCCATACGACTTCCCGAACAATCGAACCTCGCAACGCGCTTGCGGCGATGCCGCATGGCGTTTGCGCAAGAGAAAAGTCAACGCACGATGAACACTCCCAATCTCGACCTCGAGCCGCTGGTTTCCAACCAGGCCCAGAAGCACGTCACCGTCAACGAGGCGTTCGCCCGGATCGACGCGGCGGCGCAGCTCACCGTCCTCGACCGCGATCTCGCCGCGCCCCCCGCCTCGCCCGCCGACGGGGATCGCTACCTGCTCCCCGCTGGCGTCACCGGCGCGTGGAGCGGCCAGGACGGCAGGATCGCGGCGTGGGACGACGCGGCGGGCGGCTGGATATTCCTGGACCCCCGCACCGGATGGCGGTTGTGGGTGGCCGACGAGAATGCGCTGCTGGTCAAGGTCGCCACCGGATGGCAGGGCGCGGGCGGCGGAAGCGGCGGTTCGCAAGGTCCCGCCGGACCGGAGGGTCCGCAGGGACCGGCGGGCCCGACCGGTCCGGAAGGCCCGCAGGGGCCTCAGGGACCGGCGGGTTCCGGCAGCGGTGGCGGCGCGCAAGGCCCCGCGGGTCCCGCCGGACCAGAAGGGCCGACCGGACCGGCAGGACCGACCGGCGCCCAGGGTCCCGCCGGTCCCGAAGGACCTCAGGGTCCGGCGGGCGCCGACGGCAGCGGCGGAAGCGGCAGCGTATCGCTCAACCCGGCGGATGGCGGGCTGGTCGGCGTCAATACCACCGCCGACGCGATCAACCGTTTCGCGGTGAAGTCCGACGCCGCGCTGTTCACGCATGACGACGCGACCCCGGGCACCGGCGACATGCGGCTCACGCTCAACAAGTCCACGACGCTGCGCGATACGTCCCTGACGATGCAGTCCAATTTCTCGACCCGTGCGCAGATCGGCCTGACGGGCGACGACGACCTGCACCTGAAGGTCTCGTCGGACGGTTCGTCCTTCAAGGAAGCGCTGACCATCGCGAAGGGCACCGGGGACGTTCGCGTCCACCAGGGGCTGCTGCTCGGCGGCACCGCCCCGGAGAACAGGCTGGACTTCTACGAGTCCGGAAACTGGACCCCGGACCTCGGCGGCGCGGTCCTGTCGGCGGGGTCGATCTTCGGGGTCTACGTCCGGATCGGAGACCTCGTTCAGGCCCAGCTCGTGGTCAATAACGCGACGTTCTCGACGGCGGGGACGAGCATCTACATCAACGGCCTGCCCTTCAACTCCTTCACGCGCGGCACGGGGTCGGCATTGATGTACAACATCCCCCTGAACGCCGCCGCCGCAGGCGTCTGCGGGGTGATCAACCCCGGGTCGAACCAGATGTTCCTCGCGCAGAATATCCCGGACGCCCCGTGGGACGTGATCACGATGGCCGAACTGACGTCCAATACCAACGTATTCCTCGCCTTGACGATCGCCTACCAGGCCCAGTAGGCGCGGCTCCGGACCGGGAACGATCCGGAGAACGAGGGGACAGCCCGTGGCGAGGCCCTTGTGCGAACTCGCAAGGTGCGCCTCCCGCCCCCGCTCTCCGACATTCCGGACAATCGAAAGCCCCGCTGGCCTCACGGCTGGCGGGGCTTTTTTGCGTTCGGGGCACGCATCCGGCGGGTTCGCGCCCGCTTTCGGTCTGCCGGGGAGACAGTATCCGGAAGAAACGCGATTGCGTTCGTGTCCGACACGTCGCAGGGTTGCTTCGTAATACGCCCCTTCCGAAAGGACGTCCCGTGGCTGCCGTCCCCTGTGCCGAGTGTGGTTGGCGCGTCTCCCCCTCGGCCGACAAGTGCAGGCACTGCCGCGCACCGATCTCGGTGGCCGTCCCGCCCGATGAGCCGGAGCTACCGCCGCCCGCCAATTACAAGGGTGCGGTTGTGATAAGTTCCTTCTTGTTGGCCGGCGTAGTCGGCGCCGCGAACCTCGCTTCGTCCGGTAAAAGCGGTATCACTGCGATGAACCAGTTTGCACGCCAAGTGCCACGAACCCAGAACTTTGCCAGCGGGACGATCCGCATGTCCACGTGCCACGCCGACTGGCGCGCCTGCGCCGACAACCGCGACTGGGTCCGGAACGGCGACCGGAGAAGGGCGCAGGCCGCATGCCTGTCACTGGCCGAAGGGGCGTGGAGGCTCGGCCATTTCACGTGGGATCGCTCGCGAAGGGGGCCGAGGTTCGACAGCTATCTGGGCGGCGCGTCGATCCGCAGGGGCTACATCGTCCTCGCGGATCACGGCGCGCTGGTTCGCGACGGCTTCGGCGGCTGGGTCCACGCCCCGCTGCACTGCACCTTCGACCTCGTCTCCCGGCGGGCCCTCTCCCTCGCGCCCCCCTGATCGGGCGCGTGGGGAAGCCGTTTCGCTGCGCGAGGTCGACAATGTCGAAGCCGCCATCGAGGAGGATTTCTTCGACGCGGTCTTCCTCGACATCGACATGCCGGGGCATAACGGCTTCCACGTCCTGCGCACACCCCGCCGCTGATCTTCATGTACTCGTCCTCCGAGCATCCCGACGACGTGTCGCAGGCCTACCCACCACACCCCGCCGAAGCGCGCCGCCGTGCCGTGGCGCAGCGCGTATTCGCGGGCCAGCGTCGTCTTGCCGATCCCGCCCATCCCCTGCACGGCGGTGATCGCATGAAGCTGATGAAGAAATCCCTCTGATCGCCCATACCGCGCGCCTCCCCCCCCCGAAACTGTACCGTGAGCAGACATCACCCCGGCCCGGGTTGCAAGCCGCGCTTACGGCGCCGGAACCGCGACGACCCCGTAATTCACGCTCAGGTCGTCGTTCCTGCGCCAGTCGTCGCGCAGCGGGTTGTAGGCGAACCCCGTCTCGTCCACGACCGCCATCCCCCCCGCCGCCAGCGCCTCGCCCAGCTCTTCCGGCGTCGGGAACCGCTTCCAGTCATGCGTTCCGCGCGGCAGCCAGCCGAGCACGTATTCGGCTCCCACGATGGCCAGCGCATAGCTGCGCGCGGTGCGGTTGAGCGTCGACAGCGCGACCAGCCCTTCCGGCTCGACCAGATCGCCCAGCGCGCGGGCGAAGGCGGGCAGGTCGGAGACATGCTCCACGATCTCCAGCGCCAGCACCGCGTCGAACCGCTCGCCACCCTCCGCCAGCGCTTCGGCGGTCATGGCGCGGTAGTCGATCTCCAGCCCCATGGCAGCGGCATGGGCGCGGGCGGCCATCACGCCTTCCTCCGCCGCGTCGATGCCCGTCACGGTCGCCCCCATGCGCGCCAGCGGCTCGCTGAGCAGTCCCCCGCCGCACCCGACATCGAGGACGCGCAGCCCTTCCAGGGGGCCGCGCGACGACGGGTCGCACCCGAACTGCCCGCACAGGTGATCGCGCAGCCAGTCGAGCCGGATCGGGTTCATCCGGTGCAGCGGGCGGAACGCGCCGTCCGGGTCCCACCACGTCTGCGCGAGGGCGGCGAACTTGCCCACCTCGCCGTCATCCACCGTCCCGCCCGTCGGTTGCATTGCCCCGCCTCCTGCCGTACTTCCTGAACCCCGACAGATAGGGCGCCCGGGCGTCCTCCGCCACGCGCGCGACAGGACGACCCATGAACCGCTCCCTCTATCCGACCATCGAGCCGCATATCCGGCGCAGGCTCAAGGTCTCCGACCTGCACGAGATCTACGTCGAGGAATGCGGCAATCCGGACGGCAAGCCCGTCATCGTGCTGCATGGCGGGCCGGGGGCGGGGTGCAACCCGGCGATGCGGCGCTTCTTCAATCCGCGGAAATACCGCGTGATCCTGTTCGATCAGCGCGGATGCGGGCGCTCCACCCCCAATGCCTGCTGCGAGGAGAACACGACCTGGGATCTGGTCGCCGATATCGAGGCGATCCGCAAGGCGTTCGGCGTCGAGCGATGGCAGGTCTTCGGCGGCTCCTGGGGGTCGACCCTTGCGCTCGCCTATGCCCAGACGCATCCCGACCGCGTGACGGAGATGGTGCTGCGCGGCATCTTCCTGATCCAGCGCGAGGAGATCGACTGGTTCCACAATGGCGGCTGCGCCCGCATCCATCCCGAACTCTGGGAACAGTTCGTCTCGCCCATCCCCGAGGCGGAGCGCGGCGACATGGTCGCAGCCTATCACAAGCGTTTGTTCGGCGAGGATGCCGCCACGCAGCGCGCCTGCGCCCGCGCCTGGTCGCGCTGGGAAGGGGCGACGGTGACGATGGCCACCTCGCCGGGGCGGGTGCAGGCGTTCGGCCATGACGACTACGCCCTCGCCTTCTCGCGGATCGAGGCGCATTACTTCATCAATGGCGGCTTCATGGCGGAGGACGGCCAGCTCCTGCGCGACCTGCCGAAGATCGCCCATCTGCCCTGCACCATCGTGCAGGGCCGCTTCGACGTGGTGACGCCCCCCGTGACGGCATGGCGGCTCCACCGCGCCTGGCCCGGGTCCAAGCTGGTCATGGCCCCCAATGCCGGCCACGCCGTCAGCGAACCGGGCATCGCGAGCGCCCTGGTCAACGCGACCGACGCCTACGCCGCCTGACCCGCCACTTATCCCCCGACGCCCTCACTTACCCCTTGACGCCCCCGCCCCCCCCCGTTATTTCCACCGCCTGTCGGCGGAGTAGCTCAGCTGGTTAGAGCAGCGGAATCATAATCCGCGTGTCGGGGGTTCGAGTCCCTCCTCCGCTACCAAATTTCTTTCATATCATATTAATTCACAAAAGAGATTTCCGATAGGGCTTTTGCCTTCCCGCATTTTTCCCGCCGCGCGGAAAATTTGTGTTTGCAACGGCATCAAACAACTTCGCTTTATCGCATTCGCTATCGCAGTATAGCGAAAAACGAATAATGCCGCCCTGATGCAGGCATAGGGTGGTGCAGGGATTGAGAACCGAGCATGGCTACAAGCAATTCGAACTGTAAAGGCGACCTTGGTTTCAAGGCGGGCCTGTTCAAAGCGGCGGTCAAGCTGCGCGCGGGGCTGGAGCCTTCCGAATACAAGCACGTCGCGTTGGGCCTGATCTTCCTGAAATACATTTCCGAGGCGTTCGAGGCCCAGCGCAGGGCGTTGCTGGAGATCGACGGGGCCGACCCGGACTGGGTGTTCTGCAAGAAGGACGGGGAACGATACGCCGAGGGGCGGCGCGACGCCTTTGAGAGCGCAACCCGGCGGGCAGGACTGGCAGACCTGAACCGGCACGACCTGCGCCGTACCTGCGGGTGCAGGCTGTTGCAGGATCGAGGGATGAAGATGCACGAGGTTCGCGACTGGCTCGGCCATTCGACCGTGCGGCTCACCGAGACGACCTATGCGTTTCTCGACGTGGTGAACCGCGCCGGGTTTGCCGGAGGCTCCACTTCTTGAGAGGATGGAGTCATGGAAGCAAAGAAGAAGACATCGAAGCGGTATTCGGCTGAGGTCCGTGAGCGAGCTATTCGCTT
>Ga0209831_1000662_pt1 | contig 33108 bp, 26 predicted proteins | sample Maine_Asex4_meta_FD_187451 | JGI IMG/M metagenome (GOLD analysis project Ga0209831, IMG submission 187451) | Marine algal microbial communities from Maine, USA - Maine_Asex4_metaG (SPAdes) (version 2) | ecosystem: Host-associated > Algae > Red algae > Unclassified | place: Maine, USA | collected... | reverse complement strand
CCTCCGAAAAGGGAACCCGAATCACCTTCAAATCCTCCGTTTCTTCCGGCTCCGCTTCCCCAAAGTCAAGATCCCGTGCTACGTACACAATGCCATGTTCATCCGTCACAGAATTAGAAGTGTGCAGCTCCAATATCTTGGTCCACGACTGAGCTGTAATACCTGTTTCTTCCAGCAGTTCCCGCTTCGCAGCATCCAATGGGTCCGTACCCAGTGGACCACCACCTTCGGGAATCTCCCAATGATATTCGTTGAGGGTATATCGGTATTGACCAACCAGCCAGGTATGGTTCTCCTTGTCCAGAGGAACAATCCCGATGGCTGTATTTTTAAAATGGACCTTCCCGTAAATGCCGGGCGTATTAGCGGGTGTCAACACCTCTTCGTGCGTAATTTTTATCCACGGATTGTCATAAACGGTTTTAACCGATAGGGTAGTCCATGGATTTTTTTCGGAATCGTTGTTCATATTTTAATTTAATCTTGGGGACGAAAACTGGATTGTCAAATTTTTTACAAATTAAAACGGACCATTATTAACCAGTGAATCCAAGAACATGGTGAATAGTTCTGGTTTTAAAATAATCGTAAAAAGAAAACCAAAAACAGCCCCACCGAAATGGGCTACATGGTCCACATTATCCGTCCCTTTCTTTGCCGCATAGCTGGAATAGACCAAATACAAAACGCCAGCGATAATTGCCGGACAAGGAATGAATAAAAACAACAATAGCTTCTCCCATGGATGAAAAAGAATAAACACAAAAACCAGCGCAGAGACCGCTCCCGATGCACCAACGCTCGAAAAATAGGGATTGCTTTTATTCAGTAAGAAGGTAGGAATATTGGCAAATATAATACCCAGTAAATAAAGTAACAGGTAATTTAAACGCCCCATCGCTTCTCCAAACATGGCTACAAAATATCCTTCGATTAACTCCCCAAACATAAAAAGAACAAACATATTAATGATCAAATGCTCCATGCCGCCATGTAGAAAACCAGAGGTCAACATCCGATAATACTGATTGGATTTTTTTTCCTGAAAAGGGAAATGCTTTAGGTTGTTAAATCGTGTTTGATCCTGAAAAGCGTTGTAGGAAATTAAACAGGTAAGGACGACGATGATTAAAGTTAAGCTCATAATTTAGGTATTGTGATAAGGTCCGTTATTTAAAATAGTCATGGCCCGGTAGATTTGTTCTACCAATAAAAGTCGGATCATTTGGTGGGAAAAGGTCATGGCAGATAGCGCGATTTTTTCATTGGCCCGTTGATAAACAGATTTGTCAAAACCGTACGCTCCTCCCACTTGAAAAATAATTTTGGAGGTTCCACGGTTCATTTTTTCCTGAAACCAGCTGGCGAATTTTTCAGAAGTAGGATATTTTCCTTTTTCATCCAGCACTACCAAATAATCGGATGGACCTAAACGATCAAGAATCATTTTAGCTTCCTTTTTTTTTATTTCAGAAATTGCCAAATTTTTAGCATTTTTGAGGTCTGGTAGGACGGTAGTAGTTAGCTTGAGATAATGTCCCAAACGCTTTTCGTACAGCGCAATCCCTGTTTTTAGGTAATCCGCTTTTGTTTTGCCAATATAGCAGCAATCAATAGTCACGTAAGATCTTTTTAGTTTGAGGAACAATAATACGAAAATGTCTCGTAGTGATTGCTAAAAAATCGTTGATGAGGCACTAATGCCAAAGTCCATAAATACATAACAGGTTATGCTTGTTCTTTTTTGCCTGCTTTTCGTTAGGAAATTCCTCACTATGCTACGGCATAGCTCCGGATTTCCTGCCTCAATCAGACCAAAAATAACGGTGCCTAACCTATCATTTACTTAAGGGCTTTGGCACTAGAACAATTCAGTTTAATATAATCAAAATCCTAGATAATGAAAAAACTATTCTTAATTCGACATGGTAAGTCCAGTTGGTCAAATCCTGATCTGCAGGATTTTGATCGACCGCTCAATAAGCGCGGTATCCGAGATGCCCCTTTTATGGCTAAAATGTTGGTAGGTAAAGGGATTAAAGTTGATCAAATTGTGACTAGTCCCGCCAATCGGGCTATTTCCACCGCAAAACAATTTGCTACCGAACAAGAGATGGATCACGAAAACCTGATAATTAAACATGAAATCTATGAGGCTGATCCGGAGATTCTTCTGCAGTTAGTTCGTGGATTCTCTGATGAAGTAGATGTTGTTTTTATGTTTGGTCATAATCCCGGATTTACTTATCTGGCCAATATGTTTGACGGTGATTATATCGTTAATATACCAACCTGCGGAATCGTGGAAATCCAGGCGGACATTGAAAGGTGGAAGGAATTAGGTGGAACAAATGGTAAAATTGCGAATTTTTATTTTCCTAAACAGTATTTCTCTTGAGTCTAAAACAACGCTTCTTTTTATTCCTTTTTTGCTTTTCTTTCGCCTCATGTGGAGAAGAGGAGGCAAAATTTACGATGCCTGAAGACGAATTAGTACAGTTGCTCTATGATATTCAGGCGGCGGAAGCTGCTTTACAGACGGTACACAGCAACATTAAGGATTCTGTCATAACAGTCTATTACGACCAAATTTTTGAAATACACAAGATTGACCAGGCGATTTTATACGAAAATATTAAAACCCTCAAAACCAGTCCGGAGAAGGCACATAAAATCTATAAAAAAGTGCTTGATCATCATAAAAATAGGGTTAAGGATCCTAAGGAATGAGTTAAAAATAAGCTGAGCCATCCTACTCGTCCATCTGCATTTATTTAATCGCCATTCCTAAACAAAAAAAGTGAAATTTTCCGAGGAGGAAAATTTCACAAAGACTTATGAGAGAATAATTAAAAGGCTACTACAAAGTTACTTAAAATAATCAGTTTTATCACCAGAAACGGGTATGTTTATTATATTATTTTCTATTTTTTTTTGATGTTTGTGACTTGCAAACCAACTCTTTTTCATTTTAATGACTGCTATTTGGTTATTGATAGATGATAGTATCAGGTTGTATAAAGTTAATGTTAACTTAATATTGATTCCATTAGAGGCTCCCTCAAATGCGTAACTTTACGCTTATAACTTATTTTTTAAACGATCCGTTAATAAAGTCTATTGAATTAATAGGAATTGGACATAAATAATAATTTCACCAACCCGCGAGTTTAAAAGTTTGAATATTTCAAATCCATGCTCGATAAATCGATAAAAAAAATGGAAGGGCAGCATAAAATTTTGGTAGCGGATGATGACGATGACATCCTGGAGTTTATTCGTTACAACCTTGAAAAGCATGATTATATAGTAATTACTGCCTCAAACGGCAAGCAGGCTATCGAGAAGGCAGAACAGGAGAATCCGAACTTAATTATTCTGGATATCATGATGTCTGAAATGGATGGAGTAGAGGTTTGTCGATATTTACGGACACAACCGAAATTTAAGAAAACCATTATCACCTTTTTGACTGCACGAAGTGAAGATTTTACCCAGATAGCCGCCTTGGACGTTGGAGGGGATGACTTTATCAAAAAACCAATCCGACCCGGTGTACTCGTGAGTCGGATCAATGCTTTGCTGCGTCGCACCAATCGAGAAGTGGATGAAGCAGGTGACAATATTATTCAACACGGAAATTTGTTGATAGATCGGGAAAAGGTGTTGGTTCAAAAAGATGGTCTAACGATTGATTTGGCTAAAAAAGAATTTGAATTAATTACACTATTATTATCTCGTCCTGGTAAAGTATATACCAGAGAAGAAATCTTTAAAAAAATCTGGGGTGCGGATGTTATTGTTGGCAACCGGACGATCGATGTTCATATTCGTAAACTTAGAGAAAAATTAGGAGACGAATATATCAAGACCGTAAAAGGGGTGGGGTATAAAATAGCTATTGCTTAACTCGACTTTAGACATTGGCTATAACGCGTATATATGCAAAAGAATATTACACCTAGACAACTCGCCCTAATTTCCGCAGCCTCCATTGCCGGGATTGTATTTTTATTGCAGCTACTGTTGGCTGTGCTTTCAAGTTATCCCTTCCTGCCAGGGTACGCAATCGCTATGGCTATTATTATTTTCATTACCGCTTATCTCATCTTTTTTTATTTAATAAAACATTACATTACCCGAAAAATAAAATTAATATATAAAAGTATTCACCGTATAAGAACCAATACTTCTTCAAAAATGGAAAGTATGGATTTTAGTGAAGACGTTATTGAAGATGCAGAAAAGGAGGTAACAGAATGGGCTTCTCAGCAACAACAAGAGATTGAAAACCTTAAGTCTTTGGAAGAGTATCGCCGTAATTTTTTGGGAGACATCTCTCACGAATTAAAAACTCCGTTATTCAATATTCAAGGATATATTCATACGCTTTTGGACGGTGCTTTATACGACGAAAAAATAAATCAGGAATACCTGAAACGAGCTGCCGTTAACACGGATCGACTTCACCTCATTGTCGAGGATCTTGAAGTGATCTCCCGACTCGAATCGGGAGAAAATCCTTTAGATATTGAAATATTTGATCTGCGAAAAATTTCAGATGAAGTGATCGAAGAAATGGAACTGGTAGCCAGGGAAAAGAGGATCGCCATTGTTTATAAAGAAAAGGTTTCTCAACCCGTAAAGGTGGAGGCCGATCAGGAAAGTGTAAGGCAAATTTTGGTTAACCTTATTGTCAATTCTATCAAATATGGTAAAATGGATGGAACCACTAAAGTGGCCTTTTATGATATGGATGAATACATTTTGGTGGAGGTAGCAGATGATGGTATTGGAATAAATCAAAAACACCTTCCTCATATTTTTGATCGTTTTTATCGGGTAGAGAAAAGCCGTAATCGCTCTCAGGGCGGTTCCGGTCTTGGTTTGTCGATTGTTAAACATATTATCGAAGCTCACGGTTTAACCATTAATGTCCGATCAAACCCGGGAATCGGTTCAACTTTCGGATTTACGCTAAAAAAAGCTTAACTTGTTATGAATGGTCAAAATTAAGTAGTTTTACCGATTACAAGCAATCAACAACTCAACAGATAAATGTTTTGTGCCTTTCCGCTTATTTTAGACACATAAAAAAGCTTTAGATTTACTGCATATGACCGATAAATCTCCACTGGAGAAAAAGAATAAGTCTAGTATATTTCTCGATCCATTCGGGAATATTCTTTTCTTTAAAAGAGCGCTCACCGGTTGGTTGGGTATTGCCACTTACCGCCACCTTAACATTATTAACAAAACAGAGGTCATTGGAGCAGATTTTCTTATGGATTTACCGGAAAAGAATGTCCTCTTCGTAGCCAATCATCAAACTTACTACGTGGATGTAATCGCTCTTTACCATATCTTTGGCAGTGTAAAATGGAAATTCAAGAACATCAACAATCCTTTGTATTTGCTGCTACCCAGGGTGAAAGCCTATTATATTGCCGCCGAGGAAACGATGAAGGATAGTGGTTGGCTCGGAAGGTTGTTCTCTTACGCCGGGGCCGTTACTGTTAAGCGTTCCTGGAGAAGTAAAGGAAAGGATGTAATTCGAAGTTCTGATATAAAGGCACCTGCCAAAATAAAGACTGCTCTAGAATATGGTTGGGTCGTCAACTTTCCACAAGGGACGACCACCGCAGGTGCACCGGTACGCAAAGGTTCTGCTAGTTTGATAAAAAAATACCGTCCTATCGTTGTTCCGGTTAAGCTTACAGGATTTGATGAGGCGTTCGCCAAAAAAGGGGTAAAAATAAAGAGTCGTGGTACGCAGCTCACCGTCCAGTTTGGTGAACCAATCCAGTTTGATGCCGATACAAAGGTGGAAGAAATACAAACTTATCTCGAAAGGGTCATCATCGGAGAATTTTAAATAACCTGCTTTTTTCGTTTAAATTTAATATCCATAGTTGTAGTTTTATTTTACTCAGTCGTAATTTTCTTTCCAGGACTTAATAAATATTTCAAGCCAATAAAGCTTGTAGAAAAATAGAAATAGACGATCCCAACTTGTTTAGGGAATGAGTTAAAAATAACTTTACATTGAATATTGATTTAGAAATATTGAATTTTCCAACCGGTAACCGGAATAGTTAACCCAATCTCGGCGTAGCCACCACATCCTGCTCTGTAAAATCTCCCTTTAAATATTTGAAATATCCAGCGACGGCGATCATTCCCGCATTGTCCGTACAATATTGAAAATCAGGAACATAAGTTTTCCAGCCCCGCTTTTCTCCATTTTCCTGAAACGCTCTTCTTAATCCCGAATTGGCTGAAACCCCACCAGCAATGGCTATCTGGTTAATTCCTGTTTCAAGCGCAGCCGTCTCTAGTTTATTCAAAAGAATACTGACAATTCTATCTTGTACCGAACGACAGATATGGTTCATATTTTCTTTTACAAAGTCAGGATTTTCTTTTAGTTTATTTCTTAAAAAATATAGAATTGATGTCTTCAGACCACTGAAGCTAAAATCAAGTCCATCCACCTTGGGCTCGGTGAATTCATATAATGGTTCCCCGGCTTGTGCCAGTTTATCTACCAAAGGACCCGCTGGATAATCCAGCCCCAACAGCTTTCCAGTTTTATCAAATGCCTCACCGGCCGCGTCATCTATCGTAGAACCCAGTACTTTGAGGGTATAGGGATCACTTACTTTTACGATCTGGGTGTGTCCACCAGAAACCGTTAAACACAAAAACGGAAAATCAGGCTTTGGATCTTCCGCAAAATGCGCCAGTACATGTGCCCGTAAATGATGCACCTCGATAATTGGAATACCCAGACTCAACGCCATCGCTTTTGAAAAGCAAACCCCTACGTGCAAAGAACCAATTAACCCAGGACCACGGGTAAAAGCAATCGCTGACAGTTCCGTTCTTTTTACACCCGCCTGTTTTAGCGCCTGATCTACCGTCGGAACAATATTTATCTGATGCGCGCGCGAGGCAACCTCCGGTACAACGCCGCCATAATCCTTGTGAACTTCTTGTCCTGCGGTCACATTACTGAGAATGACCCCGTCTTTGATAACCGCTGCGGAAGTATCATCACAGGAAGATTCGACGGCTAATATAATAACACTCATATTTTAAAAATATATTTTTAAAAAATAATATAGTAAAACCAATTGATTCTTGTACCTTTACAGAGAACTGAAAAATGTTCACAAAAAACAAAAACAACCGCTAATATCCATAAATTAGCATAGACTTTGAGAAAATACCATTACACATCCAAAACGTGTAATGGTATTTTATTAATAGACTTGTTAAACTGATACTAAACTACAAAATATGTTCAAAAAGAAAGCTAATGGGCCAGTCGTTGGCCAAAAATCTGTTCCCGTAGAAGTAGAAGGGACCAATCAAGTATGCAACAATATTGCTCCTGGTACGCATATCGAAGGGAAATTTATTACTTCCGAAGACTTACGACTCGATGGGCGAATCAAGGGAGAGATTCTCTGTTACCAAAAACTTGTCATGGGGGAAAATGGAGAGATTGATGGTGAAGTAGTCTGTGAAGAATCCAGTATTAAAGGTAAAATAATGGGAACCTTAAAAGTTAAAGGTTTACTTCATTTACTGGCGACTGCTCGTCTGGAAGGAAAGATTATGGCTAAAAAAATGGTCGTGGATGAAGGTGCTTCTTACAGTGGAGAATGCCTGATCGGAGAAAAACACGTTAAGTAGTAATCTGCCAAAAGACACCATTTTTACTTTGAATTGCATCTTTTTATTAAAACAATGAAGTTTTTAAACAACTTCTATCTTGCATTTTAATAAATTTTACTATTATTGCGATATACAAAATAAAAAACCTCTTCTTATGAGATTAATCATCAATCTAGTTTTAGTTGCCCTTGTTTTTTTATTGATCTACGTTTTATACGATAGCATCAACGAACCAATTGAATTCCAGAACGAAAAAGCCCGCCGGGAAGGTGCGGTTATCAATCGTCTGACTGATATTCGCAAAGCACAGGAATTATACCGGGAAGTAACGGGTGAATATGCCAAAGATTTCGATTCCCTGGAAGAAACAATTCGTACTGGAAAAATTCCTGTGGTAAAAGTAATTGGTGACCCGGATGATCCTACCAATACAGATGCGATCCGTTACGATACTACTTTTGTTCCTGCCATGGAGTATTATGAAGAATATGAGGCGTTAAGCAAACGTAAAGTTAATCTGGATTCCTTAAGGTATGTCCCATTTACCAAGGACCAGAAGTTTACCGTTCAAGCGGATACCCTTACTTACCAAAGTACATTGGTAAATGTGGTAGAAGTTGGAACAGACAGATTACAATTTATGGGTCCTTACGCAGATATCCGTTTTAAACGTTACGATGCCAATTATGATCCGAAAAAAATTATTAAATTTGGAAATATGTACGCACCAAACTTATCTGGAAATTGGGAACGGTAGATTTCGAAATTGTAGAAAATAATTTCATAAAGAAATATGCTGACACCTATGACCTATCCATTCTTGTAGGAATGGATAGGTTTTCTTTTTTAGTCAGTGACCCACAACAAAACATACTTTTGTTGCGGAGTTATCCTTTTGCACCCGAGATTAAAGATTTGGGAGAACTGAGTAATCCTTTAAAGGATATTTACATTAATGACGAATTGTTAAAACAAACTTATCGCACGGTCAGGATCGGTATCCTAAATCAAAAAAATACCCTGATTCCCAGTGATCTTTTTGTGGCGGATCAAAAGGAGGTTTATCTAAAAAATATAGTTCCAAATCTAAAGGGAAATACGATCTATTTTGATGCTTTAAAACCAATGGGAATGGTCAATGTTTACGCTTTTGATACCCATTTTGTAAATCAATTACACGGTTATTTTCCAAACGCAAAAATTCACCATGCTGCGGCCAGCTTAATTCTTGGTCATCGGAAAATTGCGGAAAACCGGACGGGGCGTCAAATCTGTCTTAACGTTCGACAGGGATTGCTACAAATTAGTTTGTTTGATAATAAAGAACTGCTTTTTTACAATACTTTTATTTATGAGTCTTCTCAGGATTTTATTTACTACGTCATGTTGGCTTTTGATCAGTTTCAACTGAAACCGGAAGGAAATACAGTACATATCAGTGGACAAATCATTCAGGATTCCGAGATTTATCACCTGCTTTTTCGTTATATTCGACACCTCGAAATGATGCCCGTTCCTGATTATTATAAATTAGGAATAAAGGGAAATAAAATGCACGATTACCAATACTTTGATCTTTTTAGTCTTAAACTATGCGAATAATCGGTGGCCAGTTTAAAGGCCGTAAATTTTATCCACCAGCAGATAAATGGCCCACCCGGCCGACAACGGACTTTGCCAAAGAAGGGCTCTTTAATATTTTACAAAATCGAATTGATTTTGAAGCTATCTCGGTATTGGATCTTTTTGGCGGGACGGGTTCACACGGATACGAGTTTATCTCCCGAGGATGTAACGATGTCACTTACGTAGATAAGTTTGGTCCTGCGGTCAATTTTGTGAAAAAGACTTCCAAAGAACTAGAGATCGAGGAGCAGTTTACTGTCTTTCGGACCGACGTTTTTCGCTTTATTAAAATGAGTCCTAAAAAATACGACTACATCTTCGCCGGACCGCCCTACGAATTACCTACCATTGATACCATTCCCGACGAAATCTTTAAATTTGAGCTCCTGAAGCCCGACGGGCTATTCGTCATGGAACACAATCCCAACCACGAATACTCGAATCATCCACACTTTAAAGAGGCGCGAAATTATGGTAAAACCATCTTTAGCTTTTTTAAGTAATAGGGTATACAATTGTCCCGGCAGATAGCCTTAAAATCAATATTCGTTATTTGAGTTTACTGGATATTCAAGATTCAATATTCTAACTCGGAGTCCTGTTTTTTTTGTTTCTTTGCGGAAAATTAAGCAGGAGGAATTTTTTAATATCAAAAACTGTTATTGAGCAAATATCAGATGAGTCAGAATAAATATTAATGGGAAGTTCTTGACATCCATTTAAGTGATTGAAATTATCCAAGCAGGGAAAATTGAGTTGATCCAATCTCTTTAGGATCAACTTATTGTAAACAAGAAGATTATGAATTTTACAGAGAAAATTGCCGAAAGCGTAAAAGCCGCCGTTGCTAAATTATACGACCACGAGGTTGACCTGGCCGACGTCATGATCACGAATACCCGCAAGGAGTTTAGCGGAGATTATACGGTAGTAGTTTTTCCTTTCACCAAAACGGCGAAAAAGAAGCCCGACGTCATTGGTCAGGAGATTGGCGAAGCCTTAAAAGCGAATTTAGACATCATAGCAGATTTTAATGTAGTCAAAGGCTTTTTAAATCTTTCGATTGATAATAAATACTGGCTGGCATTTTCTCAGGAATTATTTAAAACCGAACAGCTTGGTCAGGCACCCTCCAACGGCAAAAAGGTAATGGTCGAATTCTCGTCCCCGAATACCAACAAGCCGCTGCACCTTGGCCATATTAGAAATATTCTTTTAGGCTGGTCTTGTGCTCAGATTTTGGAGCGAGCCGGTTATGAAGTGATCAAGACTCAAATCGTTAACGATCGGGGAATTGCTATTTGTAAGAGTATGCTGGCCTGGGAAAAATATGGAGAAGGGGAGACCCCCGACTCAAGCGGCATCAAAGGAGACTTTTTAGCTGGAAAATACTATGTATTATTTGAACAAAAATTTAAAGCAGAATACCAATCCTGGCAGGAAACGAACGATGCAAAATCATTGTTAGCAGAGCGAAAAAAATCCGATCAATCTGCTGCGGAATTTTGGAAGACTTATAAAAATACCTATTTTAATGATTATAGCGAATTGGGGCAGGAGGCCAAAACGATGTTGCTAAAATGGGAAGACAATGATCCCGCCGTAAGACAATTATGGTCGACCATGAATGGTTGGGTATATGATGGTTTTGAAGAAACCTATAAAGCGCTAGGAGTTGATTTTGATAAATTATATTATGAATCAAACACGTACCTGGAAGGTAAACGAATCATTACGGAAGGATTAGAAAAATCTGTTTTTTACAAAAAAGAAGATGGCTCTGTCTGGATTGATTTAGAATCGGCCAAGATGGATCATAAACTGGTTCTCAGAAGTGATGGAACCTCTGTTTATATGACCCAGGATATTGGAACGGCGCAGTTGCGATACGAGGATTTCGGGATGGATAAAATGGTCTACGTGGTAGGGGATGAACAAGATTATCATTTCAAGGTTTTATTCGAGACGATGAAACGTCTAAAGGCTCCCTATGCAGATGGTCTTCATCATTTATCTTATGGAATGGTGGATTTACCTACTGGAAAAATGAAGTCGCGAGAAGGCACCGTTGTAGACGCAGACGAATTGATAAAAGATGTGGTCGAAGTCGCTCGACAAAATATGCTGGAGCGAAATGAAGTCACCGGGAAAGGAGACCACGAGATGGAGGAAATCATCCGCAGAATTGGAATGTCCGCCTTGAAGTATTTTATCATTAAGGTTAATCCCCAAAAGCGAATGGTTTTTAATCCCAACGAAGCGGTAGATATTCAGGGACAAACGGGACCATATATCCAGTACGCTTTTGTAAGAGCCAAAGGAGTTTATGAAAAAGCGTTACAGGATAACATAAATTTACCACTCGCTGACAACTATTCTATCTTAAAACCCGTAGAAAAAGAGTTGATCTTCCAGATTAGTCAATATCCTGATTTGGTTTTACAAGCAGCCGAAAACTATGATCCGTCGCTTATCGCTAACTATTGTTATTCGCTGGCACGGACCTTTAACAAGCTTTGGCACGAAGCATCAATCCTGAACGCTGATGAGCCAGAAACAGTCGCTTATCGGGTAAAACTGAGCAAATTAATGAGTGATACCTTAAAAGATGGAATGCAATTACTGGGTATCGAAATGCCGGATCGAATGTAATTGGGAAAAAAACGCAGTATTTAAAAAGCAAAATATGAATTCAGGAGAAAAAAAGAAGCTTAACTTTATAGAACAGATTGTCCACGATGATATAGAAATGAACAAGCACGAGGGTAGAGTGCATACTCGGTTTCCACCCGAACCTAATGGGTATCTCCATATCGGTCACGCCAAGTCTATCTGTCTAAATTTTGGATTGGCCGAAACCTATGGCGGAAAAACCAACCTGCGATTTGATGATACCAATCCTACCAAGGAGGAGACCGAATATGTGGATGCCATCAAAAAAGATGTGGAATGGCTGGGATTTAAGTGGGATGGAAAGGAATTGTACGCTTCGGACTATTTTGAGCAGTTATACGATTTCGCAGAGCAGCTAATCAAGGATGGAAAAGCATTCGTAGATGATTCTACGGTAGAAGAAATCCGTGAAATGCGTGGAACCCCTACGGTTCCTATGACACCTAGTCCTTATCGCGACCGTTCTCCAGCAGAAAATCTGGAATTGTTCCGTGAAATGCGCGCTGGAAAACATCCAGCGGGTTCAAAAGTATTACGTGCCAAGATCAGTCTGACTTCCCCTAATATGCATTTACGAGATCCGATTATGTATCGTATTTTGTTTGCGCATCACCATCGTACGGGCGATACCTGGTGTATTTATCCGATGTATGATTACGCCCACGGCCAGTCAGATTCAATTGAAAAGATTACGCATTCAGTTTGTACCCTGGAATTTGAAAATCACCGGCCTTTATACAAATGGTTTATCAAGCAACTGGGCATTTTTCCTAGTCGTCAAATTGAATTTGCGCGCCTGAATTTGAATTATACGGTTATGTCTAAGCGAAAGTTATTGCAACTTGTAGAAGAAGGTCTCGTAACCGGCTGGGATGATCCACGAATGCCTACCATTAGCGGATTACGCCGACGTGGATATTCTCCAGCAGCCGTAAGAAATTTTGCTACCAGGGTAGGGGTGGCCAAGAGAGATAATGTAATTGATCTTTCCCTGCTGGAATTTAGCGTTCGGGAAGATTTGAATAAAACGGCTGCTCGCGTCATGGGTGTTTTGAATCCGATAAAATTGGTCATTACCAATTATCCGGAAGACAAGACGGAAGATTTAACATTGGTTAATAATCCGGAGGATGAAAGTATGGGAAGCCGTACGATTCCTTTTTCCAAGTATCTTTACATTGAGCGCACGGACTTTATGGAAGATCCTCCAAAAAAATATTTTCGACTCGGTCCGGGCAAAGATGTTCGGCTTAAAGGTGCCTACATAATTCACTGTGAGGATTTTGTAAAAGATGAAAATGGTGAGGTGACCGAAGTTCATGCGACTTATTATCCAGATAGCAAAAGTGGTTCAGATTCTTCCGGAGTAAAAAGTAAAGGAGTGATTCATTTCGTTTCTCAAAAAGAGGCTGTTCCAGTGGACATTCGACTATATGATAGACTCTTTGATGTGGAAGCTCCCTTGGCCCAGGAGGATAAGGACTTTACAGAACTGATTAATCCGGATTCTTTAAAAGTGATTAATAATGCGATGGTAGAACCAAGCCTTGCTTCTGCCAAACCCGGTGATCGTTTTCAGTTTATGAGAATGGGGTATTTTTGTGTTGATCCAGATAGTACAGAAAATAAATTGATTTTTAATCGAACGGTTACGCTTAAGGATGGCTGGAAGAAAAAATCCTGATTTTACGCTTCATAAGGTGGATTGAAATCGCTTTTAAAATTTTAAAAAAATATCTAACATTTAACTATTAAAAATATGGAATTTATTAAAAAAATGATCCCTGCGCTAGCAATTATACTATGTTTTGCTTCTGCAATTTTGGCTCAAATCGACGAATCTGGTGTATCCGAAGAACTGGTTACCGATCAACCCAGCTGGATCGTTAATCCAATCGGAAGTATCATTGGATTGATCCTCCTGATAGCAATGTTTGTGGGAATGGCGAAGGCTGCTTTGTCAAAACAATAAAACAGCTGATTTTTGAAGAAATTGAAAAGCTGCTGCCATTGGCAGTGGCTTTTTTATTTTTCCCGCGAAGGGGATTGTTTAAAAAGTCCTACTTAACATAATATTAATTATAGGAAAAAAAGGGGCTTACTTGAAATCTGCAGGATTTCCGGTCTTACTCCTAAATTGGTTAAAGTAACAAATTAGCTGATTGGATTACGATTTCCAGTATCGTATCTTGGCATGTACAAAATTCTGGAGATTCGATTGATGATGGTATAAATCTGGGCATCGATCATGGTCGGCCCGTAATCTGATTTGGCAATTTCCTGAATAGCTGAAATTAGTGTATCATCTGGCAGAATCCTTGATTCATCATCAGAAGTTATCAAGCGCATGGACCAATTGGCAAAATGCCTGTGTTGCTGGTCACGAAGATGAATTGTATGCTGTAGATCGTGTCTAGGATCATTTTCGATCGTTTTGATCAACTCCATGATGGTAGCTGATTCACCTTCCAGGTATTGAATAAATTGAGAACCTCGGGAAGATAAAAACCCGGTGACTCCAATACGTTTGTTTTTAGCCGATGCCTTGGTGGCAATTTCGATTACATCATCCTTGTCCAGAGGCCGGGAAATATTGCTAAGATATATTAAGGCGTGCATTTTTATTATTTTTGTAGCTGTTGTATAGCTCAAATATAAGCATTCAAGTGATAATTTAAAATTTAAAATAAAATTTAGGTTAAAAAATCCTTATCTAGAAATAGTATAAAATAGATAGACTACACAAGATAATTTGCTTAAAAACAAACTTTATCCTGTGTAGTGCTGATTTATTGTGTTATACTAAATTTTATTGGGGTACTACCCTGCTGGCATATCATAAAAAAATTGCTCACGCACAAAAAACAAATATTTTAATAATTAAAACATCACACTATTTTTGTTCTAAAAAAACAAGCTGTTACAATTCAATAAATTTACTTAGAACGGTTTTTACAACTTGTACTTCGGGTAGAATAGATTCTATGGGTGCATCCTCTGGCAAAACAGTTAAGATTTCTGTTTGATTTGGTAATTCGTTGGAAATGGTATTTAAGTAAATACTGGCACTTAGACTAACCAGCATCAAGAAAGCAATAGAGAGTTTTGTTGATCTTTTTTTCATTTTATTGGTAATTTGAATCTAAGATACTGATAAATTTGCTTCAAGTCACAAAAAATCGACGAAATAAACCAATTTTCGGATAAAAAGACAGGAGTATTCATTTAACTATGTCTGGTAAATTACGTCAAAATAGCCTTCCGAATCATCTTTTCCCGACTATAATAAGGCAAATAACTCTGAAACCAGTTCCAATTCCATTTTGGCCGAACCCAAACCCGGGCCTTTTCTCTTTTATTCACCACAATGATTCCAATCCCCTGATATTTGCACGTCCATTTGAGCAACCTCCTTTTTCTTTTAGAAAGCTTCTCCAGGCTATCCTTTGAAACCGCCAGCCACTGATGATCCCCCGGATACTGGCGAATTTGTTCAATCACATTAGAGATTTGGTGACAAACCCGATTATGGGTCAAAAGTGCGTAAAGGATTCCACCAATCAGAAACATCAGTACTGGAAATCCAAATTTATAAAGCGGCTCATCCTGACGGAAAAAAGCGATGGCTGCTCCTGAACCCAATACCGAATAAAGACCCCATTTCAAACTCCCTAAAATAATACTCCCATGGTCTTTGTAAGGACGAATAGCATTCAGGGTTTTAAAAGATTTGGCTTCCATTGACACCACAAATTCTCCCCACAATATATGTTTAAACGCCAATAAACCATCGGCTCGTTTTCCGCCGTGCTTCTTTTTCGTCCGAACTTCTAACTGAGAGAAAATTCGCTTTCCCCAGGATCTACCCTCATAACGACGGATCAATAATTTTTGCGCCGCTTTCTGTACTTTCAATTCACTGAGTCCCATGTCTTTTTCTTAAATTATAACGTCTAAACTCCTAGCTAATATATTCAAAATATTTTATATCTAATTTCATTCCGAATTTTACCAAATTTTGATTTTAAATTAGTCCCATCGTTTAAATTAATCTTTACCTTTGCCGCATGAGTAAAACGATCAATCAGCGTAATAATTCTGCCAAACATTTTGCAGAAGCAAAAGAATATTTTCCAGGTGGTGTAAATTCCCCGGTACGAGCCTTTAAGTCAGTGAGCGGTCCTCCCCTCTTTATTCGGTCTGGTTCCGGCTGTCGGATTCAGGATGAAGATGATAATGAGTACCTTGATTTTTGCTGTTCCTGGGGGCCCCTCATTCTTGGACATGACAACGAGCTAATCCGGGAAGAAGTGATTGCTACTGTTCGTAAAGGAACAAGTTTTGGAACACCTACCGTTTTAGGGAATAAACTGGGTAAGCTCATTTTATCCAATAATCGGTTTATTGAAAAATTGAGATTTGTTAGTTCTGGTACCGAAGCAGTGATGTCTGCCATTCGTCTGGCGCGGGGTGCAACGGGAAAATCAAAAATTGTAAAATTTGAAGGATGTTACCACGGTCACGTGGACTCGTTATTGGTAAAAGCCGGTTCTGGATTGGCTACTTTCGGTGAAAGTACTTCTGCCGGAATTCCGGAACCTTTTGCCAAAGAAACACTCGTGATTCCACTCAATGACCTGGAAGCGCTGGATCAAGTACTGGAAGACCATGCGGATGATATCGCTGGTGTCATTATTGAGCCAGTTCCCGCAAATAATGGATTGTTGCTACAAAATCCCTGTTTTCTATTGGCCTTACGGGAACGTTGCTACGCCCACGGTGTGCTGCTGATCTTTGATGAAGTTATTTCCGGATTCAGAGTAGGATTTGAAGGAGCGGCCGGTGTCTATAATATTCAGCCAGATATTATTACTTATGGTAAAATTATTGGTGGTGGAATGCCCGTGGGTGCTTACGGAGCGAGTCACGAAATGATGTCCAATATTGCGCCCGAAGGTGCCGTTTATCAGGCGGGTACTTTATCGGCTAATCCCGTGGCCATGTCAGCTGGTTATGCGGCTCTACGACAGTTGATAGAACCAGGCTTTTTTGAAGATCAGGAGTTTCGGACCAAATACTTTATTTCGATTTTGCAGGATCATTGCACAGAGAAAAAATATCCAGTGCATTTCCCTACCATTGGTTCTATCTTCTGGATTGCTTTTACAGCAACGAGGATTCAGCGAGCCGATCAGATTGATGCGGCCAAAATGGAATTGTTTAAAGTGCTACACCACGAGCTTTTGCAGAGAGGTTGCTATCTTGGACCTTCTGGTTACGAAGTAGGATTTGTCTCGGCAGCGCATGGAATAGCGGATCTGGAAGAGGCGGCCACCTTGATTTGTGAAGCGATGGATTTGGTGTTTGTTGGGAAATAAGTCAAGGACTGATTCACTAAAATACAAAAGAAAGTCGCATCAAACGGATTCGATACGACTTTATCATCACAGAAAACTAACTATCAACTAATTTAAGAACATACGGAGGAAAAGGATTACAACGCCTGTCATTTCACTATTATCTGAGTAATCCGTGGTTGGTTTTTCGCCTCGTATAATCTTGTTATCAATTTTTTTTCTACAAAAAGAGAATTGTAAAAACTAAATTGTACCTTCAAAACGGCGGAAGGTCATATTTCGCTGCCTCGAACGTGTTGTTTAATTTATTTTGAATCAAAAAAATTAACCCTCCTCTCATGACTGAAGGTCCTTCAAAGAAATCAAGTATTGTTTCAAATATGTTTATGTTGCTGATTATTAGTACGTTATGCGTACTGGGATATAAGTATGTACAGAACAATGGCGGAATGAGCAGTTTTACCAAATCCGGAGGATTAAAAACGATTCCGGAGGAAATGAAAATAAATTATGTTCCTGCCGATTTTGATTTTGAATTTGAGGATGAAAATGCCATGGCTATTCTGGCCAATCCACATCGCTATCATCGCGAGTTTGATAATTTAATTAAAAACTTCAATCTGGCACTATTAGGACACGTCGCCAATCGGATGGCTTTACCGGATAGTTTAAAAAACCGACTTCCTCAGGAGTACGAAAAACATCACAGTTATCTTAAACAACTCTATTTCAATGATTTTACCAATATTCGGGATACGACCGCTAATATATACGAAACCTGGTATAATAACGAAGGCAAAAGCGCCGTGGGTGCCATGCAGGAAGTGGCTGGAAAGTACACTTGCTTTATGGTTAATCACGTGATCACGACTTTATTAGAAAATTCGGATGGACAATTCATGGTGACGGGCCGACAGATTGATACGCCCTGCGGAATTGCCATGACGGAAGGTCTTGCACCGCTCATTGCCCGATTACAAAATCGGGCAGCAGTCAACGACTTCTCCCGTTCTAAAGGACTCATGAAAGAAAAAGTGGAAAGAGTCATTGCTGAACTGGCGACCATGGAGATTCGCGACAAAAAAGGAATCAGCAAACAGTTACAAACCAAAATCTGGGGTTTTAATGTTTCTTCGACCGATATTGAGATCTCTGCAATTAGTATTCTGAAAGTAGGATTTCGACTGGATGAATATTTTGATATCAATCTCGATAGCCGTAAAAGACGCGTAAAAGTTACGCTTCCCGAACCAACGATCTTGAGCCATGAGGTCTATCCAAAAGTTGATAAAATGGATATTGGCTGGATGCGAGAAATAAACACGGATGATTTTAATGAAAATTTCAATATTCTGCGTAGTGAATTTCGTCGCGATGCGTACGCTGATAATGTGATGGAGAAAGCGAAAGACCAAGCAACGGAATTGATGGAAATGATGATGATGCCGCTGGTCGCTTCGGTTGGGAATGGGTATAAGCTCGAAGTAAGTTATCGGGGATCGCAGCCGGTATTGAATTGATAAGATTTATAATAACTTCTCTTTAATGATACCTATAAATCGCAACCAGTGGGAAGAACAAGCCATTAAGGCCTTACTTCAGAAAATGATGCAGCTAGTAATTGTCGCTTGTGTTATCACTTTAATTTTTGAATATTTTTTTCCTCATGAGCTAGACTTCATAGTGACGATTAGTGTATTGATTATTAATATCCTGGGCCTTTCACTGAGTTTAAATGGCTACGAAAAGATCGCATACCACGCTTTAATCCTGGCTTTCCTTTCAGTATTTATGATCATGGATTGGGGATTTGGGCATCGTTACTACTCTGCTTTTAAAGTTTTTGCGCTTGGTGTTGTGTTTGTTTTTGTGGTATTAAAAAACAATAAGATAATCCTGTTCTACGTCGGGCTAATTACTTTATTGGAATGTATCACGGTTTATTCATTCGTTGAAAACGAGGCTGATGGTGATCATATTTTATTGGTTTACGAATGGATCCATGTAATTGCCTATAACTTTGCGCTAGCTTTTATGTGTTATTTTTTTGTAAATCATTTGGCGACCCAACGTAAAAAAAATCATCAAAAAGATATCGACTTTCAAAAGGTGCAAGTCCAGCTTTCTCAAGAACAAACCCAAGCTTACAAAAATATTCTTATCGGTCAGGAAAAAGAACGCCAACGGCTTTCACAAGATATACACGACGGATTAAGTATTCATTTACATCAATTAAAAGCAAAGGTAAAAACTGCCATTAAAAACAAAAAATTTTCCAATAATTTTATAACAGAGTTTGAAGTATTACAAGAAGATCTTCGTAATATTTCCCATGCCTTGAATCCCGCAATGCTTAAAGACTTTGGATTGAAAAAAGCCATTAACGATCTCATTTTTCAAATCGAAACGATTGACAACAATATAGATTTAAACTTTAAATACTCCTCTGCTATTTCTCTAGACGACGAACAACAAAAACATCTTTTTTACATCATTCAAGAATTGTTAAATAACGCAATCAAACACAGCGGCGCTAAAAAAATAAGTATTTCGCTAGATCTCCAAGACGAGGAAGTCTGTCTTTTATTTACGGACGATGGAAAAGGGTATAATTATTCTCAAACAAATGGAACCGGTATTGGTCTTGATAACATTTCTTCCAGAGTAGCGGTGTTAGGAGGTGCGTTTGAGGTGGTACGCAAGTCGAAAGGCATGGAACACCGTGTAGTTTTTTAGGTACTACTTGATTTTCAACCTCTGAAAGATAACTTTTTGCCAAAATAGCGTTCCACTAAACCAGCCCTTTTTCGTAGGCATATTGAATCATCTCTGCCACCGACTTTAGCTTCAATTTGGCCAGAATATTTTTCCGATGCCACTGAACCGTATGCTTGCTAACAAATAGTAGCTCGGCGATTTGTTGGCTGGTATTTCCGTGTGCAACCAATTTAAGGATTTCCAGTTGCCGGTCAGAGAGTATGCCTTCTGTCATAAAGAAATCGGGGGTAACAGATTTTTTTTTGAGTTGTCCGCATTGGTATAATTGATTATCAACTGGCTTGGCTAGCACCTCTGTAATGGTTTCCAGTAGTTTTTCTTTGTTGGCGCCTTTTGTCAAAAAAGCATGTGCTCCGGCGGCGGCGGCCTCTCGTCTTAAGGCGGGAGAATTATAGGAAGTAAAAAGAATGATTTTAAGTTGTGGGAATCGAGCACGCAAGTCCGGTATTGAATTAATCGAATTGACCTTTCCAATATTAACATCCAGTAAAATTATATCCGTTGACTTATTCAGCTTTAAATCCAGTTTGGATAACGTATTAGCCGTCTGAAAATTAAAAGAGTCATGTTCTAACATGTTAATGATTCCATTGAGTATTACCTCATGATCATCTACTATGATAATATTATGGGGCATAATAGAAAATTTATTATTCGACCATTACCTGGACCAATAGTTTATGCAGACTAAAATACAGTCTTATTGTTTAGGATATAAAATTAATAAAAAATGAGATAGATTGGTGGTACCACTTGTGGTACTTTTAGTTTACATGCCTGAATAAATAGCCTATTTGTAAAATATATCTGGCATAAAAGGCTAACAGTAGATGAATGACGACTGGAAGGAGATGAGAACCCTACTTGTTCTTGAACTCAAATTCACCAAGCAAAAGGAATTTACTTGTGAATTTGAGGTTCAAGTTATCATGGGAACATATGGTTTTAAGGTCTTGTAAAGGTGACAATTTTTCCTCTGATTAAGACCACCCAAAGTAGTAGTTTTTGGTAACATCAAGTGAAGATAGCTTTTATCAACGAATAATACCCCAACCTCTGCGAATACTAGTCCCTGCCTCCAAAAACTAGCGCTTCCCCTTAATTTTGAAAGTGTAAACAAGTTTTAACTCACTTTTAAATTTTAATCTCATGAACTCAATTATCTCGTTTTTAATCAACAGCACCTTTATTCTATCTTTCTTTTTGATCTCTTCTTCGGTAAAAGCCAACGATCAGATTGATTATGCGGCAAATTTAGTCGAAGAAGATGGATACGCATTTTTTGCATCCAACCTGAATTTTGCTCCTGGTTTGGATCAATCTTCAATTAAAACTCCCCAAAAGCAAGTATCCCACATATCCGAAATTACTCCTCCAAAAACACTCCAAATGCACGGTCGTCAAAGCATCACCTTTATTTTAGGAAAAGACAGAAACTATGACCTTCCATTTTACGAAGAGGCGTTCTATTATTTTGCCAATCACCCTTATGATCAAACAGAATATATCATTACCTCTTGTAACTCATTACTGGATGTTCGTAATTATCTGGCCGCTTATCCGACCGGAAATGCGTTACCCTGGAGTACCATCAATGTGGTATTGTCTCCGGATCAGGTCACCAAAGATTTGAAGGTTCCCGTTTTTCCGCAAGGAATTAAATCAGATCTGGAAGGGTTGGAGATAGTTACTAGAGAAAACGACTTCCCCAGTTTATCAAGTAATCAATTCGATCAGTATACAACGCTCTATATCCACGGTGCAACGGTGAAAAAAGATTCTAAATTAAGTAATGCCTGGAGGGGTTTGTTGATCGCACCAGACAACGTCGCAATAAATCCGATTTTTCTGGATGATACCTTTGTGGTCGAAACGCTTTAAAAACATATTGAATGTCGAATATTGATTTGGTGGATGCGATAACCTCCGTTTGATAAAACAGGGATATTTATTCGGACCACCAAATCAATATTCATTATTCCCTACCCGCGCCACGCCTTTTTAAAATAAGTTTCCACCTGTTCCGCCGCTTCTCTTCCCTCTGCCAAGGCCCAGACCACCAGGGACTGTCCCCGTCGCATATCACCCGCCACAAAAACTTTTTCTACATTGGTTTGATATTTATTATCTTCTACCAGATTACGTTCGTTGGTCGCTACGCCTAAAGATGACAAGACTCCTTCCAGTTGAGGATTTGTAAAACCGATGGCCAGCAAAACCAAATCACATTCTATGATCACCTCCGTACCGGGAATCTCCGTAAACTTTTGGCCTTTCCAGTCAACCTTGACCGTTTTAATAGCTTTGATTGAGCCATCTGGATTTTTTAGAAATTCTTTAGTTAGAATAGTCCATTGTCGATCGCAACCTTCTTCGTGTGAGGAAGAAGTTCGCAGTTGCATTGGCCATAACGGCCATGGTGTGGATTCGTCTCTGGTCGCTGGAGGTTGAATTAATAATTCTATCTGCGTAACCGAAGTTGCACCGTGCCGGTTTGAAGTTCCGACACAATCTGCGCCCGTGTCTCCCCCACCGATCACGACTACTTTTTTACCTTTAGCCGAGAGCGGTTCATCTGTGATTTCGTTTCCAGCAATTCTTTTGTTATTTTGTTCTAGAAAATCCATGGCATAATGAATACCTTTAGCGGACCTTCCCTTTATAGGTAAATCTCTTGGAATGGTTGATCCTCCACAAAGCACCATGGCATCCGAAGCTTGTAAAAGTTTTTTGGCATCTATGTTTACCCCGATATTGGCACCTGTTTTAAATTTTATACCTTCGGCTTCCATAATATTAAGTCGTCGATCTACCACTGTTTTTTCTAATTTAAAATCAGGAATACCATAGCGCAGCAAGCCACCAATCCGGTCGTTCCGTTCGTAAACAGTAACCGTGTGCCCCGCTTTATTCAATTGTGCTGCCGCTGCCAGTCCCGCAGGACCCGACCCCACAACGGCCACCTTGCGACCGGTCCGCAGCGTAGGCGGTTCGGGGCGAACCCATCCTTTTTCGAAAGCCATTTCAATAATAGACTTTTCGATATGTTCGATGGTTACAGGACTTTCGTTGATACCCAATACACAAGAAGACTCACAGGGTGCCGGACAAATTCTACCCGTAAATTCTGGAAAATTATTGGTTTTACTCAACGTTAAATAAGCATCCTCCCATTTTCCTTCCGTAACGGCTTCATTAAAATCCGGGATTAGATTTCCGAGTGGACATCCATTGTGACAAAAGGGAACTCCACAATCCATACAGCGATTGGCTTGTTCTTTTATTTTATCAATTGGTTGTGGCAAATAGATTTCCTGATAGTCTTTTACTCGTTCCTCGGCAGCTCTCCTGGGAGGTGTCTCTCTTGCTATTTTTAAAAATGCTTTTGGATCGTTTATCATAATAATATTTTTTAAAACTTAAAACAGACCAGGTAGATCCTGGCAATTCATCGGGAGAATAATTTATTTTTCATGCCTAAGTAGTGCCTCATCCCTTGGTCGTTTTAACCAATTCCTTTTTCTTGCGCGCCAGCAACGCTTTATACTCCCTACCCATAACCCGTTTAAAATTCCCGCTTGCTTCTTTCCAGTTATTTAAAATTTCCAGTGCAACATCACTTCCAGTAAATAAAAAGTGACGGCGTAGTAAATATCTGAGGTCTTCTTTATCCGCTGCGTTGAGTGGATCAAGATCCACCAGTTCCCGATTTAGATTTTTATGAAAATTATTTTCCCGATCAATTACGTACGCAACACCACCACTCATTCCAGCCGCAAAATTTTTCCCGGTAGGACCCAGAATTACGACTTTACCACCAGTCATATATTCACAACCATGATCGCCAATTCCTTCAATAACCGTTTTTACACCTGAGTTACGAACCGCAAATCTTTCACCTGCCCGGCCCCGGATGTAAGCTTCCCCGGAAGTCGCTCCGTAAAATGCAACATTTCCGATTATAATGTTTTCACTTGCCTCAAATTTAGCTTTTCGGTCCGGAATGATGGAGAGTTTTGCCCCGGATAATCCTTTTCCAAAATAGTCGTTGGCTTCACCTTCCAGCGTAAATGCCAGACCAGGTGCACCAAAGGCACCAAAACTTTGTCCTGCAGAACCCCTAAAGTGATACTTGATAGTATCCTCCGGCAAGCCTTCACTGCCATGCAGTAAGGAAATCTGATGAGACAGCATGGTACCTACCGCACGATCTGTATTTTTAATAGGAAATACCGCATTTACTTCTTGTTTATCCTCCAGAGAAGCTTGCGCATATTCGATCAATCGCCGATCCAGCACATGCTTGATGCCGTGATCCTGTTCTACTTTTTTATATTGACCAACCGTAATATCTGCGGGTTCTTTGTATAAAATCGGGCTCAAATCCAGTTCTTTGTATTTCCAGTGCTGAATGCCTTTTTTCAATTTTAATAATTCTACTTTGCCAACCATTTCATTGACCGTACGGAATCCCAACTGTGCCATATACCCACGTAAATCTTCCGCCAAAAAGGTGAAGAAATTAATCAGGTGTTCAGGTTTAGCCGTAAATTTTTTACGCAGATCAGGATTTTGGGTAGCGATACCCACTGGGCAAGTATTCATGTGACACTTACGCATCATAATACAACCTTCCACCACTAAAGCAGCCGTGGCAACTCCCCATTCTTCGGCTCCCAACAAGGTCGCAATGGCTAGATCACGTCCTGTTCGAATTTGTCCGTCCGTCTGAAGCGTAACTCTGTCCCTTAATTTATTTTTGACCAATGTCTGATGAGATTCCGCCAGACCTAGTTCCCACGGAAGGCCAGCGTGACGGATCGAAGTAATCGGAGAAGCGCCGGTACCACCATCGTGACCCGATATCAGAATCGCATCGGCATGTGCTTTGGCCACACCCGAAGCGATAATTCCAACGCCCGCTTTGGAAACCAGTTTTACATTTATTCTGGCTCGTTCGTTGGCATTTTTAAGATCAAAAATAAGTTGGGCCAAATCCTCAATAGAATAAATATCGTGGTGTGGTGGCGGAGAAATCAAACCTACACCCGGCGTGCTGTGTCGTACTCTTCCAATCCACTCGTCCACTTTTGTTCCTGGCAACTGTCCACCTTCTCCTGGTTTTGCCCCCTGGGCCATTTTAATTTGAATTTCGTCCGCATTGGCAAGGTAATAACTCGTCACGCCAAATCTTCCGGAAGCTACTTGTTTGGTAGCGGAGCGTTCCCAGTCTCCGTTTGGTTTTGGTTGGTAACGAATTGGATCTTCTCCACCTTCTCCGCTATTACTGCGACCACCGATCCGATTCATGGCAATGGCCAGTGTACTATGCGCTTCGTGCGAAATAGAACCGAAAGACATGGCTCCCGTAGCAAATCTTTTTAGAATGTTTTCAACCGGTTCGACCTCCTCGACCGGAATAGGAGTTCCTCTTCGAAAAGTAAGCAACCCCCGCAAAGTACAAGCCTGCGTAAGTTGGTCATTAATCAATTTGGCGTAAGCCTGGTAAGACTTAGTATCATTTTTACGAGCAGCCTGTTGTAGTAAATGAATTGTTTGTGGATTAAACAAGTGAAACTCTCCGTCCTTTTTCCATTGGAACAGCCCACCGGTAACCAGATTTCCATCAGGCTTCAAATTCGGAGCAAATGCCAGGCGATGTCTGGAGACTACTTCCCTGGCAATACCATCAAAACCAATCCCTTCAATTCTGGAAACCGTTCCTTTAAAGCAAAAATCAACTACCTCCCGGTTGACACCTAACGCTTCAAAAATCTGCGCGCCCTGATAAGATTGCAAAGTAGAAATACCATTTTTGGAAAATATTTTTAGTAACCCTTTCCCGATGGCCTTGATATAAATTTCTTTTGCTTCTTTACTACTCATCTCGGAAGAAAAAACATGCTTTGCCTGCAAATGGTCAATCGTATTAAAGACCAGATACGGATGAATAGCGTTGACACCGTAACCTATCAAGGTAGCAAAATGATGGGTTTCCCAGATATCACCCGCTTCAACCAGCAGACTGGTGGCATTTCTGAGTCCACGTTTTATCAAGTGATGATGTACGGCACCGGCCGCCAGTAAAGAAGGTACCGGCGCAACGTTTGGACCAGCATTCCGATCCGAAAGGATGATGATATTTGTATTATTTCTTGCGAGGTCTTCGGCTGTCGCACAAATATGATCCAGGGCAGCCTTGAGACGGCCTTTTTGTTCATCTGCTACAAAGATTAAATCTACTTTTCCTGATTTGTACTTTGCGTGATGAATGTATTTTATTTTTGTAAAATCTTCTGCGTTTAGCACCGGTTGATCCAGATGAATATACTGCGCATGTACCGGATCATCTGACAATAGATTTCCTTTGTCGCCCAACGTTGAAAATAAAGACATAACCGCTCTTTCCCGAATTGGATCAATTGGAGGATTGGTTACCTGAGCAAATAATTGTTTGAAATAGTTGGCCAAATGTTGTGCGTGATGAGAAAGCACCGCTAGTGGCGTGTCTGTCCCCATGGAGCCAATCGGATCTTTTCCATTTTGGATCATGGGAGAAATGATCATTTTCAAATCTTCTCGGCTATAGCCAAATAGTTGCTGTCGATTGACCAAAGAGCGTATATCCATGACCATTCCACTGTCGGGTCGGCCGGGCAATTCTTCCATGGTCGTCCGGTGCTCTTTTAACCAGTCTTTGTAAGGCAGTCGTTGACAAACAATTCGCTTCACTTCTTCGTCGCCAATGATTCTTTTTTCATCCATATCTGCGATCAGCATTTTCCCCGGTTGTAATCGACCTTTCAGAATAATACTTCCCTGATCTACGGGTAAAGCTCCTGCTTCAGAAGCTACAATTAAGGTGTTCTGATCCGTTAGACAATACCGGGAAGGTCGCAATCCATTACGATCCAGAGTGGCACCTACCAGTATTCCATTGGTAAAACAAATAGAAGCTGGACCATCCCACGGCTCCATCATGTTTTTGTGATATTGATAAAAATGCTTTTTATATTCCGGCATCAACTCATCGTGTTGCCACGCTTCCGGTATCATCATCATCAATGCGTGTGGCAGAGATCGACCAGATAAAACCAAAAATTCTAACACATTGTCAAAGTTACCGGAATCAGAATGTCCTTGTCCGCAAATTGGTTTTAAGCGATTCATTTCTTCTTCACTGAATAAATCGGAAATTAGCTGATCTTCTTTAGATTTCCACCAGTTGAGATTTCCACGAATGGTATTGATTTCTCCGTTGTGTGCTACGTAGCGAAATGGCTGCGCAAGTTTCCATTTGGGAACTGTATTGGTAGAAAACCTGGAATGTATTTGTGCAATGGCCGAAGTGTAATTCTTCTCACCTAAGTCGGGGTAATATTCTCCCAGTTGGTGGGTAGTGAGTTGTCCTTTGTAAACAATAGTTTTGTAAGAAAAGGAGGGAATGTAAAACATGTCCTGCGTCTGAGGATAGACCTGATGAATATTGTGGATCGCGTATTTTCTTAATACAAAAAGACGTCGTTCCAAAACCAGTAAATCCAGCGGCTCCTTTGGTCGCACAAACACTTGCTCGATGTATGGTTCGCTAGCCACGGCTGATGCGCCAAGGCTATTATTGTTGGTAGGAACAGCACGATAAGCGATCAGTTCAAAACCCAAATCGTCGATATAATCATTAAAAAGTACACGGCACTGATCCTGGAGACGTTCGTTTTTAGGAAAGAAAATCATTCCGACACCATAGCCTCCAAAATCCGGTAATGTTATCTTTTGTTTGCTCAGTTGATCTACAAAAAAGTCGTGCGGGATTTGTGTCAAGATACCAGCTCCGTCTCCCGTATTGGGTTCACAACCACAAGCTCCCCGATGCTCCATATTGGTCAACATAAGAATCGCGTCTTGTACTAATTGGTGGGTTTTGTTGCCATTTAGATTGGCAATAAGACCTGTACCGCAGGAATCTTTTTCCAGTTCTGGTACATACAGGCTTTTTTCCGTGGAATCTTTCGTTTGTGGGATTGGGTTAGTTTTCTCCATCTTAAATCGTTTTGAAGAATTATTTTCTGTCAGGAAAATAATTCAGTTAAAAAGGTCGATTTAATTTGGTAAAGCTTTCGTCTCCTTACATCTATTCCCGATGGGGGTAATAGATGTGAGTAAATACACTCCGCGATGTTATTGCGAACTTCAAATATTAGGCTTTTTTGGCAAAAAACCAAATATTAATTTACTAAATAAAGAAGGGGCAGTTTATAGTTTTGGGGTTGATTGAATATTTGATTTAGAATTTTAGAATAAAAATGAAGATAAAACAGGTTTCGGCAAAATTAAATTTTCGTAATTTAAAAATAAGCTATAATTTTTATGATTTCAGTAATAGGAAAAATTTACCTATGTCATTATATTTTAATTAATTTTTTCAGGATTTTTTTGTCCTTTTCCTGAATACTTAACCAATAAATGCCTGATTCTCTAAAAATCTCCTCATTTAACGAATAATGATAAGCAAGTGCACTTGGCGAAATTTGTTTTTCAAAGACCGACTGTCCCAGTTGGTTGAGCACCTTGATCGTTACTGGATTTTCCGGATGTGGACTTAACAAAATACGGGTAGTACGGACAAATGGATTTGGGGCAATTGTCACAGTCTGTAAAGGTGGGACAACCGCAATGACTGGTTTACCCGTAAATTCCAGGACCAGTGGACGCCGCTCCTGACTGGTCATCAGCGCATGGGATGGATAATTTGGCGTAAGTCGAATGGCATCACTTAGATAACCAGATTTTTTAGCAATGATTTTCCACGAGTAAGTGCTGGATAGTTTATCCAACGATTGCTCAGTTAAGCTGCCGGCGATACCAGTCCAGATTCCATTAGCGATATCATTTATTTTGTCAGATAATAAAAAATTCTGCGACTCGTGCGAGCCTTTTGCTACTTCCAGCAAGGAAACAACGGATGGATCAAATACCAGTTGCGAAGCAAAACCCATGACACCACTTAGTGACGATTTGGGAATGCTAAAGGTATATTCCTTACCTGCCATTATTTCCTGATCCGGAATGCTAAAAATAACTGGTTCACGGGTATCTCCCTGCTGCAATAACTCTGGATCAGCATTGCCGCTAACATCTCCCATTTTTATCGCAACAAAATTTATGGTATCCGCAGCCTGACTGATATCACTACAGTTTCCATTCCATGGAATCTCTGCCAACCAGGGATTCAAGGAATCTGTAAAGATAAACTCATCTGGCACAAACCGCCAGCTTTCCGTTGCACTAAAGACCGTATCAATAACAAGGATGACCCGTCGAATGGAAATTAAATCCAGGGGTGTCAACGAACGACTGAGGTTGACATCAGCTGCCAGCCACTGGTACGGACTTTTCAAGGTATCGTATTCCAGTAAATGCCGTTGTAATTCAATAATATCCAGTATTCCTACGCCATTGACGGCTCTGGTATTTTTACGCAAGTTAATTTCACAGGCTGCTGCATCCACTGGAATACGAGCAAAATTATATTGACCATCTGCTCCCGTAACCTGAGTAGCAATCGCGGGATGCGTAGTGCTTACCGCAACATTCGGGATGGTCCGATCCTGCCAATCCCTTACCGCTCCGGTAATTTGTATTGATTCAAACAAACCAATATTATCTAATTCAAAACTGAGAATCGAACGCCCATGACTTCCCGCTACTACTTGATTATTTTTAACATTATAAACCAAATCATACACCGGAACCGTCGGAAAATTACCACCGAGCCTTTCCCAGTTCAAGCCCGCATTGACGGAAGCATAAACGCCCGCATCATTGCCCACGATCAAAACAGTATCCTGGTGTCCCGGTAAAATAATAATGTCATTCACTGCAATTGGTGGAAGATCTCCCGCAATATTTTCCCAGGTATTTCCGCCATTATCTGACCGAAATACATAAGGTGTATTCTCATTGTCCCGGTATCCGGAAAACGTTGTATAAACCATTTCTGAAAAAACAGGGCTGGCCTTAACACTGGTCACGTACCTTTCTGGTAAGCCTTGCTTTATTTCTTCCCAGTTTTCACCATCATCCGTCGTACGCCATACATTCGCATCCGTTGTACCCACATAAATGGTCCCCTGGTCGGTTGGAGATTCATCTATGGCGGAGACAGTATGAAAATTGGGAGAAAAAATAACGCCATCGGTTAGATCAGGACTGATGGGCGTCCAGTTTAATCCCCTTTCGGTTGTCTTGTAAACCCGGAAGGTTCCGGTGTACAAGCTATTGGAATTGTGAGGACTGATAAAATATTGCATATCCCAGTTACGTCGATCACTACTGATAATTCCGCCGCTGCCACTGGAAAAGTTAGATCCGTTATTGGTTACTCCGATACCACCATTTTGAGTTTGTGCATAATAATTGAGGGAATCATCCGGATTAAACGCAGTCTGAAAACCATCGGCGCCACGAATAAGCGTCCAGTCATTGATAGTGCTAGCTGCTCCACTTTGGGTTCCGTTGTCCTGAAAACCACCATAATACGTATCTGGTTCAAAAGGATTATACCCAACCCGATAAACCTGGGTAGCAGGAATATTTTCGATATCTTCCCAAACGGTGCCGCCACCCGGTGGACGTCGGTAAGCACCTCCATCATTGCCCAGGATAACACTACCATCATTGGCGAATGCGATACCATGGTTGTCAACGTGAACATTAAAGGGAGCCGCTTCGCCCCAGGTTACACCACCATCCACCGAAGAAACCAATGGTACCCCGAGCACAAACATCTCGTCTTCATTAAACGGATTGACGCGCAGGCGGCCTAGATACCAACCAAAACCAAAGAGGCAATTACTAACAAAAGGCGTATTGGGATCTGCTATTTCTGTCCAGGAATCTCCGTTATCTGTTGTTTTAAATATCCCGTCAAATTGATGACTGAGACTGGTAAAGCAAGCGAAAAAAGTATTGGAATTTTGTTGGGACTGTGATAATGAAATTCTGCCACCATTACCGATGGGCAGTCCATTACCAATGGGTTGCCAATTGGCTCCGGCGTCGGTGGACCGATATACTTTATGACCCAGACCGGTCAGTTTACTTTCCTGGTTGTTGCGAATTCTGGTCCAGATACCTGCAAAAATAATATCTGGATTAGCGGGATGAATTACCAGATCAATAATGCCCGTTTCATTGTCAATAAAAAGGACCTGATTCCAGGTTTGCCCTCCGTCGGATGATTTATAGAGCCCCCGATCATTGTTTCTTTCAAAAGGCAGTCCCATTGTTCCGGCGTAAATGATATCCGGATTAGCAGGATGAACAATAATTTTAGAAATAATATACGTTTCTGAAAGACCGAGATTGGTCCAGGTATTTCCACCGTCCGTGGTTTTGTAAATTCCATTACCGATAAAAGGATATCCGGTAATAGATGGATCGCCCGTTCCAACAAAAATAGTCTCTGGATCATTGGGATGAAAAGCCATATCTCCAATGGCAAGGTAAGGTTGATCGTCAAAGACGGGATTCCAGGTAGTACCGTTATCAGTGGTTTTGAATAAACCACCGCCGGAATATCCAAGATAAATGGTCGCTGGGTCATTGGGGTGTACGAGTACCACATTTACCCGTGCACCGGCATTTCCGGGACCCTGGGTTGTCCAATCCGTATCGAATCCAGGGGAAGGATCTCTTTGTCGAGCTTGTTCCGTGACAGATTTCATACCATTCAAATATGCTTTCTGTGAAAACTTGTTATCAGGATATGTCTTTTGCAGGAAATAGTGATCTGCGGGTCCGTGCTTGGCAGCGACGCCGAGGTTTTCCTGCGGTGCTGATATGGGTGTGTTTTGAAATTGCTGGTCACGAGTACCGTAGAAGGTGGCCAATGCCAGCAGTATCAATATAGTCGACAAGATAATTTTTTTCATGGGCCACCTATTTATGTTTGGACAAAGAAAATTGCTGTGGAGGTTCTTTAATGAATAAGTTAATAATAACTATCCATTCTGATTAAGTCTGATTATAACGGTGACCAGCATCATAAGCACTGACCACGTTTTCGTTGATGACATCCTCCTCTACCAAGCCATCCCGAAGGCGAATGATGCGATGGGCATGCTCGGCGATATCAGGTTCGTGGGTAACGAGAATAATGGTATTTCCCTGTTTGTGAATCTCTTCGAGAATGGCCATGATTTCGATGGAAGTTTTGGTATCGAGGTTACCCGTCGGTTCATCGGCGAGGATGATCGCAGGATTATTGACGAGTGCGCGGGCGATGGCCACCCTTTGACGTTGTCCACCGGAGAGCTCATTGGGTTTGTGGTCTACCCTATCCCCGAGATTTACAGCCGTCAGGGCTTCATTGGCTTTTTCGTGACGACGGGTTTTATCAAGACCGCTATAAACCAGCGGTAAAGCTACATTATCGAGAGAAGTCAAACGAGGTAACAGGTTGAAGGTCTGGAAGACAAAGCCAATTTCCTTATTTCTTACTTCCGCCAAATCATCGTCTTCCATGGTGCTAACATCGGTACCGTTGAGGAGATATTTGCCCTTGGTAGGCGTATCCAAACATCCGAGCAGATTCATCAACGTAGATTTGCCAGAACCAGAGGGACCCATCAGCGCAACGTATTCATTTTTTTTTATGTTGAGTGATACTGATTTTAGTGCATGAACTTTTTCGGCTCCCATAATGTAGGTTTTTCCGAGGTCAGATATTTGAATGATCGGGTCTTTCATAGTGTTTGGAGTTATCGAGTATATTCTAATGGTTCGGGTGGTGAATTGGTGATTTAGTGAATTAGTGATTAGCTCGACTTTACTATTTTTATTAAACAGTAGATATTTACATTCAAGCATTTTTCTTTTTATAGTTCATTTTTTTGCAGAAAAAAAACGAAACCCCGCCTGACTGACATCAGTCGGGCAGGAAAAAATCTGCCGCCTGTCGCATTTTTCCCTGTCTGACTGGTCATCCAGG
>Ga0209831_1000661_pt1 | contig 33168 bp, 28 predicted proteins | sample Maine_Asex4_meta_FD_187451 | JGI IMG/M metagenome (GOLD analysis project Ga0209831, IMG submission 187451) | Marine algal microbial communities from Maine, USA - Maine_Asex4_metaG (SPAdes) (version 2) | ecosystem: Host-associated > Algae > Red algae > Unclassified | place: Maine, USA | collected... | reverse complement strand
TTCGGCAAGTCTCTCCTCACCGCCCGCCCCGTGATCGAGGATATCGCCCGCGTCTTCCCCGCCACGCTGGAGCTGGCCACCATCGCCACGATCATCGGCGTCGTGCTGGGCATTCCTGCTGGCGTGCTGGCGGCCACCAAGCCCGGAAGCTGGATCGACCAGCTCGTGCGCCTCATCGGGTTGATGGGCTATTCGATGCCGATCTTCTGGCTGGGGTTGATGGGCCTCCTGATCTTCTACGGTAATCTCGGCTGGGTCGGCGGGCCGGGGCGGCTCGATACGTCCTACGAGTTCATCTACGATCTGGATGTGCCGCAGCGGACGGGGGCCATCCTGCTCGATACCGCGCTGGCCGGGGCGTGGGACGTGTTCCGCAATGCGCTGACGCATATCGTGCTGCCCGCGACGGTGCTGGGGTATTACTCCATGGCCTATATCAGCCGCATGACGCGGTCGTTCATGCTCGAACAGTTGAGTCAGGAATACGTGACCACCGCGCGGGTCAAGGGGATGCCCGAGTGGCGCGTCGTATGGGTCCATGCGCTGCGTAACGTGATGGTGCCGCTCATCACCGTGATCGCGCTGTCCTACGCGAACCTGCTGGAGGGATCGGTGCTGACGGAGACCGTCTTCGCGTGGCCGGGGCTGGGCCTCTACATCACCAACGCGCTCTTCTCGGCCGATATGGCGGCGGTGATGGGGGGGACGGTGATGGTCGGGCTGGTCTTCATCTGCCTCAACCTTTTCTCCGACCTGCTCTATCGCTTCGTCGATCCGAGGGCGCGGTCGTGAACGTGCTCAGGCGGGAATGGCTGCTCGACCCCAATCCGGCGTCCCGGGCGCAGGCGCGGGCGGGGCAGTTCTATCTCGGCTGGCTGCGGCTGATCCGCAATCCGCTGGCGGTGATCGGGCTGGTCATCATCGCCTTGCTGATCGTCATGGCCGTCTTCGCCCCCGTGATCGCGCCCTACGACCCCATCGCGCAGAACCTGCAAGGGCGGCTCCAGCCGCCGCTCTCGGGCGGGCACCTGCTGGGGACCGACGAGTTCGGGCGCGATATCTTCAGCCGCATCGTCTACGGTTCGCGCGTAACCCTCTATATCGTGCTGCTGGTCACGCTGACGGCCCCGGTCTTCGGGCTGGTCGTGGGGACGGTGGCGGGGTATTTCGGCGGGTGGGTCGATACGGTGCTGATGCGCCTGACCGATATCTTTCTGGCGTTTCCGCGCCTCATCCTCGCGCTGGCCTTCGTCGCCGCGCTCGGGCCGGGGATCGGCAACGCCATCCTCGCCATCGCGCTGACGGCGTGGCCCCCTTATGCCCGCGTTGCAAGAGCCGAAACGCTGACGGTGCGCAACTCCGACTACATCGCCGCCGTGCAGTTGCAGGGCGCGGGGGCCGGGCGCATCCTCGCCCGCCATATCGCGCCGATGTGCGTGCCCTCCGTCATCATCCGCGTGACGCTCGACATGGCAGGGATCATCCTGACGGCGGCGGGCTTGGGCTTCCTCGGACTGGGCGCACAGCCGCCGATGCCGGAATGGGGCTTGATGATCTCGACGGGGCGGAAATTCATGTTCGACCAGTGGTGGGTCGCGGCGATGCCGGGGCTGGCCATCTTCATCGTGTCGCTGGGGTTCAACCTGCTGGGCGACGGCTTGCGCGACGTGCTGGACCCGAGGAGCAGCGGCAGATGAGCCTCCTCGAAGTCGAAAACCTGCGCGTCGCCTTCGACACCGAATCCGGCCCGGTCGAGGCGGTGCGCGGCATCAGCTTCGGCGTGGACCGCGAGCGGGTGGCCATCGTCGGCGAATCCGGCTCCGGCAAGTCGGTCACGGGCCGCTCGATCCTGCGCCTCGTCCGCCCGCCGGGCCGGGTGGAGGCCGATACGATGCGCTTCGACGGGCAGGATCTGCTCGCCCTGTCCGAGCGCCGCATGCGCGCGATCCGGGGCCAGCGCATCGCCATGGTGATGCAGGACCCCAAATTCGCCCTCAACCCCGTGATGACCATCGGCGACCAGATGACCGAGGGCCTGCGCCACCGCGAGCGCATGGGCCGCCGCAAGGCCACCGCCAAGGCCATCGACATGCTCGCCGCCGTGCAGATACGCGACGGCGCGCGGGTCATGCGCGCCTATCCGCACGAGATGTCGGGCGGCATGGGCCAGCGCGTGATGATCGCGATGATGCTCATCCCCGACCCCGACCTGCTCATAGCCGACGAACCGACTTCGGCCCTCGACGTGACGGTGCAGGCGGAAGTGCTGGCGATCCTCGACGACTTGGTCAAGGAACGCGGCATGGGCCTCATCTTCATCAGCCACGACCTGCGCCTCGTCTCGCGCTTCTGCGACCGGGTGCTGGTGATGTATCTAGGGCAGATCGTCGAGCGGCTGGACGCCCGCGACCTCGATGCGGCGCAGCATCCCTATACGCGCGGCCTGCTCAACTGCCTGCCGAGTATCGGCGGGGAGCGGGGGGCGCTGCCGGTCCTGCAACGCGAGGCGTCATGGGCGGAGTGCCAAGACGGAGAAGAAAGGTCATGCTGATCGAGATCGACGACCTCTCCGTCACCTTCGGCAAGGGGCGCGATGCGGTGCAGGCGGTGCGGGGCGTCTCCTTCGCGGTGCCCGCGCGCGAATCCTACGGCATCGTCGGCGAATCGGGGTCGGGCAAGTCGACCATCCTGCGCGCTATCTGCGGCATGGCCCCGGTCACGGGCGGGGCGATCCGCATCGACGGACAGGTGCTGCCGAAACGCCGCTCGCTCGCCTTCTCGCGCCGCATCCAGATGGTGTTCCAGGACCCCTACGCCTCGCTCCACCCCAAGCGCAGCGTGGACGCGACCCTCGCCGAACCGCTGGCCATCCACCGCATGGCCGGGCGCGACGAGCGGGTGGTGCGGGCGATGCAGGACGTCGGCCTCGACCCGCGCTTCCGCTTTCGCTTCCCGCATCAGTTGTCGGGCGGCCAGCGCCAGCGCGTCGTCATCGCCCGGGCGCTGATGCTCGAACCCGAAATCCTCCTCCTCGACGAGCCGACCTCCGCCCTCGACGCATCGGTACAGGCGGAAGTGCTCAACCTCCTGTCCCGCCTGAGAGAAGAGCGCGCGCTCACCTACCTCATGGTCAGCCACGACCTCGCCGTCATCGACCACATGTGCGACCGCCTCGCCGTGATGAAGGACGGGCGGGTGGTGGAGGAACTCGACCGGGCCGCGCTGGCGGGCGGCGGCGCGCGGGAGCCGTATACGCAGGCCCTCTTCAAGGCGAGCGAACACGAGACGACGTGATTTTTCACTCTTTGTTCTTGTTTGACGAGAACATATCGCATACATCATGGGTCAACCGATGAATCGTTGCCCCCATGCAATGCGCATGGAATAAGGAGTTCATACCCATGAGCGAAGCAGCCCTGCGCCTTGTCGAGAAAGACGGAATGGACAAAGAAAAAGCCCTCGAATCCGCGTTGTCCCAGATCGAACGCGCGTTCGGCAAGGGATCGATCATGAAGCTCGGCCAGCAAGGCGCCGCGATCGATATCGAAGCCATCTCCACCGGCTCCATCGGGCTGGACATCGCCCTTGGGATCGGCGGCCTGCCCAAGGGCCGGATCATCGAGATCTACGGTCCCGAAAGCTCCGGCAAGACGACGCTCGCGCTGCATGTGGTGGCCGAGGCCCAGAAGATGGGCGGCGTCTGCGCCTTCGTCGATGCGGAACACGCGCTCGACCCCAAATACGCCCGCGCGCTGGGCGTCGATCTCGACGAGCTGCTGATTTCGCAGCCCGATGCGGGCGAGCAGGCGCTGGAGATCACCGATACGCTGGTGCGCTCGGGCGCGATCTCGGTCGTGGTGGTCGATTCGGTCGCGGCGCTGACGCCCAAGGCGGAGCTGGAAGGCGACATGGGCGATCATCAGGTCGGCGCCCAGGCCCGCCTGATGAGTCAGGCGATGCGCAAGCTGACCGGCTCGATCAGCCGCTCGAAATGCATGGTCATCTTCATCAACCAGATCCGCATGAAGATCGGCGTGATGTTCGGCAGCCCGGAAACGACTTCGGGCGGCAACGCGCTGAAGTTCTACTCCTCCGTCCGCCTCGACATCCGCCGCATCGGCGCGATCAAGGACCGCGACGAGGTGGTGGGCAACCAGACCCGCGTGAAGGTCATCAAGAACAAGGTCGCGCCGCCCTTCCGGCAGGTCGAGTTCGACATCATGTACGGCAAGGGCATCTCCAAGACCGGCGAGATGATCGATCTGGGCGTCAAGGCCGAGGTGGTCGACAAGTCCGGCTCTTGGTTCTCCTACGGCGACCAGCGGATCGGGCAGGGGCGCGAGAACGCCAAGACCTTCCTCAAGGATAACCCCGAGATCATGGCCGAGATAGAGGCCCGCATCCGCACCTCCAACGGCCTCGACCTCGAAGCCGAACTGGATGGCGAAGAGGACCTCTGACGCGAAAACGCGATGCGACGCGATTTTCCGGTGCAATGCGCCGGGAAATCGCACTAGAAAGCGTCTCCATCCGAGGGAGGCAGCACCATGGCGACACTCAACGATATCCGGTCCACGTTCATCGACTATTTCGCGAAGAACGGCCATACGCCTGTCCCCTCCAGTTCGCTGGTCCCGCAGAACGACCCGACGCTCCTGTTCGTCAACTCCGGCATGGTCCCGTTCAAGAACGTGTTCACCGGCGTCGAGAAGCGTCCGTACTCGACGGCCGTGACCTCGCAGAAATGCGTGCGCGCGGGCGGCAAGCACAACGACCTCGACAACGTCGGCTACACCGCCCGGCATCACACGTTCTTCGAGATGCTGGGGAACTTCTCCTTCGGCGACTACTTCAAGGAACAGGCGATCCTCCACGCCTGGACCGTCGTAACCCGCGAACTGGGCATCCCCGCCGAGCGCCTGCTCGTCACGGTCTACGACGAAGACGAGGAAGCCGCGGACCTGTGGAAGAAGATCGCGGGGCTGACCGACGACCGGATCATCCGCATTTCCACGTCCGACAATTTCTGGACGATGGGACCGACCGGTCCCTGCGGCCCGTGCTCCGAAATCTTCTACGACCACGGCGACCATATCCCCGGCGGCCCCCCGGGCAGCCCGGACGAGGACGGCGACCGGTTCATCGAGATCTGGAACCTCGTCTTCATGCAGTACGACCAGATCGACGCCGACACCCGCGTCCCGCTCCCCCGCCCGTGTATCGACACCGGCATGGGGCTGGAGCGCGTCGGCGCGTTGCTTCAGGGCAAGCATGACAACTACGACACCGACCTGATGCGCGCGCTGATCGAGGCGAGCGCGCAGGCCACCGGAACCGACCCGGACGGCCCCGGCGCCGTCCACCACCGCGTCATCGCCGACCACCTGCGCTCGACATCCTTCATTTTGGCCGACGGGGTGATGCCGTCGAACGAGGGACGCGGTTACGTGCTGCGCCGCATCATGCGCCGGGCCATGCGCCACGCCAACCTGCTCGGCACGACGGAACCGGTCATGTACCGCCTCGTCCCCGCTCTCGTCACCCGGATGGGGCAGGCCTTCCCTGAACTGGCCCGCGCCCAGACGATGATCGAGGAAACGCTTGAGACGGAGGAAAACCGCTTCCACAAGACCCTCGACCGCGGCCTCGCCCTGCTCGACGAGGCCGTCGAGGCGCTGCCCGCCGACGCCCCCTTGCCGGGCGAGACGGCGTTCAAGCTCTACGACACCTACGGCTTTCCGCTTGACCTGACGCAGGATGCCCTGCGCGAGCGGGGCCGGACCGTCGATACCGACGCTTTCGACGCCGCCATGGCCGCGCAGAAGGCTCAGGCCCGCGCGGCGTGGTCCGGCACCGGAGACGCGGCGGACGAATCGGTCTGGTTCGACCTGCGCGATACCCACGGCGCGACCGAATTCCTCGGCTATACGACCACGGATGTGGAGGGCCAGATCCTCGCCATGGTCGTCGACGGGACCGTGCGGGACGAGGCCAAGCGGGGCGAAACCGCCGAGATCGTCGCCAATCAGACGCCGTTCTACGCCGAGAGCGGCGGGCAGGTCGGCGATACCGGCACCCTGCGCACCGAGGGCGCGACCGCCCGAGTGCTCGACACCCGCAAGAAATTCGGCGACCTCTTCGTCCACCGCGTCGAGGTGACGGAAGGGGTACTGCACCGGGGCGAGGCCGCGCGCTTCACGGTCGATACGACGCGGCGCGATGCGATCCGGGGCAACCACTCGGCCACGCACCTGCTGCACGAGGCCCTGCGCGCGCATCTGGGCGATCATGTCGTGCAGCGCGGATCGATGGTCGCGCCCGACCGCCTGCGCTTCGACTTCGCGCATCAGAAGGCGATGGGCTTGGATGAAATCCGCGCCGTCGAGCGCGACGTGAACGCCTATATCCGCCAGAACGACGCCGTCTCGACCCGCGTGATGACGCCCGACGAGGCGGTGGAAATGGGCGCGCGCGCGCTGTTCGGCGAGAAGTACGGCGACGAGGTGCGCGTCGTCTCGATGGGTCGCCGTCCCGAAGGAGAGACGTCCGCGACGGGCAATATCTACTCGCTGGAGTTGTGCGGCGGCACGCATGTGGGCGGCACGGGCGAGATCGGGATGATGGTCGTGACCGGCGAGAGCGCGTCGGCCTCCGGCGTGCGGCGGATCGAGGCGCTGACGGGCGAGGCGGCGTTCGACTACCTGTCGCGGCAGGATCACACGGTTGCCGAAGCCGCGATGGTGCTGAAGGCCCGCCCCGAAGAGGTGGTCGAGCGCACCCGCGCGCTGGTCGACGAACGCCGCGCGCTCCAGAACGAGATCGCCGCGCTCAAGAAGCAGCTCGCGCTCGCCGGTCCCGCCGACGGGGGCGGCGGCGGCACGGCGGCGAAGGACGTGGCCGGGGTGGCGTTCCTCGGCCAGACGCTGAGCGGGGTGTCGGGCAAGGACCTGCGCGGCCTGATCGACGCGCACAAGGAGCAACTCGGCTCCGGCGTCGTCATGCTGGTCGCCGATACGGGCGGCAAGGCGGCGGTGGCCGTGGGCGTGACCGACGACCTGACGGATCGCGTCAGCGCCGTCGATCTCGTCACCGTCGCGGCGCAGGCGATGGGCGGCAAGGGCGGCGGCGGTCGCGCCGACATGGCGCAGGCCGGCGGGCCGGACCCGTCGAAAGCCCCCGAAGCCTTCGCCGCCGCCGAAGCCATCCTCACTGAGAAAGGAGCCGCCTGATGCCCGCCTACTGGATCGCCCATGTCGAGGTCACGGACCCCGACGCCTATGGCAGATACGCCGCCCTCGCCGGTCCCGCCCTCGCCAAGCACGGGGGGAAATTCCTCGCGCGGGCGGGGCGCTACGTGCAGTTCGAGGGGAACGACCGGGCGCGCAACGTGGTCGTCGAGTTCCCGTCCGTCGAGGCGGCGGTGGCGTGCTACGAATCGCCCGAATACACCGAGGCGCGCGGTCATGCCGAGGGCGCGTCGGTGCGCGATTTGATGGTGGTCGAGGGGGTCTAGTTCTTTTCGAGCAGCGCGCGCAACTCGTCCGCCTGCGCCGCATCGATCCGCCCCGCCGTTTCGGCGAGCGCGACGCTGCGCAGGGTGTGGGCGCGGTAGAAGGCGCGGCGTTCGGGGTGCGCCTCCATCGCCGCCAGATGCGCGCGGATCGACCCGGCATCGCCGCGCGAGACGGGACCGGGCATCGTTTCGGCAATGCCGCCCCGGTCGATGGCGCCCAGTGTGGTGCGCGCCATGGGCAGGATCGCGGCGAGGACATCCGCCTCGCTCGCCCCCCATTCGCCCCAGACGGCGGCGATCTCGGCCATCAGGACGTGGATGAACCCCGCGCCGTACCCGGCGCTCGCATGGTACAGCGCGCGTTTGCCGGGGGGCAGGCGGTTGAGGCGGCACCCGAGCGCGGCGACCATGGTGTCGAGGGTCCGCGCGAGGGGCGGCGCGGCCTCGACGGTGACGGTGCAGCCCGCGAGCGGCGTCTCGCCCGCGCCCGCGAACCCTTGCAATGGATGAAACCCGCCCGTCATCGCGCCCGCATCGGCGGCGGGGGCGAGGGCGGCCACCTCCGTCGCGCCGGAGCAATGCAGGACCGACTGCCCGCCCCGCCAGCGGATTTCGGCGGCGACGCGGGCGATGGCGTCGTCGGGAACGGTCAGGAAGACGAGATCGCAGCGATCCGCGACGCCTTGGGCGGTGGTGGCCGTGCAGCCGAGTTGGGCAGCGAGGGCATCGGCGGCGGCGGGGGTCCGGCTCGCCACGGCGCGGATATCGTACCCGGCATCGCGCAAGGCGACCCCCAGCCCCCGCGCCACCCGGCCCGCGCCGACGAACCCGATGCGCATCCCGTCCCGTGCCGTCATCCCGCTTCCCCGGGGCTGAAGAGTCAGCCCAGCGCCTTGCCCAGATTCTCGTCGACCTTGTCGAGGAAGCCCATGGTCGTGAGCCATCGCTGGTCCGGTCCGACGAGGAGGGCCAGATCCTTGGTCATGTCGCCGTTCTCGACGGTGGAGACGCAGACCTTTTCCAGCGTGTCGGCGAAGGTGGCGAGGGCCGCGTTGTCGTCCAGCTTGGCGCGGTGCTTGAGGCCGCCGGTCCAGGCGAAGATCGAGGCGATGGAGTTGGTCGAGGTCTCCTTGCCTTCCTGATGGTTGCGATAGTGGCGCGTCACCGTGCCGTGCGCCGCCTCGGCCTCGACGATCTTGCCGTCGGGGGTCATCAGCTGCGAAGTCATGAGGCCGAGCGAGCCGAAGCCCTGCGCGACGGTATCCGACTGCACGTCGCCGTCGTAGTTCTTGCAGGCCCAGACGTAGCCGCCCGACCATTTCATCGCGCAGGCGACCATGTCGTCGATCAGGCGATGCTGGTACTCGATCCCCGCCTTCTCGAACTGCGCCCGGAATTCCTCCTCGTAGACCTGCTGGAACACGTCCTTGAAGCGCCCGTCATAGGCTTTCAGGATCGTATTCTTGGTCGAGAGGTACACGGGCCAGCCTCGGTTCAGGCCGAAATTCAGCGACGCGCGGGCAAAGTCGAAAATCGACTTGTCGAGGTTGTACATCCCCATCGCGACCCCGGCGGAGGGCGCGTCGTAGAGCTCGTGCTCGATGGTCTCGCCATCCTCGCCGACGAATTTCATCGTCAGCTTGCCCTTGCCGGGGAAGCGGAAATCGGTGGCCTTGTACTGGTCGCCGAAGGCATGGCGGCCCACCACGATGGGCTGTGTCCAGCCGGGCACGAGGCGCGGCACGTTCTTGCAGATGATCGGCTCGCGGAAGATGACGCCGCCCAGGATGTTGCGGATCGTGCCGTTGGGCGAGCGGTACATGCGCTTGAGGTTGAATTCCTCGACCCGCTGCTCGTCGGGCGTGATGGTCGCGCATTTGACGCCGACGCCGTGTTTGAGGATCGCCTCTGCGGCATCCACGGTAATCTTGTCATCCGTGTCGTCGCGCGCCTCGATGCCGAGATCGTAGTATTTCAGGTCGATGTCGAGATAGGGGAGGATCAGCTTCTGCTTGATGAAATCCCAGATGATGCGGGTCATCTCGTCGCCGTCGAGTTCGACGACCGGGTTGTCGACCTTGATCTTGCTCATGAAACCCTCGTCTCCGGAATGATGCGTATTTTGCGGCGCACAATAGGGACACATCGGCCACCCGGCAAGGCCCGCGCCGAGAACGTGCAGGGCAAACGGGTTCTAAAGCCTTTTCCGGTTGAATGGCCCGATATCAAGCCGACAGACCGTTCAATGGAGAAACCGAATGGCCCCTCGAACCGCAAAGCGTACCGCGTTGCTCAGTCTGATGACGGGAGCGGCGATCGCCTCGATCGCGACGGCGGCGCTGGCCGAAGGCTGGAGCGGCCTGATCGTCTTCGGCGGGCGCGACTATGATTCGGGGCAGTATGTCAGCCACGAAGCGGTCTTCGCCGACAGCGGCGACACCATCGGCGACGGTCGCTACCGGGCGACGAACCTGGTGGCCGGTGAAGACGGGGGCGGGTACGGTCTGGTCGCGCCCCAACGCGTGGCGCGCGACCTGGGCCTCGCCCCGATCACCCCGTCGCAACCCCAGAGTTACCCCGGCGTGCCGACACCGGCGGCGGGCTACAACTACGCGTCGTCCTTCTATTCGAGCGGGCAGATCCTCGGCTCGATCGAGGGCACGGCGACCACGAACACGATCGACTTTCTGGGCGATGACGAGACCGTGGTGCGGGTCGAGGGAAGTACGGGACCCGGCTTGCTGCGCGATACGGAGCGCGGTGGCGATGCGTGGGGCGCGCTGGTCATGGTCGGCGCCGCGACGCGCGACCTGCGCCGGACGGCGGATATCGTGCGCCTTGCGAATGGCGATATCGACCTGAACGGCGCGGTCGATCCGGATGCCGATGGCGACGGTGACGGCCCCGGCGACAGCGGCCGCAGCCTGAACGGCAGCTTCATCGACCTGGACGCGGCATCGCGCGACTTCACGTCGACCCTCGCCGCCGAAAACATCGCGGCGGGCGTGCGGGCGCTGGCCGGTGCGGAGGCGGGGCTGGTCGTGGTCGTCAATTCCTACGATGTCGGCGCCATCCCCGAGGTCGGCGGCGACAATCGCCTGCTTACCGATGCCGACAGCCAGCTGACCGACCGCGAGGAAGAGGCCGCCGATTCCGAAGAGAGCGCCCGGAGCGCCGAACTCGCCGCATCCAACGCGGAACTGACCGCCGCCACGTCGGAGCAGGCGCGCATCGCGGCGGAGCACCAGTACTACGCCGTCTCCTCCGACCCCGATTCCACCTCCACCGAGGTCGCCGCCGCATCGCAGGATCGCGCGGCCGCCACCGTCACGGCCAATAACGACCGCGAAACCGCGCAGAACCAGCGCACCGAAGCGGACGAGGCGCGCCGGGAGGCCGACGAGCTGGCCCTGTCGCCGCAGGAAGTCGCGCTGCGGCCCCAGATCGACGCCGCCATCGCCGACCCGGGCCTGATCGCCAGGAACCGCACCGAGGCCACCGATATCTACAACGCGCAGCTGGTGCAGCAGTTGCAGGGCGTCGACGGCAACGTCGTGCTCATCGACCAGCGCGCGCTCTTCGACGCGGTCATCGCCGACCCCGCGCGCTTCGGCCTGAGCGCCGACGTGAACCAGGCGAACGCGTGCCTCGGCGACGACACCCTCTATCCCTGCAACGCCGCGGGCGGGGTGGAGGGCGACCTGCTGTTCGCCAGCGGGATCGAGCTGTCGAGCGCGGGGCACCAGCTTGCCGCCGACCAGATCACGGCGCTGGTCTCGGCCCCCGCCGACCTGTCGGGCATCCCTTATGTCGGCATCACCGCCGCGCGGAGCATCACCGACGCGGCGCGCGACCAGCTCTCGCGCGAGCAGACGTGGAAGGCGGGCGTCTATCCGTTCGTCGCCGGTGTCGGCTCGGGCGCGCAACTGACCGAATCGAACGGGTTCCAGCGGCATGACAGCCGACATTACTCGGGCGTGCTCGGCATGAAATACGTCACCGGCAACGGCGTCGCCGTGGGCGCGGCGGGCAGCTACCAGTCGATCGGCTCGCCGGGCGATGGCTCGGCGGTCGACTATGACGGGAGCGGCTGGTTCGGCACGGTCTTCACCGGGATCAATACCGGCCCGATCTTCGGCAAGCTGACGGGGACCTACGGCAAGGTCGATTACGGCGACGCGGCCCGCATCACGCAGATCGGCAGCGCGCGCATCCGCAACGAGGGCGACGCCAAGGGCACCGTGGCGGGCGTGACGGCGGAAGCGGGTCTGCGCCTCGTGGAATACGACATCCTGCGCGCCGGTCCCGTCGTCAACTTCTCGCACTGGCGCTCCACGGTCGACGGCTATTCGGAGAGCGGCTGGGAGGCGACGGCGGTGAGCACCGGCGATATCGAGGCGCGCTCGACCCGCGCGGGCATCGGCGTGTTCATGGAGGCCGGAAACCTGATCGACGGGCAGGGGTCGCTCTTCCGGATGAAAGCGCTCTACGGGCACGAGTTCGAGGACGCGACCCGGACGGCGAGCGTCACGCCGCTGGGCGAGAACTCGGCCGGCAGCTTCTCGACCCGGGTGCGCGGCGCGGACAAGGCACCGCTGGAATTCGGCGCGGAGATCGTGCTCGGCTTTCGCGGCATGCTGACGACCTTCGGCTATGACGGCCTCGTCGGCGATGTCAGCGACCACCGCTTCCGCGTCGGGGCGAGCCTGCCGCTCTGACGCGGGGGGCCGAACGGGCTTTCCCTCGGGCGCTTTTCCTGCGATTGACGCGGGATGAGCGCTGGGACGATATCGAAACGCCTGCGGCGGACGAGGATGATGATGCGGACCGCGCTGGGCCTCGGCCCGCGCGGTTTCTTCATGCCCTATCGTTACGCCGCCTCGGCCAGATCCGCGAGCGGATATCCCGAGATCGGGGCGCTGTTCGAGGCGGCGCGGGGGGATTTCGCGGCGTTGCTCGACCGGGCGGCGGTGCTGCGCCCGGTCTTCGACGGGTTCGCCGGTCCGCCCCCCGCGCCGCGATGGGATCAGGCGTGGTTTCCGACGCTCGATGCCGCCATCGCCTGCGCCGTGGTGGACGAAGCCAGCCCCAAGCGGATCGTCGAGGTCGGGTCCGGGCATTCGACGCGCTTCCTCGCTCGGATGGCGGGAAGCGGCGTCGTCACCTGCATCGACCCCGTCCCCCGCGCCGCCCTCGACGGCCTGCCCGTCACATGGGAAAAGGCGCTCCTGTCCGAGGAACACCTGCCCCTGTTCGACGCGCTGGAGGCGGGCGATATCGCGTTCTTCGATTCGAGCCATCTCCTGTGGCCCGGTCTCGACGTCGACCTGATCCTCAACCGCATCCTGCCCCGCCTCGCCCCCGGCGTGCGGGTGCATATCCACGATATCTTCCTGCCCGATCCCTATCCGGATGCGTGGGAATGGCGGGGCTATACCGAGCAGAACGGGTTGGGCGGGTGGCTGCTCGGCGGGGCCTTCGCGCCGCTCTTCTCCTCGCGCTATGCCGCGACGAGGATGGACGCGCTGGCGCACGGGGCCGTCGCGGGCCTGCCCCGGCACGCGGAGGCCATCGATACCAGCCTGTGGATGACGAGAAAGGCGACCCCATGAGCGCAACCCCCACCCCCCGGATCGTGCTGGTCGAGCCGCAGATGGGCGAGAATATCGGCGCGGCGGCGCGCGGCATGTGGAATTTCGGGCTGGACGACATGGCCGTCGTCGCCCCCCGCGACGGCTGGCCCAGCGACCCGGCCATCGCCATGGCGGCGGGGGCGACCCGAGTGCTGGAGAGCGCGCATCTGTGCGAGACGACGCGCGAGGCGGTGGCCGACTGCACCCATGTCTACGCCACCACCGCCCGCCCGCGCGGCATGACCAAGCGCGTCGTGACCCCGCGTCAGGCGGCGGCGGAAATGCACGAGCGGGCGGGCCGAGGCGAGCGGGTCGCGGTCCTGTTCGGGCGCGAGCGGTCGGGGCTGGGGACCGAGGATATCGTCCTGTCGAACACCATCATCACCGCCCCCGTGAACCCCGCCTTCGCCTCGCTCAACCTCGCGCAATGCGTCCTCTTGGTCGCCTACGAGTTCATGCAGGCGGCGGACGACACCCCGTCGATCACCTACGACCCCGGCAAGGGCGGCGCGGCGAATCGCGAACAGGTCGAGGCGCTGCTCGACTTCGTGGAAGGGGAACTGGACGAGACGGGCTTCTTCTGGCCGCAGGAGAAGGCGCCGACGATGAAGGCGGCCTTGCGCAACCTCTACCACCGCGCGCCGCTGACGGGGGCCGATGTGGGCATCCTCTGGGGGACGTTCCGCGCGCTGGTCGGCAAGCGGCGGAGCGGGGGCGGGTGAACTACCCCTTCCACCCGCCGCCCTGCTCCTCGTAGTCGAAGACGACGTCCTTCAGGCGGTCGGGCGGGGCCTGCTCGCGCACAAGCGCGTTGCTCGCGCCCTCGATGCGGGCTTCGAGCAGGGCCATGAATTCCTGCTTCGGCAGGCCGGGGGGGATGGGGTCGAGGAACTCCATCGCCACGGGGGTCGAAAACTTCCGCCATTCCCGGCGCGGCCATGCGAGGCCGAGCGACAGGGCCACCGGCGTTGCGGGCACGTTCAACTCGCTGTAGATGTGCCAGACGCCCCCGCGATAGCGCGATTTCTTCCCCGGATGCATCAGCGTGCCCTCGGGATAGATCAGGATCGGGCGCCCCTCCGCATGGACCCGGCGCGCGCCGTCCAGCACCTCCGGCAACTGGTTGCGGCGCTCGCCCTCGACCGTGACCTTGATATGCCCCAGCTTGCGCACGATGCCGCCGACCAGCGGATAATCGTCCAGCTCGCGCATCGCGATGGCGCCGTAGTCCGGGAAGAGGGCGGCCATGAGGGCGACGTCCAGCTCGCTCTGGTGCTTGCTGACGAGGAGGGCGGGGCGCTCGGCGACATGCTCGCGCCCGCGCACCTCGACCCGCGCGCCCAGTACGTTGCGGACCAGCCAGACGGTGCCCTTCGCCCAGCCCGAGAACATCGCGCGCACGGTGCCGTCGCCCGCGACCAGCGACACGGGCACGGAGACCGACGCCATGACCAGCGTGAAGAGGTAGAACGACAGGTTGAAGGCGACGTGGCGCATGGGGTCAGGCCTTCTCGCCGAACCGCCCGGCGATGAGCGTCTCCAGCTCGTCCAGATAGGCGGCGGCGTCCTCGCCCTCCGCCGTCGCCGTGACGGTCACGCCCTTCGATGCCACCAACGTCAGCAGGTCCATCAGCGAGCGCGGATCGGCATCCTCGCCGTCATGGCTGATGGTCGCGTCGCAGGAATAGCGTTCGGAGAGTTCGACCACCTTGGCCGAGGCGCGGGCGTGAAGGCCGCGCTCGTTGACGATTTCCATTTCGCGGATCAATCGGTCGCTCATGCTCGTTCGGCGTCCTGCTTTTCGTGCTGCTTTTCGAGGGCGCGGGCGAGCGAGGGGGCGACGGCGATGTACTTGCGCCCCGCCTCGATGCCCAGATCGACGACGCGCGCCAGGCTGCCCCGCTCGCGCGCCTTGGCGATGGTCACGAGCATGGGCAGGTTGACCCCGGTCACGACGATCTCGCGCCCCTTCTTCCCCTCGCCCGAGGCGAGGTTGGAAGGGGTGCAGCCGACCATGTCGGTCAGGATGATGACGCCGTCATCGTTGGCGGGGCGGACCGATTCGATGGCGGCGGCGACCTCGGCCCGCTTGATGGTCAGGGCGTCGGCCCCGTCGACGGCGACGAAGGCGAGCTGCCGCTGCGCTCCCAGTACATGCTCCGCGGCTGCGCAGAGTTCCTCGCCGATACGGCCATGGGTGACGAGGAGGATACCGATCATGCGGAGCGAGGCTCCGTCACGGCGACCGAACGGGCGCGGACGGACCCGGCGCGCGCGATATCGCGGTGTCGCACGGCGGGAGCGTGTCCGGCGGCGCGCAATACCGCGCCGATGCGCTCGGCCACGGCGACCGAGCGATGGCGCCCGCCGGTGCAGCCGATGGCGACGGTCAGGTAGCTCTTGCCTTCCTTGCGGTAGAGCGGAATCACCTGGGCGAGCAGGCTGTGCAGCGAGGAGAAGACCCCGTCGAACCCCTCGCTCCTGCTCACGTAGGCGCCGACCTCGTCGTCCAGCCCGGTGAGGGCGCGCAGGTCGGGGTTCCAGTACGGGTTGGCGAGGAAGCGCACGTCGAACATGATGTCGGCCTCGCGCGGCGCCCCCCGCTTGAACCCGAAGGACAGGACGGTGATCGACATGCCCTCGCCGTCGGCGCCCGAAAAATGCTCGCGGATCTGGTGGCGCAGTTCGGTCAGGGAGAGAGCGCTGGTATCGAGGACCATGTCGGCCTGCTCGCGCAGCGGCTCGATGACCGAACGCTCCATGGACAGCGCCGCCTCGATCGTCTCGCCCGCCATGGGGTGACGGCGGCGCGTCTCGGTGAAGCGGCGAATCAGGGTATCGGTCGAGCAGTCGAGGAACAGGAGCGTCAGATCCACGTCCATCCGCGCGCCGAGTTCCGCGACGATATCCGCGAAGCGCTCGGTCGTGAAGCCGTGGGTGCGCTCGTCCACCCCGATGGCGACGCGGACGGCGCGGGGACCGGAGGCGGCGAAATCGTCCATGATCTGGTGCAGCAGGCGAATCGGCGGGTTGTCGACCGTCTCGTACCCGCAATCGGCCAATGCGCCCAAGGTCGAGGACTTGCCCGCGCCCGAAACGCCCGTCACCAGCACCAGGCGCATGGTCGCGCCTTCGGCCGACCGGCCGGGTATGGATGCGCGCTTTTCTTCGGGCGGTATGCTGGCCAAGGGGAATGTCCTTTTCACGTGACCATGAAAGTATCACGCGGAAAGGTTTTGCAAGAGCGAAGAAAGCGATTTCGTGACGCGGAGTCTCATAATCGTGACCGTGCCGTAGATCGCACCCTGTACGGTGTTCCGTCCTGGAACGCGACCGGGCCGGTCAGCTCGGCAGGCGCACGACGAAGCGCGCGCCGCCGCCCTCGCGGTTCTCGGCGCGGATCGTGCCGCCATGCGCCTCCACGATGGAGCGCGAGATCGACAGGCCGAGGCCCGAATGACGCCCGAACGCCTCGCCTTCGGGCCGCTCGGTGTAGAATCGCTGGAAGATCGAATCGAGGTTGTCGGGCGGGATGCCCGGCCCCTCGTCCTCGACGGTGATGACGGCGGCCTTCAGATCGTCGCGCCAGGCGGAGATGTGCAGGGTGCCGCCCTCGGGGCTGAAGGAGATGCCGTTCGTCAGGATGTTGGAGACGACCTGCGCGATGCGGCTTTCCAGTCCGCGCACGGTCAGCGGCATCTGCGGAATATCGGCCACCAGCCGTACGCCCCGCTCCTCCGCGCTCTGGCTCAGGATATCGGCGGTCGTCTCGACGAGGGACCCCAGATCGAAGGCCGCGCGCTCCTCGCGCACCAGTTCGGCATCGAGGCGCGAGGCGTTGGAGATATCGGTCACGAGGCGGTCGAGTCGGTCCACGTCCTCGCGGATGACCGTGTAGAGCCGCTCGCGCTGCTCCGGCGTCCTGGCGTAGTCCAGCGTCTCGGTGGCCGAACGCAGGGAGGAGAGCGGGTTCTTGATCTCGTGCGCGACGTCGGCGGCGAAGCTCTCGATCGCGTCGATCCGCCCGTAGAGCGCATCGGTCATCCGCCGCATCGAGCCGGATAGATGCCCGATCTCGTCGGCGCGGGCGGTCAGATCCGGGATCTCGACGCGGTCGGTGATCGACAGTTGCGCCTCGTTCGCCCGCGCGGCCTCCGCGGCATTGGCGAGGCGGCGCAGGGGCCGGGCGATGCCGTTGGCGAGGAGGATGGCGAGGAGGACCGATACCAGCGCCGCGACGATGAAGATGCGCATGATCTCGATGCGCCCGGCGCGGATCACGCGGTCGATGTCGCCCCCTTCGGTCGAGATCATCAGGACGCCCATGATGACCTTAAGCCGCCGCACGGGCACGGCGACGGAGACGATCAGCTCGCCGTCGCTGTTCGCCCGCTGCGACACCGCCGTCTCGCCGAGTTGCGCGGTATAGATGGCCGGGTCTTCCGTGATGCCCGCCACCGACGTCTCGATATAGAGCGGGAGGTTGCGCTTCTGCACCAGCCGGGTGGCGCGGCTGTAGAGTTCCTCGATCCAGCCGAGCAGGCCGCTGGCCCCGTCGAGAGGGGGCAGGTAGCGCGTCTCCAGCCTGGCGCGGGCGGGGTCGAAGCTGCGGGTATCGCCGATCAGGCGGCCGTTCCGGAAGAGCTGCGCCCGCTGGTCGGTGCGCAGGGTAAGCTGCTGGAGCACCCGGTTCGCGGCGCGGGTGTCGATGCTGTCCTTCTCCGGTCCGGTCGAGGCGATCTCGGCGATGGCGGTGGCGAGGATGTCTGCCTCGGTCGCCAGCGAGCCGACGCGCACCTGGATCAGCTCGTCGCGCATCTGGTTGAGGTAGAGCACGCTGGCCACGAGGATGACGAGGCCGACGAGATTGGTCGCCACGATGCGCCGGGTGAGCGAGCGCATCGGACTGACGAGGACCGCGCGCATCTCGCCCAGCACGCCGGGGCGGTTTCCGGTCCGGTTCGATACGCGGTCGCCGCCGCCATCCGCCCTCGCGCCGGGCGAGGGGCCATCGCCATCGTCCCGCGCAGGCGCCGAAAGCGGCGCGCCGCCGTCGCCGGGATGGTGGCGGTCGTCATCGCCGCCCCTGTCGCGCCGGGTGGGGGCGGAAAGGGGGGGGGCGGCGAGAGGGTGCGAGGCGTCAGGCCTCGCGGTATCGATAGCCGACGCCATAGAGTGTCTCGATCGCGGCAAAGCTGTCGTCGACGACGCGGAACTTCTTGCGGATGCGCTTGATGTGGCTGTCGATGGTGCGGTCGTCGACATAGACCTGATCGTCATAGGCCGCGTCCATCAGCGCGTCGCGGCTCTTGACGAAGCCGGGGCGGGTGGCGAGCGCCTGGAGGATCAGGAATTCGGTGACGGTCAGCGTGACCTGCTCGTTCTTCCACAGGCACGAGTGGCGCAGCGGGTCGAGCGTCAGGCTGCCCCGCGTCATCACCTTGTCCTTCTCCTGCCGCTCGCCGCCATCCACCTGCGCGTCGCGGCGGCGCAGGACGGCGCGGATGCGCTCGATCAGCAGGCGCTGGGAGAAGGGCTTGCGGATGTAGTCGTCCGCCCCCATGCGCAGGCCGAGCACCTCGTCGATCTCCTCGTCCTTGGACGTGAGGAAGAGGACGGGCATGTCCGATTTCTGGCGCAGGCGGCGCAGCAGCTCCATCCCGTCCATCCGCGGCATCTTGATGTCGAGCACGGCCACGTCGGGCGGGTTCTGGCTCAGGGCGGCCAGTGCGGCGGTCCCGTCGGAATAGGTCCGCACCTCGAACCCGTCCGATTCCAGCGCGATGGAAACGGAGGTGAGGATGTTGCGATCGTCGTCGACGAGGGCGATGGTCGGCATGGGTCTCTCCGGCTCGGGTCTGCGCGCGACCCTAGCGCAGGATGGAAGGGCGGCACAATCGTTCCTGACACGCTGCATCGAGGGCAATTCCGGCGGTATCGCGGCAAATTGTTTCCGTGGCGCCCGTTTCGGGCCGTTATTCGACGTGTCACAACCGCTCGCGAAAGATTATTGCGTTGTCATGGGGCATGGCTTGCAGGTATGGAAACGGCCCCGGCCCCGCGTCGTCGTGACCGGGCGTCGATCATCGCATATGACCCGGAAGGAAGCGTCGTGAACGAGAGCGGTACCAGGAACCCCGATCATGGTTTGGCGGAACTCGGGATCGAGGCGGGGGCCGTCTATTACAACGATGTCGAGACCGCCCTGGTCGAGCACGCGATCATGCGCGACGAGGCGAAGCTGGCCCCCGGCGGCGCGCTGCTGGCCCTGACCGGCACCCATACGGGCCGCTCGCCGAAGGACAAGTTCACGGTGCGCGACGCCGTGACCGAGGACACGGTCGACTGGAAGAACAACAAGGCGATGATCCCGGCGCATTTCGAGGCGCTGCATGCCGACATGCTCGCGCATATCAGGACCCGCACCGTCTTCGTGCAGGATCTCGCCTGCGGCGCCGACCCGGCCCACCGCCTGCCCGTGCGTTTCATCAGCGAGATGGCGTGGCACATGCTCTTCATCCGCAACATGATGCGCCGGCCCGAGCGGTCCGATCTGGCCACCTTCGTCAATGACTGGACGGTGATCAATTCGCCCAGCTTCCGCACCGACACCCACCGCCACGGCACCCGCACGGAGACGGTGATCGCCGTGTCCTTCGAGAAGAAGACCGTGCTGATCGGCGGCACGACCTATGCGGGGGAAAACAAGAAATCCATCTTCGGGGTGATGAACTACATCCTTCCCGAAAAGGGCGTGATGCCGATGCACTGCTCGGCCAACCACGCCGAGGGCGACCCGTCGGACGCCGCCGTCTTCTTCGGCCTGTCCGGCACCGGCAAGACGACCCTCTCCGCCGACCCCGACCGCACGCTGATCGGCGATGACGAGCATGGCTGGTCCGAGAAGGGCGTCTTCAACTTCGAGGGCGGGTGCTACGCCAAGACGATCAACCTGTCGCGCGAGGCGGAACCCGAGATCTTCGACACGACCTCGCGGTTCGGCGCCGTCCTCGAAAACGTGGTGATGGACCCCGAGACCCGCGCGCTCGACTTCGCGGATGACAGCCTGACGCAGAACACCCGCGTCTGCTATCCGCTCGACATGATCCCCAACGCCTCCGACACCGGCATGGCGGGGGTGCCCAAGAACATCGTGATGCTGACCTGCGACAGCTTCGGCGTCCTGCCCCCCATCGCCCGGCTGACCCCGGCGCAGGCGATGTACCACTTCCTCAGCGGGTTCACCGCCAAGGTCGCGGGCACAGAAAAGGGCGTGACGGAGCCGGAGCCGACCTTCTCCACCTGCTTCGGCGCCCCCTTCATGCCGCGCAGGCCCACCGAATACGGCCGCCTGCTGCGCGCCAAGATCGACGAGCACGGGGCGACCTGCTGGCTGGTGAATACCGGCTGGACGGGCGGCGCCTACGGCACGGGCAGGCGCATGCCGATCAAGGCGACGCGCGCCCTGCTGACGGCGGCGCTGAACGGGTCGCTGAACGACGCCGAATTCCGCATCGACGGCAATTTCGGATTTTCCGTGCCCGTCGCGGTAGCGGGGGTCGACGGATCGATCCTGAACCCGCGCGATACCTGGGCCGACAAGGATGCTTACGATGCCCAGGCCCGCAAGCTGGTCCACATGTTCATCGGCAACTTCACCCAGTACGAGACCGAAGTGGACGCCGACGTGCGCGCGGCGGCTCCGGCGGGGTAGGGGCGGAGATATATGTTTTCGATGGAATCGTGCGATGGTATATCGTTTTTGACGGTTTTTATTGAAATTTGACGCCGATCTGCGGGGAGAACAAAAAATGTTCGTAACGTTCGCCCCCCGTTCTTTTTTCCGGGAACGCATGTCGCCTGTCCTCGCCAGCCCGGCCGGATATGCGGCGCTGGTTCTGGCATTCGATCTTCCCGTCCCTCTTCCACGCCGCCTGACCTGCGTTTCTCCTAGGAACCAGCGCATGAAGGAGGAGGGAGTTTCCGTAGTGCCGCGTAGTAACTGGCCGGGAGAAGGCACGGTCGATCATCTGGTCTTCGCCCTGAAGTACGAAGGGGTCAACCTTCTCGTTCTGAGGAAAGTCTTTGCGGCGATTGGGACGGACGAACTCTGTGACTATATTCTCTCGACGCCGACCGGACAATATGCCCGGCGGCTCTGGTTTCTCTACGAGTTCCTGACCGGCGAACCGTTGCCCGTTCCGGACGCGGTCACGATGAACACGGTGCTCGTACTCGATACGACCCTGCATCTCGCCCCCGAGAAGGGCGAGACGTCGCTTCGTCATCGGGTGGTCGATAATCTGCCCGGATCGGTGGATTTCTGCCCGATCGTATACCGTACCGGGAGAATCGAGCATTTTCTCGCCCTCGATCTCACCGAGCGCACCCGCGATCTGGTCGAGACGACCCCTCCGGAGGTTCTGCACCGGGCGGCGGCCTTCATGATGCTGGCGGATTCAAAGGCATCCTTCGAGATCGAGGGCGAGACATCGAGTCGCGACCGGATGCAGCGCTGGGCGAAAGTCATCGGAGAGGCGGGAAAAGGCATCCTTGACGACGAGCGCCTGCTCGATCTTCAGAAGATCGTCATTCCCGATACGCGTTTCATCGAGAAGATGGGTTTCAGGGACGAAGGCGGCTTCGTCGGTCGACATGCCGCCGACGGAACACCGCGCCCCGAGCATATTAGTGCACGCCCCGAAGATCTGGACACCCTGATGCAGGGACTGCACAGCTTCGCACGTCTTGCAGAAGGGCGAGGGTTGGACCCTGTCGCGGATGCAGCGTGTCAGGCGTTCGGATTTGTGTACGCCCACCCGTTCGAGGACGGGAACGGGCGCATCCACCGTTTCATCATGCATCATGTCCTCGCAAGGCGTGGCTTCACACCGCCCGGCATCGTCTTCCCCATTTCCGCCGTGATGCTGGAAAGGGTCATCGAGTACCGGAACGTCCTGCGCACGGTTTCCGAGGCGATTCTGCCGTTTATCGACTATTCGGTAACGGCGAAGCATAATATCCGCGTGACGAGCGACAGCATCGACTTGTATCGCTACTTCGATGCGACGCCGCATGTCGAATTCCTGTTCGACTGCGTGCACCACACGTTGGAGGAGGAACTCCCTGCGGAATTAAGTTTTCTGCAATACCGGGATGCGTTCCACGCTGCGATCGGCGAACTGGTCGATATGCCGGAGCGGACGATCGACCTGATGATCCGCTTTCTTCGACAAAACCACGGCAGCCTGTCAAGGCGAGCGCGGGCGAAGGAATTCGCCGCCCTGACGGATGAAGAGGCGGGTGAGGTCGAGGACGCCTACACTCGTATCTTCACCCCCTGATCGCCCCTCAATGCGCCTGACGCGGGTCGAATTCGTATTGTCCGCCGTGCAGTTCGCCGAAGAACTCCTCGATCTCCGGGTGTTCGACCGGTTCGCCCGTCTCGTCGGGGATCAGGTTCTGTTCGGAGACGTAGGCGACGTAGTAGCTCGTCTCGTTCTCGGCGAGCAGGTGGTAGAACGGCTGGTCCTTGCTCGGGCGCACTTCCTCGGGGATGGATTGCCACCATTCCTCGGTATTCTGGAAGGCGGGATCGACGTCGAAGACGACGCCGCGAAATTCGTAGTGCCGGTGGCGGACCACCTGCCCTAACTTGTACTGTGCTAGTCTCGTGGCCTGGTCCATTTTCATCGACTCTCGCTCTGTCCTCATGGATATTTCATAAACCTTCGGCGATGGCCTGTCCAGCACGCCCCGGCACTGATTCGGGACGTAGGGCGAACAATTTTGGAACGGGAACAGGGGCATGGTCGGTATTGCTATCCTGGAGGTCGTGTTTCCGGTCTTCGTTCTCGCAGGTATCGGATTCTTCTGGATAAAACGCGGATGGGCCTTCGATATCGCCTTCGTCACCCGGCTGGCGCTCGATTTCGCGACCCCGTGCCTGGTCTTCGGCAAGATGGCGGCGACCCGGTTCGAGCCGGACGTGTTCTGGGCGCTGGCGGGGTCGACGGTGGCGCTGTATGCGGCGATGGGAGCGGTCTTCGCGCTGGTCCTGCGCCTGCGGGGGATGGCGCAGCGCGATTTCCTGCTGCCGCTCGTCTCGGCCAATACCGGCAATATGGGCTTGCCGCTCTGCCTCTTCGCGTTCGGCGAGCAGGGGCTGATCTACGCGATCGTGATCTTCGCGACGATGGTGGTGCTGCAATTCACCTTCGGCCTGTGGCTGGTCTCGGGCGAGGCGTCGCCGATGAAGGCGCTGCGCCATCCGCTGCTGCATGCGGCGGTGTTCGGGGCGCTGTTCTCCTGGGCGGGGATCGACCTGCCGACCTGGATCGGCAATGCGCTGGAACTGGCGGGGCAACCGGCGATTCCGCTGATGCTGCTGTCGCTGGGCGCGGCGATGGCGACGCTGCCGCTGGTGTTCCCGGCGCGGGCCATGGGGCTGGCGACGCTCAAGCTGGCGCTGGGCGTGGTCTTCGGCGTGGGGATCGGGCGGGCGATGGGGCTGGGGGAGGTGGCGGCGGACGTGTTCGTCCTGCAGGCGGTCACGCCCGTCGCGGTCACGACCTACATGCTCGCCGAACGCTATGGCCGCAGCCCGGCGGAGGTGGCGCAGCTCGTGATGGTGTCGACGGCGCTGGTCGCGCTGGCACTGCCCGGCATCCTCTGGGTGTTGCTGTAAAGTTTATGAAGTGGTTTACGAAGGGTTTAAGAGGGCGTATCAAAATGGCATGAAACGCGTCGCGATCCTTCTCGCCCTGTTCGCCGCCCTCGCCGGAGGGGTGGGCTACGTCGCGTTCATGCCCCGCCATACGGCCCTGCCGCCGCCCAGCGATCAGGCCGATGCCTGCACCATCCGCGAGGAACGGCCCGACTGGTATCGCGCCACGCGACGGGCGGCGCGCAAGTGGGACGTGCCCCCCTCGACCATGCTCGCCATCGTCTGGCGCGAAAGCTCCTTCCGGGCGCAGGCGCGGCCTCCCCGGCGCGGAGGATGGTGGATCTTCAAGGGCAAGCCGATCTCGACCGCCTACGGCTTCAGCCAGGCGCTGGACGGCACGTGGGACTGGTATGTCGAGGAGACGGAAGCGGACGACGCGCGCCGCGACCGCTATTCCGACGCCATCGATTTCGTCGGCTGGTACATGGACAAGTCGCGCGAGAAACTCGGTTTTTCGGGCCTCGACGCGCGCGATCACTACCTCGCCTATCATCAGGGACACGGCGGCTATCGCAAGGGGCGGTGGCGGCGGATCGCGTGGCTGAAGAAGGCGGCGTCGGCGGTGGACGAGCGGGCGATGCTCTACGACGCGCAGCTTTTCGATTGCGACATGCTGCACGCGCATGAGCGCATGGTCGCCGAGGCCCCGCTCCCTCGCATCAACCCCCGCACGGGATGGAAAAGCCCCGTCCCGCTGCGCAAGCCCGAACCGGAACTGGCATCGCTGGCCGACAGCAACTGACGCACCGAAATCCTTTCCAAGGGAGGCTCAGAATGAGCGAGAAGAAACCCTCGATTTCCCGCCGCAGCTTCATTGCAGGAGGCGCGACGGGAGTGGCGACGGGCGTGGCGACCGGCGCGCTCGGACAGGAGTTCATCAATCTCGGCAATCTCGACGACCTGCCGCCCAACTGGTGGGAAGTGGGCTTCGACCCCCAGCCGCCCGTGATCCCCGACCCGCCGGTCATACCCGATCCCCCCGTGATCGACAACTGCCCGCCCGTCACGGGCGGCGGGAACGACGACGACGGTTTCGGCGACACGCCGGGCATCGCGGTGCGCCGCAACGTCTTCTCGCTCGCCGCCAACGGGCCGGAGATGAGCGCCCTGCGCCGGGGGATCGAGGTGATGCGCACCCGCGCCGATACCGACCCAACCAGCTATAATTATCAGGCCCGCATCCACGGCATCGAGCGCGGCGGCGCGCCCGCGCCCTTCGGGGCGCCGTGGGGGACGTGCCGCCATGTCAGCAACGACTTCCTGACGTGGCACCGCCTCTACCTCCATTTCTTCGAGCGGATCGTGCGCGAGGCGTCGGGCGACCCGAGTTTTGCGCTGCCCTACTGGGACTACTCGGTCCCGGGCCAGAACGCGCTGCCCGCCGCCTTTCGCCAGCAATTCGCGAACCCGCTGTTCGAGGCGCGGCGCAATGCCAATATCAACGCGGGCGGCACGATCAATCCGCTGGTGGCCAGTAGCGCGCAGGCGATGCAGACGACCCGCTTCCCGCGCCCGTTCTTCTCGGCGGCGCTGGAGAACCAGCCGCATAACGTCATCCATGTCGAGATCGGCGGCGTGATGGGCGATCCGGCGACGGCGGGGGAGGACCCCATCTTCTGGCTGCATCACGCCAATATCGACCGGCTTTGGAGCCGCTGGGTCGCCTCCGGCAACGGGCGCAGCAACCCGACGGATCCTGCCACCCTCAACGCGCCGTTCCCCTTCGCCGACGAGCGCGGGCAGATCGTGACGGCGCGCGGGGCCGATGCGCTCGATACGCAGAACCAGCTCGGCTATCGCTACGACGACGACCCGGCGGCCCCGGCGGGAGCGGATCCCGGCGCCGCCTTCATGGTGGCGAACGCGCCCCCGGCTCCGGTGGCCCGCGCGGCCCTTGCCGCCGGTGCCGCGCCGGGCGCCGAGCCGCAGCGCAGGTTCTTCGCCGCGCCGCCCGCATTGGTCATCTTTGCCGAAAACACGTTGGCGGATGGCGGGAGCGTGCGCCTCGGCGGACAGGCGACCGGCGTGCGGCTGGCCCCGATGCAGGAGGCGCAACCCGTCCTGCGCGCGGCCCCGCAGCGGTCCCTGAGCCTTCAGCCCGACGGCACCTTCGCCCCGGCCCCCGCCCCGGCTTTCGCGGCCCCGCCCGCGCCGGCGACGATGGAGGCGTTCCGCAGTGACATGGCCAGCGACCAGCCGGTCCTCCTGCAACTGGAGGATATCGATTTCGAGGTGCCCCCCGGCATATGGTACGCGATCTACGTCAACGCCCCCGCCGGGGCGGCGCCGGACCCGCGCGGCCCGTATTTCGCGGGCATCTTCGCGCCCTTCGCCCAGAACACGAGCGACGAGCCGACGGTATTCGACATCACCGGCCTCCTGAATCGTCAGATCGAGACGGGCCTGTTCGACGGGGGAGAGATCGGGGTCGATTTCGTGCCCAACCGCGACGATGCGGGCGTTCCGGCCATCGATATCGGCCGGGTACGGATCGTGCGGCCCTGAAAGATCCGGCGTTCGCGCCGGGGTTGCGCTTCATCGGCACCGTTGAGGCAAGGGCGCCCTGTACATTCGGGCGTTAACCTCCTAGGTAGCGCAGTTCCCGCGCCCCTTTCGAGTGATGACCCGTGATCCAGACCCTTGCCGATGCGCTGTCAAAGCGCGGCTACGATGCCCTGACGCCCGTTCAGCAGGCGGTGACCGCGCCCGAACTGGAGGGGCGCGACCTGCTGGTATCGGCCCAGACGGGGTCGGGCAAGACGGTCGCCTTCGGGCTGGCCATCGCGCCGACGCTGCTCGGCGACGCGCCCGCCTTCGGCCCGGCGGGCGACCCCCTCGCCCTCGTCATCGCCCCCACGCGGGAGCTGGCATTGCAGGTGCGGCGCGAACTCGAATGGCTCTACGGCGAGGCCGGGGCCGTCATCGCCTCCTGCGTCGGGGGGATGGATATCCGCACCGAACGCCGCGCGCTGGGGCAGGGGGCGCATGTCGTTGTCGCCACGCCGGGGCGGCTCTGCGATCATATCGAGCGCAATTCCATCGATCTCGATTCCATCCGCGCCGTCGTGCTGGACGAGGCGGACGAGATGCTCGACATGGGCTTTCGCGACGATCTGGAGCGCATCCTCGGGGTCGCGCCCGAGAACCGCCGCACGCTCCTCTTCTCGGCCACCGTGCCGCGCGGTATCGCCAATCTCGCCCGCCGCTACCAGAAGGATGCCGAGCGCATCTCGACCACCGCCGAGCGCGCGCCCCATGCCGATATCGCCTATCGCGCCTATGTCGTGACCAAGCGCGATTCGGAGAACGCGGTCATCAACGTCCTGCGCTATTACGAGGCGCAGAACGCGCTCGTCTTCTGCAACACCCGCGCCGCCGTCTCGCGCCTGACCACGCGGTTCTCCAATCGCGGGTTCTCGGTCGTGGCGCTGTCGGGCGAATTGTCGCAGACGGAGCGGACCAACGCGCTGCAAGCCATGCGCGACGGGCGTGCGCGGGTCTGCGTGGCGACCGACGTGGCGGCGCGGGGCATCGACCTGCCGCGCCTCGATCTGGTGGTGCATGCCGAGCTGCCCACGGGGTCCGAGACGCTGCTGCACCGGTCGGGCCGCACGGGCCGGGCGGGGCGCAAGGGCGTCAGTGCGCTGATCGTGCCGGGCAATTTCCGCCGCAAGGCCGAGCGTCTGCTCGATACCGCGCGGGTCCAGGCCGAATGGCTGCATCCGCCGAGCGTGGAGGAGGTGCTGGCCCGCGACGAGGAGCGGCTGCTGTCGGACCCCATCTGGAACGAGGCGGTCACGGACGAGGAACGCGGTTTCGTCGAGAGCCTGACGGCCAAGCACGACCCCGAGCGCATCGCCGCCGCCGTCCTGCGCCTGTCCCGCGCGCGGCAGTCGGCTCCCGAGGACCTGTCGGTCATCCCGCTCGACGCGGCGCAGGAGATGCGCGAGCGCCCGCCCAAGCGCCTGCGCGAGGAATTCGGCCCCTCCGTCTGGTTCACGCTGCCCATGGGCCGCAAGACGGGGGCGGAGCCGCGCCGCATCCTGCCCATCGTCTGCCGCAGCGAGGCGGTGACGGGGGCCGATATCGGCGCGATCCGGGTCTTCGATGACGAAAGCTGGGTGCAGATTTCGGAGGCCAAGGTCCCCGCGCTGGTCGCCTCCCTCGGCGCGAATGGCGAGGTCGAGAAGGGCGTCACCCTGCGCCGCGCCAAGGGCGAGCCGCCCGCCCAGAACACCCCCGATGCGAAGCGCCCCCCTCCCGGCAAGAAGCCGTTTCGCCCCCGCCCACCCAAGGACGGCAAGGGACCGCTGACGAAACCGTCGTCCAAGCAGAAGCGCCCCGCCGCCCCCGCAGGCAAGAAGCCGCCGTATCGAAAGAAGCCGACGGGGGTTTGATACCGGTTTTCCGTTCGTCACCCCGGGGTGACGGTGTGGAGAGATGCTTTCGAGTGCTCACCGTCATAGCCTCCGGGTTCGCCGCGCCCCTGCCCCGTTATCGAACGCAAGCGGCGCCCAATCGCGCCGTATCGCCCCCGATTGCGTTATTGTGAAAATGCCTTCCTCGCGTTAACTACCCTTACTGATACTAATTAAACGATACCCCCGTACAAAACGGGGGACGTGTGGTGACAGACATAATCAGGGGAACATCGCGATGAATGCGATCCGTTTCATGAGCGCGGCTGCGCTGGCGGCGACGCTGGCCGGGTGCGCCGGGACGACGGGCCTCGGGCCTGCACTGACGACGGGCGCCGTCCCGCAGGAATCCAGGCCGGTCGAGACGGTCAAGGCGCCGGTGACGCCATCGGTGACGCCACCGGTGAAGCAACCGGTCACGACACCTGAAGCTGCGGCTCCCGAGGTCGCGGCCCTGCCTCGGCGCGTTGCCGCCGCGCCGCGCTACGTGCCCGCGCCGAAAGCCGCCCCCGCGCCAGTCTACAAGCGGCAGGAACCGACCTACACGCAACAGGTCACGACGGTGCCGGTAGCCGAGCCGAAGCCCGCACCTGCGCCCGAACCCCGTTACGTGGAGGCGGAACCGGAACCCGCGCCCGTCTACGAACCGGTCGAGACCGTCGCGGTTCCCGAACCGGTCGCCGCCCCGGAACCCGAGCCGCAACCGCAGCGCTATACCGCCATCGGCGTACTCGATGCGCCCGTGCCTCTGCCCGTGCCGGTCGTCGTGGCGCCGGTGGTGGCGCCGGTCTACGAGCCGGTCGTCGCCGCCGCCGTTCCGCCCGCCATCCGCAGCCGCAGCCGCGCCATGGCGCCGATCCGTGACGAACCCGCCGACGGACGCAACGGTCGTCAGGCCGCCGTCGACGAGGTCCGCGTCCATGCCCGCAAGGCCTATCGCCGCAATGCCGCCCTGCGCGCCGGGGGGCTGAAGCCCAAGGTCCGCTCCAACTTCACCCCCGCCTTCGGGATGGAACTGGAGCAGGCGGCTCTCGGCCGCATCAATCCGTCCATCCGCTACGATGCCCGCTACGTGCCCATCGGCTATCCCTGGGGCGATGTGGACGAGGCGACGGGCGTGTGCTCCGACGTCGTGATCCGCAGTTACCGCAAGCTGGGCATCGACCTCCAGAAGCTGGTGCACGAGGACATGAAGCGCGCCTTCCGCGCCTATCCGAGCAAGCGCATCTACGGTCTCAAGACGGTTGACGCCAATATCGACCATCGCCGGGTCGTCAACCTCGAAGCGTTCTTCGAGCGCACGGGCGCGTCGATCGAGATCGGCACCGCGCCGAACGACTTCATCCCCGGCGACGTGCTGACATGGCGCCTGAGCGGGAACGAGCCGCATATCGGCATCGTCGTGAGCGACCGCGATCCGCGCACGGGCATGCCGCTGGTGGTGCACAATCTCGGCGCAGGGGTGCGCAAGGAAGACCTGATCTCCCTGTCCGCCCCCGTCGGCCATTTCCGCTTCGCGCCGGATCGCCAGACGGTCGTGGCCGCGCTGGTCACGAAGCAGTAAGGCACGATCCCCGGCGGGCCGCACGGTCCGCCGGGGTTTTCGGTGCTACACGCCGAAACTCTCGTCGCGGGTGATGCTGACCCCGGCGATGCGCCAGTCGCCATCCACCATGACCATCATGTATTCGGCGATATACGGCTGGCCCGCGCGGTCGACGATGCGCAGGCGCTGGACGAGGCCCTCGTCCATCGTCCTGGCGTCCAGAAACTCCGTATCGGACGGGTCCCAGACCATCGGATAGCCGCGTTTGACCATGCTGCCGAACACCTGCGGCGTCGGGAATATCCGCCGCACGTTGGGGGCGGCGAACTCGTAGGCATCCTCGGGCGACCTGGCCTCGAACGCATCGAGTTGCGACTGGATCACGGCGCGCGCGTCATCGGCGCCCGACGGGCTGTCCGCATGGGCCGAAAGCGCGAGCGTGAGCGACAGGGAACACGCGAGGGCGAGGGTCCGGACGGTCTTCATGGCGCTATCCTTTTGTTCGAGGGCTGGGGAAAGACTTGTACCGTTTGCTACGATTGGCAAACGGGCGGGGTTTCGCCGCGCTTCGTATCGGCCAATCCGCGCAGCGTGAGAATGCTGCGAGGCGCGTCAGATAGTGCCCCCGAAACGTCGATTTCCGGCTTCGCAGGGGCGCGCGGACGCGGTATCGTGGCCCCCATGGAAACGCTGTATCAGATGCCGCGCGGGGCGACCGAGTGGCCGGAACTCGAACCCGGCTGGGTGTGGCTCGTGGGCGCCGGACCGGGCGACCCGGGCCTGCTGACGCTGCATGCGCTCAACGCGCTGCGCCAGGCGGACGTGATCGTCTACGACGCGCTCGTGGGCGAGGATATCCTCGGCTGGGCGCGGCCCGGCGCGGAGATCGAATACGCGGGCAAGCGGGGCGGCAAGCCGTCGCCCAAGCAGCGCGACATATCGCTGCGCCTCGTCGAGCATGCGCGCGCGGGCAAGCGGGTGCTGCGGCTCAAGGGGGGCGACCCGTTCGTCTTCGGGCGCGGCGGGGAGGAGGCGCAGACGCTGATCGGCCTCGGCATTCCCGTGCGAATCGTGCCGGGTATCAGCGCGGGGATCGGCGGGCTGGCCTATGCGGGCATCCCCGTCACGCATCGCGACGTGAACCAGGCCGTCACCTTCGTCACCGGCCACGACCAGAGCGGGGCCGCGCCGAGCCGCATCGACTGGGCCGCGATGGCGAAAAGCTCGCCCGTCATCGTCTGCTACATGTCCATGAAGACGCTCCCCGCCATCGTCGCGGGCCTGCTCGCCGGGGGGCGCGACCCGCACGACCCGGTGGCGGTGGTGACGAACGCGACCCGGCCCGACATGCGGGTGGTCGAGACGACGCTCTCCGACGCCGAAACCGATATTGCGGCAGCGGGCCTCGCGCCCCCCGCCATCGTCTGCATCGGGCGCGTCGTGCTGATGCGGCAGGCGCTCGACTGGATCGGGCAGATGGCGGGTGCGCCGGTGCGAGACATCGACCCGCTGGGGGTGCGCGATCTCCATATCGGCGACGTCGGGTGATGTATCCGGGGTCTGACGCCGCCGGGGTCTCGTCCGCATGATGCGCGGCCTCGTCGTGTCGGCCCCGTCCTCCGGCGCGGGCAAGACGACCGTGACGCTCGGCCTGCTGCGCGCCCTGCGGCGGCGCGGGGTGGCGGTCGCCTCGGCCAAGACGGGACCGGATTACATCGACCCGGCGTTCCACGCGGCGGCGACCGGGCAAGCGTGCCTGACGCTCGACCCGTGGTGCGCCGATGCGGGTCAGCTGCGCGCCCGGGCCATGGCGGCGCGGGGCGCGGTGCTGTTGGTCGAGGGGGCGATGGGCCTGTTCGACGGAGCGCCGGACCCCGCCTCGCCGCTGGGGCGCGGGTCGACGGCGGATGCGGCGGCGGCGCTCGGGTTGCCGGTCGTGCTGGTGGTCGATGCGGGCAGGACGGCGCAGACGGTGGCGGCGGTGGTCGCCGGGCTGGCCGGATTCCGCGCCGATACGCGGGTGGCGGGGGTCATCCTCAACCGGGTCGGATCGGCGCGGCACGAAGCCTTGTTGCGCGCGGCGGTGGAAACCGTGCGCCCGGTGCTGGGGGCAATTCCCCGCGACGAAGGGCTGGCGACGCCCTCGCGTCATCTGGGGCTGGTGCAGGCGGGGGAGCGGGGCGATCTCGACGCGTTCATCGAGGGGGCGGCGGAGACCGTCACCGCGCGATGCGACCTCGACGCGCTCCTCGCCCTTGCCGCGCCGATGGCACAGGGCGGCACCCCCGCCCGGCTTGCCCCGCTCGGCCAGCGCATCGCCGTCGCGCGGGACACGGCCTTCGATTTTGCCTATCCGCACATGCTGGACGACTGGCGCGCGGCGGGGGCGGAAATCATCCCCTTCTCACCCCTCGCCGACGAACCGCCCGACCCGGATGCCGACGCCGTCTTCCTCCCCGGTGGCTATCCCGAGCTGCACGCCGCCCCCCTCGCCGCCGCCGCCCGCTTCGCCGCCGGGATGCACGCCGCCCGCGACCGGGGGGCGGCGATCCATGGCGAGTGCGGCGGCTACATGGTCCTCGGCGCGGGGATGGTCGATGCGCGGGGTACCCGCCACGCCATGCTCAGCCTGCTCGGCGTGGAGACCAGCTTCGCGCAGCGCCGCCTGCATCTCGGCTACCGCACCCTGCGCCCCCGCGCGCCGCTCCCTTGGGGCGCCGCGTTCCGGGGGCACGAATTCCACTACGCCACGACCCTGAGCGAGCGCGGCGAGGCGCTCTTCGACCTGTCCGATTCGACGGGCGCGATTCTCGGCCCCGCCGGGCTGCGCGAGGGCACCGTCACCGGCACTTTCGCGCATATCGTGGAACCTATGGTCTGAGCACGATCTTCGCCGCCCGCACCGACCGCGCGTCGAGGTCGCGGAACGCCTGCGCCCCGTCGTCCAGAGGCCGCTCCTCGATCCACGAGAAATCGCCGAAGCGCCCCTCGAAGATCGCATGCGCCGTCGCCCGGAAATCGTCGTCGGTATAGGTGTACGTCCCGAAGAACGTGATTTCGTGCAGCGTCATCCGCCGCGTGTCGAGGCCCGCCAGCCCCCCCGCCAGCCCGATATGCGCGATCACCCCGCCGGGAGCCGCGAGGCGCGAGGCGGTGGCGCGGCTCGCCTCCGACCCGTAGGCATCGACGACCAGCGGCGCGGACCCGTCTTCCGGCGCGTCGTCGTCACCCGAGTAGATGCGGAACGGCCCCGCCTCGGCCAGCATCTCGCGCCGGGCGGCGTTCGGCTCGGCGATCCAGATATCGTCGATGCCGTAGACCCGCGCGGCCAG
>Ga0209831_1000660_pt1 | contig 33175 bp, 28 predicted proteins | sample Maine_Asex4_meta_FD_187451 | JGI IMG/M metagenome (GOLD analysis project Ga0209831, IMG submission 187451) | Marine algal microbial communities from Maine, USA - Maine_Asex4_metaG (SPAdes) (version 2) | ecosystem: Host-associated > Algae > Red algae > Unclassified | place: Maine, USA | collected... | reverse complement strand
GTACCAGTCCTGATCGCCGACGAGTTCGAGCGCGTTCTTGCCGTCGACTTCGCAGTGCGACAGGTCCGGGTACTGGGTGTTCGAGTGATTGCCCCACACCGTCATCTTCTTGATGTCGTTGACCGACGCATCGAGACGCGTCGCGAGTTGGCTCATTGCGCGGTTGTGGTCCAGACGGGTCATCGCGGTGAAGCGGCCGTTGTCGAGATCCGGCGCATTGTTCATTGCGATGACAGCATTGGTGTTGGCCGGGTTGCCGACGACAAGGATCTTGACATCCTTCGAGGCCGAGCGGCTGAGCGCCTCGCCCTGCGGCTTGAAGATGCCACCGTTCGCGGCGAGCAGGTCGGAGCGGTCCATGCCGTCCTTGCGCGGCATCGAGCCGACGAGGATCGCCACGTCGGCGTCGCCGAAGGCCACGTCGGCGTCATCGGTGCAGGTGATCGAATCGAGCAGCGCGAAGGCGCCATCATCGAGTTCCATCTTGACGCCCTCGAGCGCGCCGAGCGCCGGCGTGATCTCGAGCAGTTGCAATGCCACGGGGGTGTCGGGGCCGAGCATGGTGCCCGATGCGATTCGGAAGAGGAGGCTGTAGCCGATCTGGCCTGCAGCACCGGTGACGGCAACACGAACTGGAGTGGTCATGAGCCGAGGTTACGCCGGTCGATCCTCCTCGCCCAACTGCCGGTTGTGCCCTCAGGCGAGGCCGAGGACCCGCCGGACCACGTCCGCGTAGAAGTTCTGCCCGATCTGGGTCAGGTGGATGCCGTCGTCGTAGAAGCACCGGCCCTCGCACCCCGCCGACAGCACCTCCCAGTCGACCACCGTGACCGATGGGTACGCAGCGGGGAGCGCCCGGATCTTGTCATTGTTTCCGGCAATCCAGTCTCGGTCACCCTTGCCGGTCAGCACGAGCACTCGGGGCACCTCCGCCACGAGGGCCATCATCTGGTCGAGTGTGGTCTGGCTGAACGGACCGTTGGTACCGAGGTGCACGACGACGACGGGACCGAATGATCCGCCGTCTCTGATGACTGCCATGTCCGGAAGGAACGAGACCATCTGGCGGCTCTTGACGGCATCGACCGCGAAGCCGGCGGCCTGCAGTTCCTCGGCGGCACCGAGCATCACCGAGTCGCCGAGTGCGACCAGCGGCAGACCGGTTTCGGTCGGGGGAATGGTCAACGGCTCGATTGCTGTCAGATCGGTGACCACACCGAGCTGCGTGACCGGCTCCGGGGGCGGGGGCGGCGGCACTGTCGACGCGGGCACGACGATCGGCGCGACGGTCGTCTCTGTTGCTTGGGTCGTCTCGGGAGCCACGGGTGCCGCGGTCGGGACAGGAGCTTGGGTCGTGGCGGGCGCTTCGGTCGTGGCGGGCGCTTCGGTGGTCACTGGAGTGGTCACGGTTGCCAACAGCGTGGACGGCGGGATCGTCGGGGGCAGCGTTCTCACGGGCACCTCGTCGGCACCGCTGGACAGGTCGGTGGTGAAGTCTTCGCCGTCATTGAGTGACTCAGCGATGTCGTTCTGCTTCAGTTCTGCGGTGGCCAGCGCTCCGCCGGCGAACAGCGACAGCGCGCACGTCACGGCGATGCCGCCGGCAACGAGACCTTTCGGCGTGCTCTGCGATCGTCGAATCCAGCGCAGCATGCTGCCGAACTGCTGCGTCCGGATCGGCGTCTCGATCCACCGGTACGAGGCTTCGGTCAAGATGACCGTCATGATCATCGCAAGCACGAACTCGTGCGGTCGCAGCGAGTTCCCAGCGACGTTGCGGATGATCTGGTAGATCGGCCAGTGATACAGGTACAAGCCGTAGGACCGCGTTCCGACCCAGAGCAGCACCTTGCCCCCGAGCATCCGGTTGGCGACCGAGCCCTGATGGGTGACGGCCGCGATGACGAGCAGCGTCAGGATCCCGGCGACGAAGAGCCCGCCGCGGAACAGACGGCCATCAGCACCGCTCGGGTCGACGAGGTGGATGTTCCAGCACATCCAGCCGAAGCCGACGAGGCTGAGCAGCGCGAGGGCGTCGAACGTGCGTCCCTTGTCACGTAGCGGACCACGAACGATGGCGAAGGGCCGCCAGATCATCGCGAACGCCGCTCCGAGCATCAGCCCGCCGGCACGGGCGATCGTGCTCAGGTAGAGCGTGTCGAGCTTGGAGATCGGTCGGTCACCGATGTACCAGTACGCCTCGGGAGTCTGGCTTGGCTCACCGATCTGGCCTGGGTGGTAGGCGAGACCGACGAGGATCGTGACAGCGATCGCTCCGACGAACAGCCAGCGGCTGAAGTTCGCGATGCGACGCGTCCCGGACCTGCCCAGGAAGGCGATCATCACCAGTGGCCAGATCAGGTAAAACTGCTCCTCGACCGCCAGGCTCCAGAGGTGACGGAGCGGGGCGAAGTCGCCCGCTGACGTGTAGCCGAGGCCAACCCAGATCTGATACCAGTTCGAGACGTAGAAGAAGCCGGCGATCACGTCGCCGCGCAGTTGGCCGAGAGCGTCTCGTTCGAACAGAGCGGTCCAGATGGTGAGGAGCACCATGAGCACGAAGATCGCCGGGAGCAGCCGTCGAGCGCGCCGCAGCCAGAAGTCCCGAAGCGAGATGCGGTAGTTCCGCTCGCGTTCGGCGATCAGCAGCAGCGTGATGAGGTAGCCCGAGATGACGAAGAACATCTCGACGCCGAGAAATCCGCCCGGCAACCACGACGGGTTCGCGTGGTACACCATCACCGCAACGACGGCGATCGCTCGCATCCCGTCGAGCCCGGGCAGGTACGGAACCCGGCTGATGTGTTCCCGCGTGAAACCGCCCGAATGGTCATTGAGGCCCGCACGCGTCGCACCGACCGAAGCAGTTACCCCCGAGGGACGATGCGTGGGTTGACCGGTTGCTGACATGGGGCGACCAGTATCACCGCTCAGGTGGCGCGATTGGTGTCAGCCGAACACGGCGGGGTCGGCGAAGGCCGACGTGATCAGTGCGGTGTAGTACTCGGCGCCGACGGTCTTGAGGTGGAAACCGTCCTGATAGATGCAGTCACCGACGCATCCGCTCGCCAGACCGTTCCAGTACAGGACGCCGACATTCGATCTCGAGCTCGCAGCACTGACCAGCAAGGCATTGTTGGTCGCTTCGTAGTCACGCGGGACGTCGTTCTCGACGAGCAATACCTTGGGCACGTCGGCGACCAACGCCATCATCTGTTCCATCTCCGACTCACGGATCGGCCCGTTGGTGCCGAGATGGATGATCAACTCTTCGGGGAGACGATCCTGGTCGACTAGGGCCTGAACGATATCGATGCCACGCGAGAACGCCCGGCTCTCGTCCGCGTCGACAGCGAACCCGGCCGCCTGCAACTCCTCGGCAGCACCGAGCAACACCGAGTCGCCGATCGCGAGTTTGAGCGCGGGTGGAGGCGGCGGTGCAGTCGTGTCAGGCGCCGGTTCGCCGTCTCCTGGCGGAACCGCCGTTTCGGCGGGTTCCGTCACGTCGTCCGTGAGGTCGCCGGCGGGCTCGTCATCGACGGCCGGTTCGTCGCCGCAGTTTCCTTCGATGACGCTGCACGTCGCGGCGGCGCTCTCGTCCAGGCGTTGGGCGACCTCGTTCTGCTTCAACTCCGCCGTTGCCAGGCTTGCCCCGGCGAAGATCGCCAATGCGGTGCCAACGAAGGCACCGCCCAGAACCGCACCCCGATTCTCGCTGGGCCCATTCCGTCGGCCCCGGTCGCGCCACCAAGCAGCGACCTGGCCTTTGCGGATCGGCGTCTCGATCCAGCGATACGAGACCTCGGTCACGATCGCAGTCGCAACCATGCACAACACCCACTCGTGGAACTTCAACTTCTCACCGGCCGTATTGCGGACGATCTGGTAGATCGGCCAGTGGTACAGGTACAACCCGTACGAGCGAGTACCGATCCAGAGCATTGTCGGCGTGCTCAGCGCCTTGGCAGTGAGTGAATCGCGGTGCGTCACCGCAGCGATGATCAACAAGGTGGCGATGCCGGCGAACAGGAAGCCGCCCCGAAAGAGCCAGGGATCGGCACTGTTGTCGCCGTCGCTGTTGATGAAGCCGACCTGCCACGACATCAGGGCGAGGATCGCAAGGCCGACGATGGCCAGCAGATCCAGCGCACGACCCTTGTTGCGCAGCGGACCACGCATCACCGCGACGGGCCTCCACACCATGGCCATCGCCGCCCCGAGCAGCAAACCACTCGAGCGCGAGATGGTCGACAGGTACAGGGCGTCGGCCTTGGAGATGAAGCGCCCACCGATCTCCCAGTAGGCAGCCGGCGAGTTCGCCGGGTTCGCGTTGATCGGGCCCGGGTTGTACAGCAGTGCGACGATGACGGTCACGGCGACGGCAGCACCGACGAGGTACACGGCCAGGTCGGCGATCCGTCGGCTGCCCTTGCGCAGCAGTGCGAACATCACGAGCGGCCACACGAGATAGAACTGCTCTTCGACCGCAAGGCTCCACAGGTGCCGCAGCGGCGCGAAGTCGTTGCTGGCGCTGTAACCCGCTCCGATGAAGATCTGGTACCAGTTGCTGATGTAGGCAACGCCGCCGATGATGTCGCCGCGCAGCTTGCCGAGGGCATCACGCTCGAAGATCGCCGTCCAGATCGACAGCAGTGTCAGCATCACGAACAGTGCCGGAAGGAGCCGCCTGAACCGGCGGACCCAGAAGTTCTTCATGTCGATCGCGCCGGTCTTTTCGTGCTCGGCGATCAGCAACAGCGTGATCAGGTAGCCCGAGATCACGAAGAACACTTCGACCCCGATGAAGCCGCCCTTCAGCCACGAACTGTTGGCGTGATAGATCATCACGGCGACGACGGCAATGGCGCGCATCCCGTCCAGACCCGGCAGGTAGGGGACCTTGCTGATGTTCGCGCCGCCCGAACCCCGGCGGGGTGGCGTCGCTGCATCGAGTGCGGAGATGGCGGACATCACCGACCAGTATCGCTCAGACGAGCACCGATCCGAGGTTCACCCTGATTTGTTTGGCCACGTCCGACCGATTCAGCGTGTAGAGATGCAGGCCGGGCGCACCGGCTTCGACCAGATCGATGCACAGCTGCGATGCGATCTCGACCCCGATCTGTTTCACCTCGGCTGCGTCACGGGCCCCTCCGAGTCGACCGGTCAACCATGTCGGGACCTCGGTACCACTCATCTGCGCCATCCGCTTGATCTGTGCGAGATTGGTTACAGGCATGATGCCCGGCACGATCGGTTTGTCGACACCGAGCGCAGCCAGTTCGTCAACGAGTCGGCGGTAGTGATCCACGTCGAAGAAGAACTGCGTGATCGCGAAGTCGGCGAGGCTCAGCTTGTCCGCGAGGTGCTGACGGTCAGCATTTCGGCTCACGGATCGAGGGTGGACCTCGGGGTGCGCCGCGACGCCGACGGAGAAGCAGCCGGTGGCTGCGACGTCGTGGAGCAGATCGAGGGCGTAGCGGTAGTCCCCCGCTGGCGACGAGCCGTCGGCGGGCAGATCACCGCCGAGGGCCAGGATGTTCTCGACACCCATCCGCCGATAGTCGACGAGCAGGCCTGCGACGTCGGTGCGGGTGTGTCCCACGCAGGTCAGGTGCGCCATTGGTTCCACGTCGGTCTGGCGGCGCATCCAGCCGACGACGTCGCCGGTGCGATGCCGGTCCGACCCGCCCGCGCCGTAGGTGATGCTGACGAAGTCCGGCCCGAGTGGCGCCAATTCGGCCACCGTGCTGCCGAGGGTCAGTTGGGCGCTCGCCGACTTCGGTGGAAAGAACTCGAACGACAGCGTGCGGTGCTCCGCCAACTTGTCCGCAATCCTGGCCACCACGCAAAGTTAACGAGGCTTCGAACGCGACGTCGGTGCCACGTCGAAGTTCCCACCAAGCGGAACCGTTCCGCTTGATGGAACAACAGGATCAGTGCCGGAAGTGTCGCTGGCCGGTGAACACCATTGCGATGCCGTGCTCGTCGGCGGCGGCGATGACCTCGTCGTCACGCACCGAACCACCGGGCTGGACCACACAGGACACACCGGAGTCGGCTGCGGCATCGAGGCCGTCGCGGAAGGGGAAGAATGCGTCACTCGCGCACGCTCCGCCAGAGGCGCGACCATCGGCCCGGCGCGCAGCGATCCGGGCCGAATCGAGACGGTTCTGTTGGCCCGCACCGATCCCGAACGCCTGACGGTCGTGCGCGTAGACGATCGCGTTGCTCGTGACTGCCGCACACACGGTCCATGCGAACTCCATGTCAGCCCACTGCCCGTCAGTCGGCTGCGCAGATGTGACGACGCGCCAGGCGTCGGTGCGACCCTCGACCGGGTCGGGCTGCTGCACGAGGAGCCCACCATCGATCGGACGGACATCGAACGGCAATGGTGACGGCGCATTCGCCGCGATCACTCGGAGGTTCTTCTTCGCTGCGAGCGTCGCCAGCGCATCGTCGTCGAAGCCTGGGGCGACGACGACCTCGGTGAAGACATCGCCCAGCGCGATCGCCATGTCGTTGGTCACCGTGCGGTTGACTGCGACGATGCCGCCAAAGGCGCTGACCGGATCGCACGCGTTCGCGCGCACGTACGCCGTGGTGATGTCGTCGGCGATCGCCACACCGCACGGGTTGGCATGTTTGACCACGACGCAGGCCGGGTCGTCGAAGCGGTGGACGAGACGCCAGGCAGCTTCGGTGTCGTAGAGATTGAGGTAGCTCAGCGCCTTGCCGCCGTGCTGAGTCATCGAGTCCCACCAACTGGTCGCTCCGGACTGGCGGTACCGCGCGCCCTCCTGGTGAGGGTTCTCGCCGTATCGCAGCGACTGCGCGTTGGACAGCGCGAGATGGATGGACGCGGGCAACGCTCCGGCGGTGTCGACCTCGTCGACGGTCAGGGTGTCGTCCTCCAGGTCCGGATCGGTGTCGTCGAACCAGGTGACGATCGCCGCGTCGTACGCCGCGGTATGGGCGAACGCAGCGCGCGCCAAGCGACGTCGGGTCGTCTCGCCCAACACTCCGTCGGCTCGTAGCTCCTCGATGACCGACGTGTAGTTCTTCGGGTCGACAACCACCGCGACGTGAGCATGGTTCTTCGCCGCGGCACGGACCATTGCAGGCCCGCCGATGTCGATCATCTCGACCGCGCTGCCGGTCCCGTGTTCGAAGTCGCTCGGGTTCTGGCCGAACGGATACAGGTTGCCGACGACGAGATCGAACGGCGTGATGCCGTACTCGTCCATGTCGGCAACGTGCTCGGCATCGGTCGGGTCGGCGAGGATGCCTCCGTGCACCTTCGGGTGCAACGTGACGACGCGGTGGCCGAGAATTGCCGGAACACCGGTGAGGTCGGCCACGTCGGTCACTGCGATGTCGGCTTCGGCGATTGCTCGCGCAGTCCCTCCGCTCGAGATGAGCGACCACCCGAGTTCACTGAGCGAGCGGGCGAAATCGATGACGCCGGTCTTGTCGTACACGGAGAGCAGAGCGGTAGGCACGGTCCGATCGTAGGCACTGCGTCGTCATCGTTCTGCAACACGACTCGTAAAACATCGGGACAGCCCAATCGAAAGGGCTACGGTCGTAGACGGTCACTGTGACCGAGAACACGTCAGAACCTCAGGAGGGTAACCCCATGGACTTCAGCAAATTCAAGACATCGGACTGGTTGATGGTCGGGGGTGGTGGAGCGATGTTCATCGCCGGCTTCCTCCCATGGGTCACCGTGTCGCTCAGCGGCTTCAGCGACTCGGCGAATGCCTTCGAGTTCTTCTTCACCGGAACGCTTCCCTGGTTGCTGCTGGTCGCAGTCGCAGCGATCGCAGCGCTGCTCGCGCTCGAGAAGCTTCCCGCAGACGGTCCGCCCTGGCCGATCATCCTGCTCGGCCTCGCCGCTTTCGCGACACTGCTCGTGTTGATCCGCCTCATCTTCAACCCGCTCGACGGAGCCAGCGACGGTTTCGGCCTGGACATCGGCCGTGGCATCGGCATGTTCCTCGGAGCCATCGGCGCGATCGCAGCAACGGTCGGCGCAGTCCAGAACTTCCAGGCCGCAGGCGGCGATCTGAACGACTTGAAAGACATCAACAAGATCAAGAGCAGCTTCGGTGGCGACGACGCAGCCAGTGGCAACATGGCGCCGCCGCCGCCCCCGCCGCCGACCAACGATCCGCCGCCGCCCCCGCCGCCGTCTCAATGACCTGACGCACCACCCACGACCCGCACCACCCACGACCCGCACCCGAAGGCGTGTGGATCTTGCGCACCGATTGCGCAAGATCCACACGCCTGCTGCGTTTTCTGTGGCTGCGGATAGCTTCGGCGCTTCGGAGGTTTCTCCCGTTCGGCCATCGGCCCCGTGTACGCCGAACCACAGGAGACACCATGGCCCATTTCTCGCCGGAACTCGCCCGACGCATCGCGTCCCGTCACGGCATCGTCAGCCGATCCGACCTGATCACCGACGGACTCTCCCAGCACTCCATCCGTCGGCTCGTCGAACGACGGGTGATCGAGACCATTCACCAAGGTGTCCACCGCGTCGCGACTGCACCTGATTCGTTCGAGCAACGCTGTGCCGCCGCGTGCGTCGCAGATCCGTCAGTCGTCATCACCGGTCGCGCAGCCGGGCGGCTGTGGGGATTTCGACACATCGGCGAGGTGGCCACTCCGATTGCGCTGATCGAACACGATCGCAAGCCACTCGCCCGGGGTGTCGTTCTCCGGCGCAGCAACATCATCGAACCGGAAGACGCCGTAGCTCGACACGACGGCATCCGAGTCGCAAGCCCGCCACGCGCCTGGTTCGACTGCGCTCGTGATCTGACCGACGAGCGATTCGAGATGCTCACCGAGTGGGTGCTCGACCATCACGCGCAGGTTCCGACGCTCTGGAATGTGCTCCAACGCCTCAACCAGCAGGGCCGCCCCGGCCTCGCCCGAGCGCGGCGCGTCTACTCTGCACGCGAGACATGGCAGAAACCTGCCGGCTCCGGCCTCGAACTGAAGGTGCTGCGAGCTCTCGAACGAGCCGGGGTTCCATCACTGGTTCGCCAGCATCGGATCGTGCTCCCTGACGGCTCTGTCGTGCACCCCGACGGAGCGATCCCTGCGCTGCGGTGGGCTGTCGAAGTCGACCATGTCACCTGGCACGGTGGCCGTTTCGATGCCCAATACGACAAGGGGCGGGATCGCAAGCTGCGCAAGATCCGTTGGCAGGTGGAGCGGATCACCGATGCCGAACTTCGCGACGACTTCGCTGGGACGATCGCCGATGTCGTCGAGATGTTCACGCTGCGGGCGCGACGCACAGCCGCCTGACCCCACAACCGCGGAAGGCATGCGGTCATTGCGCACTGGCTGCGCAACTTCCACATGCCTTCGCTTGAGAACGCCCTCGGGTGGTCGGGTCAGAGGGCGGCGACGATCTCCGCCATCAGCTCACCGGCCTCGGTCGGGTTGAGACCCACCTTCACGCCAGCACCGGCAAGTGCATCCATCTTGCCCTGCGCGGTGCCCTTGTTGCCGGAGACGATGGCACCTGCGTGGCCCATCTTCTTGCCGGCCGGTGCGGTGACGCCCGCGATGTAGGCGCTCATGGGCTTGGTGACGTTCGCGGCGATGAACTCGGCGGCTTCTTCTTCGGCCGAGCCGCCGATCTCGCCGAGCATCATGATCGCGTGCGTCTCCGGGTCGTTCTGGAATTCCGACAGGCAGTCGATGAAGTTGGTGCCGGGAACCGGGTCGCCGCCGATACCGACACAGGTCGACACGCCGATCCCGAGTTGCTTCAATTCGTACAGCGCCTGGTAGGTGAGCGTGCCCGAACGCGAGACGATGCCGACGTTCGGGCCGCCATCGACCGGGAGCTGCGCGATCTCCCCGGCGGTGATGCCGATGTTGCACTTGCCGGGGCTGATGATGCCCGGACAGTTCGGGCCGAGCAGCCGTGTGCCGGGGAAGTCTCGCTTGAGGCGGTTGTAGACCTTGGCCTCGTCCTGGGCGGGGATGCCCTCGGTGATGCAGACCACGAAACCGATGCCGGCTTCGGCTGCTTCCATGATCGCGCCCGATGCGAACTTCGGTGGCACGGCGGCGAACGAAGCATTGGCGCCCGTTGCCTCGACTGCGTCGGCGACCGAGTCGAAGATCGGAATGCCGTCAACGTCCTGCCCGCCCTTGCCCGGCGTGACGCCACCGACCACCTGCGTGCCGTAGTCCCGGTTGCGGAGGCCGTGGTACTTGCCCTGGCCGCCGGTCAGGCCCTGCACCAGCACCTTGGTCGTCTCATCTACGAAAATTGCCATGATCCAGATCCTTACTTCGCGAGTTCGACGGCCACACGGGCGGCGTCGAGCATGGTCGGCTCCGAGCGGAGCTTGTCTTGCGGAATACCGGCGTCGAGCAGAATCTGACGCCCTTCTTCGGCGTTCGTGCCGTCGAGGCGGATCACGATCGGTGCGGTGAGATCGACACGACCCATGGCCTCGACGATGCCCTTGGCGACTTCTTCGCCGCGGGTGATGCCGCCGAAGATGTTGATGAAGATCGACTTCACGTTCTCGTCGAAATTGATCACTTCGAGTGCTCCGGCCATGACGTCGGCGTTGGCGCCGCCGCCGATGTCGAGGAAGTTCGCAGCCGATCCACCGACCTGGTTCACGACGTCGAGCGTCGACATCGCAAGGCCGGCGCCGTTCGCGATGATGCCGACGGTGCCGTCGAGACCGATGTACTGCAGATCTTTCTCGGCCGCCATCTTCTCGCGATCGTCCATCTCGGTGAGGCCACGGAATGCGTCCCACTCGGGGTGACGGAACTCGGCGTTCCCGTCGAGGGTCACCTTGGCGTCGAGTGCGTGCACTTCGCCGGTCGGCTTGAGGATCAGCGGGTTGATCTCGGCGAGGTCACAGTCGCCTTCGTCGTAACAGCGGTACAGCTTGACGAGAATGTCGGTCGCGCCGTCGATGGCGCGCTCAGGCAACTCCGCATCGATACAGGCCTGACGGGCGACCTCTTCGGAGAGGCCGTCGATCGGATCGATGTGCAACTTGACGATCGCGTCGGGGTTCTCCTCCGCGACGACCTCGATCTCGACGCCGCCTTCGCGCGACAGCATCATCAGGTGCTTCTTCTCACTGCGATCGAGGGTGAACGAGACGTAGTACTCCTCGTCGATGTCCGAGGCGGCTTCGACCCAGAGGCGACGCACGACGTGACCCTTGATGTCCATGCCCAAGATGTTGCCGGCGTGCTCGCGCACCTCGGCTTCGTTGTCCGCCAACTTGATGCCCCCGGCCTTGCCACGGCCACCGACTTGGACCTGTGCTTTGACGACGACCGGGTACCCGGCTGATGCAGCTTCCTTCACCGCCTCGTCGACGGTGTCGGCCGGCCCGCCCGGGCTGACCGGGATGTCGTAGCGGGCGAAGTACTGCTTGCCCTGATACTCGAAGAGATCCACGTCGGGAACCCTCTCTTTCTGGTTGCGGATTGATACTGGAGTCGACTCAGGAGTCGACGGCGTCGAGAGCGGACTCGAGCCACTCACCGATCGCCTTGAGCGAGGAGCCGGGTCCGAAGATCTGGGCGACGCCCTGTTCGCGCAATGCTCGCGCATCGGCGTCTGGAATGACGCCTCCGCCGAACACCATCACGTCACCGAGATCGCGATTGCGGAGTTCTTCCATCACTCGGGGGAACAGCGTGAGGTGGGCGCCCGACAGCAGCGACAGCCCGACACCATCGGCATCTTCTTGCAGCACGGTTTCGGCGATCTGCTCGGGCGTCTGGTGCAATCCGGTGTAGATGACCTCGAACCCGTGGTCGCGCAATGCTCGGGTGATGGTCTTGGCCCCCCGGTCATGACCATCCAGACCAGGCTTGGCAACGACGATGCGATAGGGGCGATTCACAAGAACTGAACCCTATTGCGCGGCGTCGCGTTCCACCAACCGTCGGTTCGCCCGGCAGACTGAGAGCGTGGCGAAGCACCCCGATAAACAGGTCACGCCTCGATCACCGCTGGCGCGAGCGATCCTGCCCAACCTCGGTGGACTCGTCGTCATCGGTCTGATCGGCCTGATGCTCTGGGGGTTCGCCGCGTACATCTCTCAGGGCGACGCAACGACCTCGGACCGCCTGGCACCGGCGAATCTGCGGATCGGCAGCGTCACCAACGTCGCCGACGAGATCGTCGAGCAAGGCCCGATCCTCTTTCCAGGTCTGGGGACCACCGAGGGCACGAGGACGATCGTGCTCGACCACACCGGCGACGATCCTGCCGACAACTGGGTTGTGTATTACGCCTACCCCGCCGGCGAGGATCCGGATTGCGCAGTCGAGCAGGTCCGAGATGCCGATGGCGACGGGACGCGCGCCTTCGTCGATTGCAACGGTGCCGAACTCGATGTGAGCGAGCTGTCACCGCCGCCTGCGGGCGTGAACCCGGTGGTCGAAAATGGGCGTTTGCTGTCGATCGACCTGAGTGGCGTCACCGACGGGTCAGGCGACGACTGACTCTGCGGTCGCGTCGACCAGACGGGCAGCGAATTCCTCGCTGTGCTGGTCGAGCTTGCTTCGACTCATGGCCAGGCCACCGATCACGTAGGCACCGGTGTCGCCGAGCGCCATCGTGAGCTTGTCCAGGCTGCGACCCGGATCGAGCGCGAACGTGCAGAATGCAGCAGCCTTCTTGCCCCGCATCGAGGGCAGGTTGGCAATGTTGTTGACCGCCCAGGGCGCCTGCCCGAACAGAAATGCGCCGTGCACCCAGGTGCCGACGAGCACGAGGTCGGCATCCTGAATCGACTGATGATCGGGTTGCTTGACCTTGGACAGACCGGTGATGCTCCACCGCTCCTGAGCCAAGAGATCGGCGACGTTCTCCGCTGCCGTCCACGTGTTGCCCGTCAGACTCTCGACCAGAATTGCTGCCTTCACATCGGACAGTCTGCCACGGCTCAACCCGCCGACGCGAGTGCCAGACCTTCGAGCGCCTCGGACACGGTGGTCAGCAATGCGACGTCGCGATCGATCTTGTGCCGCTTGGCGACGAAATCGGGCTCGTTGTACATGATGCGGACGGAATCGCCGTCTTCGATGAACAGCATCTTCTGCGGGAGGTCGATGCCGATCGAACGGCTCGCCTGCATCAGTGGCGTGCCGAGCGCCGGATTCCCGAAGATCACTTCGATGATCGGCGTCAGCTCCACGTCGACCGACGCGGCGTTTGCGGCGTGGTCGATCTCGGCGACCAACTTCAGGTTCTCATTGTCCTCGATCGCTGCGAGCAGACGATCGGCAGCGTCTCGCGCAGTGCCGGGAGCCGTGGTCTCGACGAGTCCTTCTCGCTCACCGACGACCGTGACCGATTCGGTCGGAACGACGTCGTCGCCTGTGCCGGCTGCCACAGCGCCGAGTCCGGTCAGCGCTCCGTTGATCGTCGCCAACTGCTCGTCGACGCTGATGCCGAGGCCGTGGCGGCTGGCGAGGTAGTCCGTCCGGTTCCACGACACGGTCACCGTGCCATCGAGGTCCTCCACGATCAACATCTTCTGCGGCAGGTCGATGCCTGCTGTTGGTTCCAGGGCCATGATCGGCGAGCCCAGCGCCGGATTGCCGAAGATCAGTTCGGTGGTCGGCGGCAGTTCGAGGCCTGCAGCGCTCGCATTTGCGCTGTGGTCGATCGTCGCGACCAGCGTCAAATTCTCGTTGCCCTCGATGGCCGCGACCACTGCCGCGACGCTGTCGTCGAAACTCTGGGTGCTGACCAGTGCGTCAGTACCACGCGGCTGCACGGTGATCGGCTGCGCCTCCCCCGGCAGTTCCGGCGCAGGCTCTGTCTCGACGGGTGCTTCGGTCTCGACGGGTGCTTCGGTCTCGACGGGTGCTTCGGTCTCGACCGGCGCTTCGGTCTCGACGGGTGCTTCGGTCTCGACGGGTGCTTCGGATTCGGTCGGGGCGGCCGACTCGGTCACGGCGGCGTCATCGGCGCCGTCGGAGTTGGCGCAAGATGCGGCCAATAGGCAGCTCGCGGCGACGAGGGAAACGGTACGCGTACGGATCATCGGGATCTCTTTCAGGTGTCGAACAGGGCCCACAGCCGGAACATATCCAGCGAGTCGGCCACGAAACCTGGTGTGTCCGACGCCACGGCTGAACGGACGCGTTCAGATCTTTTTCAGCGGTGCCCAGGCAAGCGAGAGGTGCTTGGTTCCCGACCCCGTGAAGTTGATTGTCGCCTCGGCCTTCTCCCCTTCGCCGGAGATGTCGATGATGACGCCGGCTCCGAAACTGGGGTGTTCGACGCCGTCGCCGACACGGAGCCCCAGCTCCTGGCTGTTCGACGGTTCCGGAGCGTGCTGCTTTGCGAACTGCATCGCTGCCTCGACGACTCGATCGCGATGCTCGTCCTGGGCCTGCTTCGCCGCACCGTCGTCATCGAGCACGTCGGCGTTGATGTCGCGCCCCGGAAGCTCGTCGGGGTCGGCACCGCCGCGTCGATACGCCGGCGGGGTGTACGACGGGTCGGCGTATTTGCTGCGGTAACTCTGGCGGCCGTAGTTGGACCGACCGCTCACGTTGCCGGTCGACTCGACCAGCGCCTCGGGAATCTCGTCGAAGAAGCGCGACGGCGGGTTGTACTGCGTCGAGCCGAACAGCTGCCGACTCCAGGCGTGACTCATGTGCAGCCGCTGCATCGCACGGGTGATGCCGACGTAGGCCAACCGTCGTTCCTCCTCCATCTCCGCTGGTTCGGTCAACGACCGGATGTGGGGAAAGATCCCCTCCTCGACGCCGACGAGGAACACCGCCGGAAACTCGAGTCCCTTGGCCGAATGCAGGGTCATCAGGATCACCAGATCCTCGACCTCGCCTTCAGGCAGGTCATCGGTGTCGGCGACGAGAGCGACTTGCTCCATGAACTCGGCAATCACGGTGAACTCGCGCGCCGAACCGATCAGCTCGCCCATGTTCTCGAGGCGGGTGTGCGACTCGATCGAGTCCTCGGCTTCGAGCTCGGCCAGGTAGCCCGAACCATCGAGCGCCAGTTGCAACAGATCCGCCGGTCCGTACTGGTCGTCGTCGACCATGCCCGCCATGCCGTCGAGCAACTCGACGAACGACGCGATTCCGCGTACGGCAGGACCGGACACCCCTGCCTCGTCGGTCCGGCGGAGCGCTTCGGCGAATCCGATCCCCTCCGTCGCGGCGAGGGCGTCGAGTTTCGCGACGCTGGCGTCTCCGACACCACGCTTGGGCACGTTCAGAATCCGCTTGAGACTCACCTCGTCGGCGGGATTGACCACGGCGCGCAGGTACGCCATCGCGTCCTTGATTTCGCGTCGGTCATAGAAGCGGGTCCCCCCGACCACCTTGTACGGCACGCCCTGACGCATGAAGGCTTCTTCGATGACACGGCTCTGGGCGTTGGTCCGGTACAACACCGCCATGTCGCGGAAGTTGAGCTCGCCGTCGCGCTGCAGTTCTTTCGCTGTGCCGGCCACCCAGGTCGCCTCATCACCCTCGTCCTCGGCGTGATAGCGCTTGATCCGGTCCCCGCTGCCGGTGTCGGTCCACAGGTTCTTCGGGCGGCGCTCGGTGTTGTTGTCGATGACCGCGTTCGCCGCATCGAGAATGGTCTGCGTGCTCCGGTAATTCTGATCGAGCACCACCGTGGTGACATCGGGAAACGCCTCTTCGAACTGCAGGATGTTGCGAAAGTCGGCACCGCGGAATTTGTACACGCTGTTGTGGACCAGGATGCCGTTCGCTCCGAAGGAGTGCGCTGTCTCGACTTCCAAGTCGTACACCGGCCCGGAGTAGTTGTCGATCTCGACCGAGTCGACCGGGGATGCCACCCATTCGCCATCGACCTCGACGAGCATCTCCATGCCCTCAACGACGTGCGACGCCGGCATGAGCTGGTAGATCGTTCCAGCGTGCGAGAGCCTTCGGGAGATGTCGAGCGCCCCGGCCGCCGCAAACCGTTTCACGTCGGCGAGCGCTGCGCGGTAGTCCTTCCAGCTCGTCTCGTAGCGCATCGAAGCCGACTTCGACGGGCGCAACGCGATGCCGGCCTGCTCGAAGAGGTCGAACTTGTCTTGGCGGTTCGACGACCACTGCACCCGGTGGTATCCGACCTCGGCACGACAGTCGGAGAACATCGTCAAGTTCACTGCTGACCGACGGGCACCGTTCTGCGGCCGGTGATGGGGGAACTCAGCATCGAGCAGGCGCTCCTCCATCATCACCTTGGCTCGGAGGTCGGTGTCGACCGAGCGGTACAGCCGTTGCAACCACTCGTCGTCCATGGCGAGTTTGCGACCAAGGCCGTGGAAACACGCTGTCGGTATGCCGTACTCCGCTGAGAAGTAGGACTCGAAGTACGCGGCTTCGGCAAGGGAGTCGGTCGCCCGGAGGATCCACGCTGCGTCCGCATGCTCCTGGTTGCAACGCACGACCAACCCGTGCTGGAGCTTGCCCGCGCCCGATGGCCGTGCTCCAACCGTGCGACCGATCCGCCACCCGCGGTCGGCGCGGTACATCAGGTACACGAGATGCTTGTCAGCGAGTGGTACGAGGCGTGCCGGCACCTGGTGACCCGGCGTCGCCGTGACAGCACGTGCGCCCACGTTGATGCGGATGATGCTGCCGTCGTAGGCACCCTCGTGCACGTGGGACACGACACCGGGCTGCGTGAGTTCACGCCCGCCCGCACCGAGCACCGTCTCACCGATTTCGATCGTCTCGATCGACCGCGGCCCGGCAGGTGTCGACACCTGGGTCCCTGGAGGCAGACACTGATCGGTGTCGCCGACGACGCAGACGTTGTGGTGGCCGCCGGCGAGCATCAGCACGATCTGATTCTGCGCGTTGTTCGTGTCCTGGTACTCGTCGACCAGGATGTGGGTGAACCGTTCCCGGTAGTGCTCGAGGACGTTGCCGTGCTGCTTGAACAACTCGACGGTCTTGGTGAGCAGGTCGTCGAAGTCCATCGCGCCGGCCTTGAGCAGCCGGGCCTGATACTCGGCATAGACCTCGGCGTGCTTGCGATCGAAGATGTTCTCGGCGCCGTCGGCGGCCTCGGCCGGTGAGATGAGTTCGTTCTTCCAGTTGCTGATGATGGCGTGGACGCCGCGTGGTGTGAACCGTTTCGCATCGAGGCCGAGATCGCGGATGACGTAGCCGGTCAAGCGGTTCGCGTCGGCAGAGTCGTAGATCGAGAACTGGCGCGGGTACCCGAGCACGTCTGCGTTGGCGCGCAGGATGCGCACGCACGCCGAGTGGAAGGTGGAGACCCACATCGTCTTGACGACCGGGCCGACGAGGGTCGCGACACGCTCGCGCATCTCGGCTGCTGCTTTGTTGGTGAACGTGATCGCCAGGATCTGCGACGGACGAACACCTTCGTGGATCAAGTGTGCAATCCGGTGGGTCAACACGCGCGTCTTGCCGGACCCGGCGCCGGCAACGACGAGCAGTGGCCCTCTCTCGTGTACGACGGCATCGAGCTGATCGGGGTTCAAGCCCTGGGCGAACGGCGATGGGCCACGTTCAGCCGGATGGGGAATGTCGGCGAACAGTTCCTCGTCACTCATCAGTGCATCACTCTAGGGACGGTCTGTCACACCCGCAGGACGATGAACTGGTAGCTCCAGTCGCTGCGATCATTCGGCCATGACTCGAACGACTCGACGACACCGTGTTGCGACATCATCGTCTGGATCCGATCGTCTGCACGCAGACTGAAGAACCGTGGTGGGTCGAAGTGATCGGTGTCGTTCGTGAACTCGCGGTCGTAGTAGTCGGTCAGGTCACGATCGATCGACACGCTCGGTCAGGACTCCTGGAGTTCCGCGAGGTCGAGCCAGCGCATCTCATGCTCGTCGAGCTCCGTCTGGGCGTCGCTCAACTCCTGGCCGACACGTTGCAACTCGACGGCATCGGTCAGTCCGGTCAACGTCATGGTGAGGGTGTCGACTCGCTTCTGCGCCTTGACCATCGCCTGCTCGACCGAGCGCAGTTGACGCCCGAGCGTCGAGGGACTCGGTCCCGTTCGCGCCGCCTTGGGTTTGCCTGCCTGCGCCGATTTCGTTGCCGATTTCGTGCCGGACGCGGCCTTGACGGTACGCCCTGTCGACCGCTCGGCCAGCCACCCGGTGACTCCCCCGGCGACGCGTCGCATTGCGCCATCGTCGTCGATCGCCAACACGTGGTCGGCGACCCGGTCGAGAAACGCGCGGTCGTGGCTGGAGGTGACGAGGGCCCCGGGCCAGTCGTCGAGAAAGGCTTCGAGGGAGCGCAACGTGTCGAGATCCAAGTCGTTGGTCGGCTCGTCGAGGATCAGCAGATTCGGTTTGGTGGCGAGCACCATGACCAACTGTAAACGTCGGCGTTCACCCCCCGACAGCATCCGCGTCGGAGCGAACTGAGCGGTCGAGTCGAACCAGAACTTCTCGAGGAGCGCCTTGTCCTCGTGATCGGGTTCGCGGTACGGGCCCGCCACGAGCTTGCGCACGATCGCATTCGGATCCAACTCAGATGAGTGTTGGTCGGCGTAGCCGACGACGACGGTCTGGCCTCGCTTCACCTCGCCCACGACCGGCGACGTCCGCCCCGCAACGATGTCGAGCAGCGTGGTCTTGCCCGATCCGTTCGGACCGACCACAGCGAGTCGCGCTCCCGGCTCGATGAGCAAGTCGATGTCTTCGAACACGGTGTGTTCGCCGAACCGTTGCGTCACGCCGATCAGCTCGACGACCTGATTGCCGAGCCGGGTGGTTCCAGCACCGAGTTCGAGGTCGTTGCCCCGGACACCAACCGAGGCGGGCCCACCAGAGATGATCTCGGCAGCGCTCCGCAGACGCGCTTTGGGCTTGGACGAGCGCGCCGGGGCCCCGCGCCGCAACCACGCCAACTCCTTGCGGGCAAGGATCTTGCGGGTCGACTCCTCGGCGGCTTCGCGCTCGATGCGCTCCGCTCGTGCGTCCAGGTACGTGGCGTACGCGCTCGATCCGGCACCCGCCTGATGGATGAAGGCCTGGCCGTTGTCGAGTTCGACGACGCGACTCGGCCCCACCGCCGTGGTCAACCGATCGAGCGCGTGGCGGTCATGGGTGACGAGCACGAGTGCAGCCTGCATCGCGATCAGCCGCGACTCGAGCCACTCGATTGCTTCCAGGTCGAGATGATTGGTCGGTTCGTCGAGCACCACCATGTCGAAGGCACCCTGCTGATCGTCGGCCAGCACCTTTGCCAGCGCCACCCGTTTCGCTTGGCCGCCGGAGAGCTGGTCGGTTCGACGGTCGAAGAGCGGTTGGACCCCCAGCGACGTTGCTGTCGCTTGGACCTCCCAGCCGTCGCCGAGGACATCACGGACGGTGCCGCCCGGCAGCACCGGGTCCTGCTCGAGCGAGACGATGCGGGCGCCGCGCCCGAAGCGCACCACGCCCGAGTCAGGTTGCAGGGCGCCGGTCATGATCCGCAGCAGCGTGGTCTTGCCGGACCCGTTGACGCCGACGACCGCAACACGATCACCCCGCGACACCGTCACGTCGACGTCGCTGAACAGCACCTTGTCCGGCTGGGCCATCCCAGCACCGGAGACATCGACGCAGATCACGAGGGCGACACTACGGCCGAAATTTGCTAGCAACGGGTCGTGCAGATGTTTGCGTCACCGTCACAGGTGACCGGGCGCGCCCTGCCGACAGCGCTGGTCGCCGTCGCGGCCGGTGGCGCGCTCGGCGCGACACTGCGGTGGGTCGTCGGCGAGATGTACGACGTTGTGCCCGGGGCCTGGCCATGGCCGACCTTCGCAGCCAACGTCGTCGGGTGTCTGTTGATCGGAATCGCCACGATCCGGATCGAACGGGGCACCTTGACCTGGGACGCCGTCGTCACCGGACTGCTGGGCGGTTTCACCACGATGTCGACCTTCGCAGTCGAGTTGAACGACCTGGCCGATCTCGATCGGAGCGCCACAGCTGTCGGATACGGGGCTGCGACGCTTGCGGCTGGTGCCGGAGCGGTTGCGGTCGGAGCTGCACTGGCGAGGCAATGACCCCTGCACTGTTCGTCCTGGCCGCTGCGATCGGTGCCCTGACACGCTTCGCCGTGGGGCTGCTCGTCTGTTCCTGGCAGGCATTGCTCGTCGTCAACGTCGCAGGCGCAGCCCTGCTCGGCTACACCGTTCGGGCCGACCTGTCGACGGACACCGTCACCGTCATCGGTGTCGGACTGTGCGGAGCGCTCACGACCTACTCGTCGTTCGCTGTCGAGGCGCGGTCGTTGGGCTGGCGATGGGGAACTGCGTACTCGGCACTCACCGTTGGCTGTGCGTGCGCCGCAGCCTCACTCGGGTCCAGTTTCGCCTGACACCGAGCGATGTTGCTCAGGCTGTCTCGAGGATGCGGATCGGCAGGACACGGGGGCCGCGGATCTGACCGACGCTCCACCTGACGTCGCCTGCCAATTCGAACTTCGGGAAACGCGCGATGAACTCTTCGATCGCCACCCGCAGTTCGAGCCGAGCCAGGTTCGAGCCGAGGCAGCGATGGATACCCAGACCGAAAGCGGCGTGACGATTCGACTCGCGGTCGATGATGAACTCGTCGGCGTCTTCGAACATCCGGGGATCGTGGTTGGCGGCCGGGAACGGCAGCAGAACCCAGTCGTCCTTCTTCATCGGGCAACCGTGGAAGTCGACGTCCTTGGCGACCATTCGCGCCATCGTGACCGGCGCATAGGCGCGAAGGAACTCTTCGAGTGCGAAGGTCATCACTTCGGGCTCGGTACCGAGCCGTTCGAGGTCGTCCGGCGTCTGGGCGAGGTGCCACAGCGAGGAGCCGATTGCCGACCAGGTCGTGTCGATCCCCGCGATGAGCAACAGCACGATCGAACCACGCACGTGCTCCGGCGACAGCTTCTCTCCGCCGAGTTCCACGTTGAGTAGGTAGTCGGTCAGGTCATCGCGAGGGTTCTCGATGTGATCTTCGACCTGCTCGTCGAGGTAGGCCTCGAGCTTCTCGAAGTGATCGCGACGGGTGCCGGGCTCGGCGTTGATCGTCTCCAGGGTGTTGTGGACGAACTCCCGGAAAAGGGCCTCGTCCTGCTCCGGGAACCCGAGCATCCGACCGATCACGTTGACCGGGATGTGCTGGGCGTACTGGACCGCAGCGTCGATGGTGTCACCGGTGGAGATGTCACCCATCTCGTCGAGCAGCTTGCGGCACAGGATCTGCACTTCGGCTTCCCACGGCTCGATCTGCTTCGGGGCGAAGGGCGGCAGCAGCAGACGGCGGGCCATACCGTGGAACGGCGGGTCACTGGAGATCGGCGGCACGACACCGATCGGTGCCGGAATCGCTGCGTCGCCCGGGCGGAGGTGCGTCACGACCACGCTGCGGCTCGTGAAGTTCTCGGTGTCGTACGCGACGTCGTGCACTGCTTCGTGGGTGATCGGCGTCCACATGCCGCCGTACCGCTCGGAGTGGGCAACCGGGCAGCCGCTGTCGCGCAGGTCCTTCCAGACCTCGGGAGCGTTGGGGTTGTAGTTCGGGGCGGCGTGGTCGAAGTCGGTGGCGAAGTCGTCGACGGGGCCGTAGTCGGCCGGGTCGTACGGCGTCCGCATCCACGCCAGGGCGTTGTCCGGTGTGTCGGAGACCTCGAGCGGTTCCGGAACGGCAGTGGGGTCGGTCGTGTCGGTCATGAGTCCGAGACGGTGATCGCGTATTCGGGGCAGTTCGACGCAGCGAGGCGCGCTTTGTCCTCGAGATCGGCCGACACGTCGCCGTCGCCGACCAGAACCGCCTGTCCGTAGTCGTCGACGTCGAACAACTCCGGCGCCAACGCATAGCAGCGGTTGTGGCCCTGGCACTTTTCTGCATCGAGATGTACACGCATGCCGACGACTATAACAGTGTTCCAATTCAGACCAGCCGGGCCGCCGCAACGATGTCCGGCTCGGTCACCGTCAACAGTTCGGTGCGTCCAATGTTCACGTCGCCGGTCGCGTCGAGTCGCAGCGCCTGTCGGCTGACCGCCTGCTCGAACAGATTGCGTGCGTACCGCGCGTTGCCGAAACCGTTCTTCTGGCGAGCGGACGCGAAACTCATGTACAACGCCCCGTGCGCGCCGGGATCGATGACGTACTCGGCGTCTGCGGCGATCTTCTCGATGATCTCGACCAGCTCGGCGTCGGTGTAGTCGTCGAAGGCGATCTCGCGCGAGAACCGTGACCGCAGGCCCGGGTTGGATGCGAGGAAACGACCCATCAACTCTGGGTACCCGGCGACGATCACCACGAGCCGGCCCCGGTGATCCTCCATCCGCTTGATCAGGGTCTCGATCGCCTCAGAACCGAAATCGAGGCTGTGCGGACCGGGCGGCGACAGGGCATACGCCTCATCGATGAACAGGACCCCGTCCAGCGCACGCCGAATCGCACGGTTGGTCTTGAACGCGGTGTGGCCGACGTACTGCCCGACGAGTTGCGCACGGTCGACTTCGACGAGGTGCCCGCGGTCGAGTAGACCCAGCGCTCCGAACATCTCCGCGACGAGCCGCGCAACAGTGGTCTTGCCCGTTCCCGGGTTGCCGTAGAAGACGAGGTGCTGGCTCGACGCGACCTCGGCGAGCCCGTGCTTGCGGCGCTGCTGTTGGATGCTGAGGGACGCGACGAGCGTGGACACCTGCTCCTTGACCGAATCGAGCCCGACGAGCGCATCCAGCTCGGCACGGACCTCCTCCACGGTGCGGTTCGACGGCTGCCGCGCAGCGAGTCGGCGTTCGGACTCGCTGAGCAACTTGCCGACTCCGTCACCCGCCTGCTTGATGCGACGCGCCAGCTCGCGCGGTCCCCGTGCCATTGCCCGAACCGTACCGGGTCGACACAGCAAGGAAGCCGACGACACACGGCAGTGTGACGACCGCCGTTGCGGTGCCCACCGACAGTCGCGACTCGGCGAGCGTTCCCACGAGCACCGGGATGACGAGGGCAGTCGCACCCGATCCAGCACGCAGCCAGGTCAGTGCCGCCCCGCGCTGACCTGGGAACTGCGCTGCGTCGTCGTACAACTTCGGGAAGAACGTCGAGATGCCGACACCGGCGATCACATAGCCGATGAGGACACCGAATCGGTTCGGTGAGAACGACGCCACCGCAAGACCGATTCCGGACACCACGATTGCGCCACGCAGCAGCCGGTCGCTCCCGACCCGGACGACCACCGCGTCGCCGCCCAGTCGGCCGCACGTCATGCCGACGGTGAACGCGACGAATCCGAGCCCGGCGAACCCCGCCGACGTCGAGAAGTCCTCACTGAGCCTGAATGCCGCCCAGTCGCTCGACACCAACTCGACGGTGAGCGCGAACCCACCCGAGACGGCGAGCACGATCAGCAGGATCCAACGCGCCCGGGTCCGCGGGCCGACCACGTGATCGACATCGGTTTCGGCTCCTCCTTCGTCCGTGCGCAGCAAGCCGGTACCGACGAAGACCAGCGCCGCAGCGAGTAGCGCAGCAACGAAGCCGAGGTGGACGCTGAGCGACACGCCTGACGCTGCGGCCTGGGCTGCGGTCAGGCCACCGGCCACGGTTCCCAGACTCCACAGGCCGTGCAGCCGGTTCATCACCGGCGAGTGACGTCGGGCGCTGAGCCATGACCCCTGCAGGTTCATGGCGATGTCGACCACGCCGTCAGCGCTGAGCACGAAGGCGTAGCCGACCAACAGCATCCACCATGCGTTGGCGAAGCCGATCAGCGGCAGTCCGGTCAACAAGACAACGACGAAGACGATCAGCGACTTGCGCGTACCGATCGCATCGATGATCTTCGGCGACCACATGCTCGCCAGCAACCCGATGGCCGTGCCCGCAGTCAGCACCGCCCCGAGTTGATCGAGACTCAGCGCCAGCCGGTCGCGGATCTCGGGAAGCCGGGGCACGAACGATGCGAACGCTGCACCGTTGACGAAGAACTGGACTGCGACCGACTGCAGGGCTCGACGATCTTGCTGCGAGAAGCTGGGGTCGGTCACGAGCGGCAAACTACCGGCGCGGGCTCAGAGTTCGAGGAGACGTTCCGACGCGTCCGGTCGGCTGGCGTCGATCACCGCAGCGATCGGACAACCTTCGCCGGTGACAGCTGCGAGGGGGCCTCCCCGGACCGTGCCGACGGTGAGCACGATCACGTCGGTCTCGGGTGCCACCTCGCGACAGATCGCAGCCTTGGCGATCGACTTCCACACGTTGTCCACCCGGCTGAGTCCGGGGCGTGCCGGCGTGTTCACGCCACCGAGTTCGAAGATGCGGGTGACGCCGTCGGGGCCGACCCCGCGGAAGCTGACGGTCACGCCCGGCGACACCCGCGCAGCCTCATCGACGTCGACGTAGCCGGCTTCGTCGAGCAACGTTCGCGCCATGTCCTTCAGCGTTCGCCGGTCCGGCAACTCCCCTGACGCCATCGACTTGACGCGTTCCTTGGCCTGCTTGACGTAGCCCGGGTCCGTGTCGTAACCGAGGTAGTGGCGGCCGGTGCGCTTCGCCGCGACCGCGGTCGTACCTGAACCCATGAACGGATCGAGCACGATGTCGCCCTCATAGGTGAAGAGGTGCAGGCACCGTTCGACGAGCGCAACCGGAAAGGGCGCCGGATGCCCGACGCGGGTCGCGCTCTCGGCCGGGATCTCCCACACGTCGAGGGTCGCTTCCATGAACTCGTCACCGGGCACGGTCGCCACACCGTTGGCACCGTCACCGTTTCGGTTTCCGGAGCCGACGCGATCGAATCGGCCCTTGCTCGCGATGATCAGGCGCTCGGTGGTGTCGCGCAGTACCGGATTGGCCGGTGACTGGTACGACCCCCACGCACACGACCCGCTTGCGCCGCGCTGCTTCTGCCACACGACTTCGCCGCGGAGCAGCATCCGGAGATCGTCCTGCAAGATGGTGGTGACGTCGGCTGCGAGGCTGCGGTAGGGCTTGCGGCCGAGGTTGGCAACGTTGACGGCAATGCGCCCACCGGGCTCGAGGGTGCGTACGCACTCACGGAGCACGTCACGCAACATGGTGAGGTACTCGATGTAGTCGGCAGGGACATGGCCCTCTCCGAGCGCTGTCTCGTACTCCTTGCCGGCGAAGTAGGGCGGAGAGGTGACGACCAACGCCACCGATGCATCCGGCACCTGGTTCATGTGGCGGGCATCGCCGAGGTGGATCGTGTCGAGTCGGCCGGCATCGCCGAGGGTGTCGTCGTCGCTGATCTCGGGCGGGGCGAACCGGCTGTAGAAGTCCGATGCGTCGTGCGACTCGCGTTTGCTGACGCCGAACGACGACGTGGAGGTACCCATGGTTCGCCCAAGATACGACGCTGCGCGCGACGATTGGTCGATGCACGCGCGGAGCGCGCGATCTAGGCTCGCGCCGTGATCGACATCGACGCCGCACTCGCCGCACTCTCCCTCACCGACAAATGTCGCATCGTCGCTGGCAAGACGACGTGGAAGACCGTCGCATTCCCCGACGCCGGCATCCCGGCGATCAAGATGAGCGACGGGCCGAACGGCATTCGCGGCGAGGGTTTCGGAGGCAGTGGCACCCCCGGCGTGGTCGTGCCGACCGGCATCACCCTCGGAGCGACCTGGGATGTCGAACTGCTCAACGACATCGGCTCCCTGCTCGGCGTCGAGGCGCTGCGCAAGGGAGCTCACGTGGTGCTCGGGCCGAATGTCAACCTGCATCGGACGCCGGTCGGCGGACGAACGTTCGAGTGCTACAGCGAGGACCCGGAGCTATCCGGAGCGCTCGCCGCGTCCTACGTCCGCGGCGTCCAGTCCCACGATGTCGCCGTGACCGTCAAGCACTTCGTGTGCAACGACACCGAGATCGAACGCATGACCGTCGACGTGCAGATCGACGACCGTCCGCTGCGCGAGTTGTACCTGCGCCCCTTCGAGCGAGCGGTGAAGGAAGGCGGAGCGTGGGGGATCATGAGCGCCTACAACAAGGTCAACGGGCACTTCGCTGCCCAGCACCGCGGGCTGCTCACCGACATCTTGCGGACCGAGTGGGGCTTCGACGGGTTCGTCGTCTCGGACTGGTTCGGGGTGCACGAAGCCGTGTCGGCGGCGAACGCCGGCCTGAACATCGAGATGCCCGCGCCGGTCCTCGTCTATGGCCAGAAGCTCGAAGACGCCGTCGGCTCGGGCGAGGTGACCGAGGCCCAGGTCGACCTTCTCGTGCGCGACATCCTGGTACTCGTCAATCGCGTGAGGGCCGACGAGCGCGACGCTGACGCTGACGAGCAGACCGTCGATGATCCCGAAGAGCGAGCGCTCACTCGGCGCGCAGCGATCGGCGGCACGGTGTTGTTGCGCAACGAACCGGTCGCCGCTCTCGACGGCCACCCGGTCCTGCCACTCGACGCCTCGACGATCTCGAGCGTCGCGGTGCTCGGTCCGAATGCAACGATCGACCGGTCGATGGGCGGCGGTTCGTCGAGCCTGGTTCCACTCGGGCACCGCACACTGCTCGATGCCCTCACCGACCGCCTGACCTCGCGCCCCGACACGACCGTGACGTTCGAACAGGGCGTGCGGATCGACCGGCTCACACCCATCGTGCACGGGAACCAGCTCGTGCAGCCGAACGGCGAACGCGGGCTACGTGTCGAGTTCATCAACGGCCGCGACTGGGCCGGCGACACCGTGGTCGAGCAACCGATGACGACGTCGATGATCCGCTTCTTCGGATCGACCCCCGACGGCGTCGACCCGCGCGGATTCTCGACCCGGATCTCGGGATCCTTCGTCCCCGACACCGACGGCCCACACCTCGTTGGCGTGGTGTCGACCGGCCCGTTCACACTCGCGGCCAACGGCGCATCGGTCCTCGACGACGCCGAGATGGAGCTGCCACGCAGCGAGGAGTTCTTCGGCTACGGCAGCGTCGAAACGACCGCCGAGATCCAGTGCACTGCCGGCGTCGCCGTCGACCTCGACATCAAGTGGGCCACTGCAGAGGGCAACGGCTTCGCTGCCCTGCGAGTCGGCATCCGCTCCCCCGAGCCAGCCGACCTGATGGACCGTGCCGTCGCAGCAGCAGCCGCAGCCGACGTGGCCGTCGTGATGGTCGGCACGAACGACGAGTGGGAGACCGAGGGCTTCGACCGCACCACCATGGATCTCCCCGGCCGACAGGACGAGTTGGTGCGACGCGTCGTTGCTGCCAACCCGCGTACTGCAGTCATCGTCAACGCCGGTTCGCCGGTCACGATGGATTGGGCAGATGCGAGCGATCCGGCGTCGGCGCCCGCGATCCTGACCCCGTTCTTCGCCGGCCAGGAGCAAGCCGAAGCACTGGTCGACATCCTGCTGGGCGACGCCGACCCCGGCGGGCGTCTGCCGATCACGTTCCCGGCCCGGCTGGCCGACCATCCCGCCTTCCTGCATCACCGACCCGATCACGACAGTGCCGGCAACGGCACCCAGCGCTACGCCGAGGGCTTGTTCGTGGGCTACCGCTACTACGACGCCGCTGAGGTTGCGCCCCGCTTCGCGTTCGGCCACGGCCTGAGCTACGGCTCCGCCGACTGGGGCGACGCCACGATCGACCAGCAGGATCGCGACCTCAGCATCGAGGTGCCGGTCACGAACACCGGTGAGCGCGACGCGACCGTCGTGGTCCAGGCCTACGTCGGCGCCGTCGATCCGGCGTGCACTCGGCCGTCCAAGGAACTGAAGGTGTGGGCCAAGACGACCGTCCCGGTCGGGTCGACCGTCCCGGTCGGCCTCGAACTCGACGAGACCGCGTTCCGCCGTTGGGACACCGCCACCGACGACTGGCTCGTCGAGCCAGGCGACTACGACATCGTGATCGCCGAATCGGCCGCAAGAGAACTCCAACGGCACCGGGTCACGATCGCCTGAAATCGACCGATCGAGCGTGTAAGCGTTTACATTGGAAGCTTCCCATGACTGCGAACATCAGCACCCTCGGATCGACCCGCCCGTGGTGGCAGGACGCGCTCATCTATCAGGTCTACATCCGCTCCTTTGCCGACTCCAACGGCGACGGCATCGGCGACCTCGACGGCATCCGGTCGCGCCTCGATCACATCGCGTCACTCGGTGTGCAGGCCCTCTGGCTCAACCCCTGCTACCCCAGCCCGCAACGAGATCACGGCTATGACGTCGCTGACTACTTCGGCATCCACGAGGAATACGGCGACCTCAGCACCTTCGATGCGCTCCTCGCCGAAGCCGCCCAGCACGACATCAAGATCCTGATGGACCTCGTGCCCAGCCACTGCAGCAACGAGCACGAGTGGTTCCAGGCAGCGCTGAACGCAGCCCCGGGAAGCCCCGAACGGGCCCGCTTCTATTTCCGCGACGGCAAAGACGGCGGCGCGCAGCCGCCGAACAACTGGCGCGCGGCGTTCGGCGGGTCGGCGTGGACACGGGTCAACGACGACGACGCGGACGGGCAGTGGTACCTCGGCACGTTCACGCCGCACCAACCGGACTTCGACCACACGAACGCCGACGTCAAGCAGCACTTCGTCGAGATCTTCGACTTCTGGTTCGATCGCGGCGTGGCCGGGTTCCGCGTCGATGCCGTGGCCCCGACGGGCAAGCACCCGGATCTGCCCGACCAGCCTCCGGTCGGACCCGAAGTCGGCGTGCTCGACATCACCTGGATGAATCCGTACACCGTGTTCCGGCCCGAGGGCCACGACGTGTGGCGCCACCTCCGACGCGTGGTCGATGACTACGAGGAGCGCCACCCGGGTCGCGAACTGATGATGGTCGCCGAGGCATATGCGGTCCGTCGTCCCGAGCTGATCAAGGAGTTCACGCAGCCCGATCAGTTCCACCAGATGTTCACCTTCGACCTCATGCTGTCGCCGTGGGAGAAGCACTCGATCGAGCTCGCCCTGCGCGACCCGTTCGAGATCCTGGAAAGCAACGGCGTCGCTCCGGCCTGGACGCTCAACAACCATGACATCCAACGGATCGTCACGCGCCTGGGCAAGGCCGATGCCCATCTGCCGGACTCGTGGACGAACAACAACCTGGCGTTGTCGACCGCGGACATCGACCTCGGTCTCGGTGCGCGCCGTGCCCGAGCAATGACCTCGCTCATCTTCGCTCTGCCCGGCAGCCTGTACCTCTACCAGGGCGAGGAGCTCGGCCTGCGCGAAGTGCTCGATATTCCCGCCGATCGGCGTGAGGACCCGATCTTCCACCTCACCGAGGGTGCCGAGATCGGCCGGGACGGCTGTCGCGTCCCGCTGCCGTGGAACACCGATGCGACCACGTCGTTCGGGTTCTCGACGCCGGCGGCCGACGGGTCGGTCGCCGAACCCTGGCTTCCGCAGCCCGCCGACTGGGGGCAGTGGGATTCGTCGATGCTGGAGCTGTATCGCGAGCTCGGCGATGCCCGCGAGGAGTTTGCCGTCGGTCAGCCGTTGCGTGCTGAAGTACTCGACCTCGGCGACACACTCGTCGGCATCCGCCGCGGTGACCTGATCGTCGTGGTCAACCCGAGCGACGCGCCGGTTGCGGTCGACCTCGACCATCCCGAACTCTCGATCACCCAGCCGGTGTTCGCGAGCCAGGCTGACGAGATGCACACGCCCGGCGTGATTCCGGCGAATGCCACAGTCTGGTTCGCCAGCTGATGTTGGCGAACATCGTCACCGATCTCACCGACAAACTCGACGAACTCTCGGCGAACTGGTGGTTCCTGCTCGTCATCTTCATCATCGCCCTCCTCGACTCGGTCATCCCCATCGTGCCCAGCGAGACGACCGTGATCATCGGTGGAGTCGCTGCGGGTCAGGGCAACCAGAGCATTGCGTTGGTGATCATCGCCGGCGCGTTCGGCGCGTTCCTCGGCGACAACCTCGCCTACACGATCGGCAACAGGTTCAAAGGTCTGGTCAACCGCTGGGCCGAACGCAAGCCGACTCGACGCGCTCGGCTCGACGGTGCCGCCCGCCAGATCCGCAAGCGCGGCGGCATGCTCTTGATCACTGCTCGCTTCATCCCTGGCGGTCGGACGCTGCTCACCATCTCATCGGGCGTCACCGAGCAACCGCGACGCTGGTTTGCCGGCTGGATCGCTGTGGCCACGATCATCTGGGCGTCCTATGCGGGATTGCTGGGATTCTTCTTCGGCCAGGCATTCGAAGACGACCACACGCTCGCGTTCTGGCTGGCGTTCGCAACGGCGCTGGCGATCACCGGCCTCATCGAAGTGGTCAGGTGGCTCCGAGAGCGTCGCAAGCCGGCTGCCACGGCACAATGAGTACATGACCACGAACACCACCATCGCCGCCCTCGCCTCCATCGACCTCTTCGCCGGACTGTCGAAGAAGGATCTGGCTTCGATCGACCGTTTGATGACACCCGTCGACGTGAAGGCCGGCAAGGAGTTCATCAAGGAGGGCACCGCAGCACGCGAGGCCTTCATCGTGATCGAGGGCACCGCGTCGGTCTGGCGGGGCGGCAAGTTGATCGCCTCGGTCGACAAAGGCGCCATCATGGGCGAGATGGCCTTGCTCGCCGGCGTCACTCGCAGTGCCACCGTCCGGGCCGAAACCGACATGACACTCGAAGTACTGAACCGTCGGGAGTTCGAGCAGTTGCTCGACGAGAACCCGAGCCTCGCTCGCAAACTCCTGGGCGCCACGCTCAAGCGCTTCTATGCGCTCGAGCCCTCGCTGCTCGGCTGAGTCTCCGACCCGCTAGCGAACGCCGCTGCGAAACAGGTTGATGTCGATCTGCGACGGAGAGACTGCAGTCATTTTAACAACGACTTGGCCGGGGATTCCCGTCGGGTCGTCGAACTCGATCGCCGCGTACTGAGCTGCTGCGATGTCCGACATCTCGGGAATTTCACCATTCGTGATCTCGTACCCTGCCAACGGCAGCTGTTCGAGATAGAACGCGGCGACCTCTTCGACGGGGAGCGTGAAGAACACCGTCTGGATTGCCGTCTGACGTGGGTCCTGGTCCTCGTCGTAGGCAACTCCGAGCCCGAACACCGCCCCGTCCGGCACGGGCAGACCAGCGAGTTCCGGGATGAGTGAGTCAATAGTAGTGATGCCCTGCAGGTTCATGCCCTCGACTGTCTCCGACGTGTTCGCCTCTGCCGTCTCTGCTTCTGCGGCGCCTGGCTCCGCCGCATCTGCTTCGACGTTGACGCGACCGTCAGCTCCGGTCAGCGCATCGTCACCACCGCACGCTGAACCGATCAGACCGAGTGAGACGACAACGAGTCCGCACTGCAATCGGCGGGAGCGTTCTGACCTCGAGTTTTTCATCGCCGGATCGTAGGCCGACACGCAACCTCTTCGCTCGGCTTTGCGGCCCGCAGCGCAGCTCAGTCGCGCACGGGCGGCGAGAACCCGTCGGGAATCACGAGGTCGTCAGGCGACAGTTCGCTGATCGACGATTTGCCGAGGCCGAGCAGGTTCGAGTCGATACCGGAACGCAGGACGTCGAGCACGTTCTCGACACCGGCCTGGCCGTTCGCGGCGAGGCCCCACAGGTAGGCCCGGCCGATCATCACGGCCTTCGCTCCGAGCGCGAGCGCCTTGACGACATCGCTGCCGCGCCTGATCCCGGAGTCCATGACGACTTCGATCTGATCGCCGACAGCGGCGACGACTTCGGGGAGACAGCGAATCGGCGCCGGCGTGCCGTCGAGATTGTTGCCTCCGTGCGACGACACCGAGATCGCCGAGGCGCCGGCGTCGACGGCGCGTCTTGCCTCATCTGCGCGGTTGATTCCCTTGACCATGAACGGGCCGTCCCACTGCGAGCGGAGCCAGGCGACGTCGTCCCAAGAGGCAGGCGGCGTCTGCATCCAGGTTCCGTACGCATCGAAGAACCCGGGCACGGGGTCCGACGCCGACACCGGGAAGTTCGGTACACCGAGCGTCGGGATGCCTCCGGACTTGAGCCAGTCGAGCAGCCAGCGCGGTTTGATGATGGTTTCCGGAGCGTGGGCGAGCGCAACTTTCAGGTCGATCTTCTCGGGCAACGACGGGCTGCCCCAGTCACGACTGTGGACGAAGGACCAGTCGAGTGTGAGGATCATTCCGACCGCACCCGCCGCTTTGGCGCGCTCCATGCGCCCGACCATCGCATCACGGTCACCTGCCCAGTAGATCTGGAACAGTGTCTGCGGATTGGCGGCGATGACCTCGTCCATTGGCTTGGACGAGAACGAACTGAGCCCCATCACGACGCCGCGTGCTGCTGCGGCGCGAGCGACGGCGACTTCGCCGTCGGGATGCACGGCTTGAACACCGGTCGGTGAGATCATCACCGGCATCGACATCGGTTGGCCCATCACCTCGGTGGCCATGTCGCGCGTCGGCGATTGGCCCGCGGTGATCGGCCGCAGCCCGAGTTCGGTGAACGCGTCGACGTTGTCGTCCTTTGTCGTTCCGCGTTCTGCCCCGGCGATGAGTGCGCCGTAGACCGACGCAGGGAGTCGCTTCTTCGCTCGGAGTTGAGCAACGGCGATCGATTCGAACCAGAGGTTTGCCACGACCGCAGCGTAGGAGTTCCGGACAGGTCGGACTCAACCGACGGGGTCGCCATCAACATCGCGGATGACCCATGTGCCGTCGTCGTCGCGGCGCGCGGTGAACTCGCCTCGCTCCTTGTGCAGATTGTGGGCCCGACACATGACGCCACCGTTGCGGGGCACGGTGGCCCCGGTGGCCTTCCAGCCGAGGGAGTGATCCGCCTGGCACCAGCGGACGGGCCGGTCACACCCCGGCCAGACACACCGGTCGCTCGACAGCATGACTGCGTCACGAGACGACCCGGTGAAGAGCCGGGATCGCCGTCCGAGATCGGTCACGACACCGGCCTGGTCGCGCACCACTCGACGGATGTGCCCCCACAACGCGATCGCGGCGGCTTCCGAGCAGTCGATCGGGTCGCCGTTCTGGGTACGGCAGACCATCTCGCGGTATCGGGCGGCGTCGAGCCGCCCTCCGGTGACGGTGACCTCGGCGGTCACTTCGTCGATGAGAACGTTCAGTGTTGGCAGAGGTGCCCTGCCGTCGCCCGGTGCCTGCGCCGCCGCACCGAACACAGCGGCCAGTGCGTCGGCGCGCCGCTGCGGCTCGGCCCGGCAGAG
>Ga0209831_1000659_pt1 | contig 33188 bp, 28 predicted proteins | sample Maine_Asex4_meta_FD_187451 | JGI IMG/M metagenome (GOLD analysis project Ga0209831, IMG submission 187451) | Marine algal microbial communities from Maine, USA - Maine_Asex4_metaG (SPAdes) (version 2) | ecosystem: Host-associated > Algae > Red algae > Unclassified | place: Maine, USA | collected... | reverse complement strand
GCCGCGTCGCGGCGCATCGGGTTCGGCGGGTTCGGCGGGTTCGGCGGGTCGAGCCTGATCGTCATCGGTGTCGTGCTGCTCGGCCTGTCGATCGTCGGGCCGCGCACCCCGCTGGCGCAGTACGACAATCGCGATGCGCGTCCGTGGGAATCGTTCGATCCGGCGCTGGCGCAGCGGGCCCGCACGCCGGCGGCACTCGCCGCCGAAGCGCGGGTCCTGCTGCCGAGCTTCGATCGGGCCACCGACCGGCAACGCATGGACGCGCTGTACGACGTCGTGGCCGCCCGCTTCACGCACAGCAACGGCGCCCGGCACACCCTCGGCACCAACTGGCTGCTGTTCCTGGCCGGCCAGGTGGTGCGCCCGTTCGGGCTGATCTGGGATCCGGCGGTCTACCTCGCTTCAGGTCACTCGCTGGTGTGCAGCCAGTCGTCGTACCTGCTGCTGCAGCTGGCGCTCGACGAAGGCATTCCGGCCCGGCACGTCGGGCTGATCGGTCACGTGGTGATGGAGGCCTGGTACGACGGCGACTGGCACCTGTACGACCCCGATACCGAAGCGACCCCGGTCCAGGCGAACGGCGACATCCCGAGCGTGGAGGAACTGGCGCTGGATCGTGACCTGCTGGAGCGCGCCTACACCGGCGAGAACGCGCAGTACGTCGACATCATCGCCTCGCGCGAGAACAACACCTACATGTCCTACCCGGTCGGCACGCACTTCACGTGGCAGGCCGAGGTGCTCGCGCTGATCGAGCGTGTCGCGCAGGTGCTCAAGTACGTGCTGCCCCTGCTGCTGATCGGTGCCGGGGCCTGGTGGACGGTGCGCACCGCCGGCCGACGCTCGGACGATGCCTGAGCCGTGTCCGTTGCCGTGCCCGGAACCGTGTCCGTAGCCGTGTCCGTGCCGTGGCGTCGGTGACCGGTCTGCCACGCGTCCTGCACGCCGCGCACATGCGCGCCCCGGTGGTGGGGCCGGTGCGGCAGATGGAGCAGGAGCAGCGCGCAGCGGACGATGCGGGCCTGCCCTGGACCTCGTCCTTCTACTGCCCGGCCGGCCTGGAGGGGGCGGTGTGCCACCACCCCGCAGGGCGCGGTAGCTGGACATCGTTCAAGCGCGACTACTACCGCTGGTTGACCCGCAAGGCCGCAGGCTTCGACGTGGTGCTGCTGCGCTACGCCGCCTACGATCCGTTTCAGTGGCGGTTCGTGCGCGATTCACCGGTACCCGTCATCACCATGCACCACGCCATGGAACACCATGAACTGTGGGGCGACGGACGGGCGAGCATCCGGGCGCGGGCGATCGGCGAACGGCTGCTCGGCCCGCTGACCCTGTCGCACGCCATCGCCCATGCCGGCGTCACGCACGAGATCGCCCTGCACGAGCGTGATCGTTCGCTGGGCCCCGACAAGCCGGTGCTGGTCTACTCCAACGGCGCGTTCTACGACGATGACTGCGTCGTGCCCGCCGCGCTCGGCGACGGGCCGCACGAGCTGTTGCTGATGTCGTCGAAGTACTCGTCGTGGGCCGGACTCGATCTGCTCAACGACGCCGCCGAGCGCAGCGATCTCGACTTCATCGTGCACGTGGTCGGGCAGCTCACCGATGAGCAGCGACAGCGCCTGTCACGCGATCCGCGCTTCAGGGTGCACGGCTACCTGGACATGCCGGCCATCGATGCGCTGGTCGTCCGCGCAACGATCGGGCTGAGCACCTTCGCCATCCATCGCAAGCGCATGAGCGAGGGCAATACCCTGAAGGTGCGCGAATACCTGCGAGCGGGTCTACCGGTCTATGCCGGCTACCGCGACGTGTTCGACGAGCACTTTCCCTACTACCGCCAGGGCGAGACCGACTTCGGGGCGATCCTGGCGTTCGCCGACGAGATGCGCTCCGTCGATCGGCGCCTGGTGTCCGAGACGACGCGTCCGTTCATCGAGAAGCGCGTGGTGCTGCAGGGGTTTCACGAGCGTATCGATGCGCTGTTGCGCGCACGCCGCTGACCCGGCGGACACCGTTCGGACAGGTGGGCGCCACCACCGACGCTCCGCCTACTGACTGGTCACGAGCAGTAGCGCGTCCTGCCGGGAGAACGCGTTCACCGACAGGCGGGCCAGCGTGCTGGTGGCGGAGAAGGTGTCGTCCAGCGTCTCGCGCGTAGCGCTCGGCAGGGCGAATTCGCCATCGTCGCCGGTCAGGCAGTCGACCGTGGTGACGATGCCCTCGTCGGTGACGTCCAGCAGGGTCAGGCGGATGAACAGCGATTCGTTGGCGCCCGCCGCGATCGTCGGGGCGGCCCAGCGGATCACGTCGTCGCGCCCCACGCCTTCGCTCGTGCCGGCTGCCTGCTCGACCGGCGCCACCTTGCGTATCGGGATGTCGGTGAACGCCGGGAATTCATCGCCCGACAGATCGAAGGTCAACCGTTCGGGAATCGGCAACGGCAGGTCGAGCTCGTTGATGTACTCGATCTCGAAATCCGCATCGCGCGTCAGCGTCAGCCAGGTACCGGCCGGACTGGTGAAGGTGATCGTCTCCCCGGCGCCGATGCGGCGACTGGCACCTTCGCCATCGGCGAAGACGTCCTCGCCGGTGGACGGTGCCTGTCGCGTCACCTGGCACCCGTCGAGTGCCGGCAGCGTGTCGGCGATCAACCGGGCATGCTCCTGCGGCGCGGCCAGGCGCACGAAACGGGCGGACAGGGAGCCACCGTCCAGCTCGCCGGCCGGTTGCGCGATCTCGACGTGTCCGACCAGCTGCGCCATGTCGAGCGTCACGGGTGGCGGCTCCGAGCCGTCCGCCAGCTCCCGGTTGTCGGGCTCCTCACCGGTACGGGTCGACCCCGAATCGCAGGCGACCGCGGATCCGGCAAGCAGGACGAGGGCCATCGCCGTGCGGCGGCGGTCTGAGGGGGGGCGCTGGTTCATCGTCGGTTCGCTGGACTGCCGCGCACGGCGTTGCCTCGCCTGTGCAATCGATATGCCGGAAGCGGTTCCGGCGGGTATCACGGGTATCCTCGGGAGCGCAGGCAGACGAAGACGATGATGAAGACGCTCGGACTGGTGATCGTGTGCGGACTGGCCGGAATAGGGCTGTGGTTCTGGCAATCGGCGGACCGGTCCGCGAGTGCGCAGCCCTTCGATGCGCCCCGGGTGTCGCCCGACGTGTTGCCCGACATGTCCTTCGACCGGATACGGCAGGCCGGCCTCGAGAACGCGTGCTACCCGGACACCGATCACCACGTGGCCGAGTTCCTGTACCAGCACCCCGACGCCTGCTTCTGGACGCTGGACGTGGCCGGCGAGCGGGTGAGCGCGCTGCCCGTGCCCTCGCCGCCGGCCGACGCGGTCCGTCTGCCCGCACCTTCCGGGCGGGACGACACGGCGATGATCCAGCGCGTGGTCGATGCCAACCCCGGCGGCGCGATCGTCGGTCAGGGCGTCTACCGGGTCGAGGGGCTGCACCTTGCCGAACCGATCGACATCTTCGACATGCCCATGATCGTCGCCTCCGCGAACACCGCCGACGGTGGTTCGGGGGTGGTGGTCGTGATCGACGCACCGGATGTCCGGCTGTTCGACTCGCCGGTGAACGCCGCCGGCTCCCCCTCCGTGCACACTGGCTACCAGGTCCGGAGCGGGGCGGATCGTTTCACGCTGGTCGGTGGGGGCTTCCTGGACGCGCTGCACCGGGACGGGCGCAACGTGGCCGGCGTGACGGTGCGTGGCGCCGACGACATCCATCTGGCCTGCAACCGGTTCGAGCGGATCGTCAACGACACCGACGATTCCACCCTGACCGCACGGGCGAACGCGATACTGCTGAACGGCGGCGGCGAGGACACGATTTCCGGCGGCATCATCGCGAACAACACCGCGCTGGAGCACCAGTCGAACGGCAAGCGTCAGGATGCGGAATTCCTGACCATCCAGAGCTATGCCGCGACCGATGCGGCGCAGCCGTTGCGCGTGTTCGCCAATCGCACCGTCGATGCGGGCAAGCGCTTCACCAAGCACCAGCAAAGCGATGCTCTCGTGCTGTCGAACGACACCGAGTGGCGCGACAAGGCCGGTCCGCTCGGCGATCGCAAGCTGCAGGCGCACGTGGAGATCCAGTTCTCCGACAACGTCATCGCGCGCAACAACCGGATGAAGGTCGGCGCCGACAGCCGGTTCGATTACCTGTTCACCACCGATGTGCACGTCGGGGACCGGCGACAGTCCAACGTGCACTACGACTGCAACGATATCGAGGTCACCGATGCGCTGGACCCGGCCAGCGGCAACAAGCCGCACGTCATCGTCGCTCGTGCCAGTCGCCAGCCCCGCGGGTCGGTGGACCGGGTGGCCAGCGGCTCCAGCGCCAACGGCAATCGCGTCCACGGCGAGGGCTCGGTCAGCCACCACTTCTGGTTCGGCGAGGGCTACCCGGACGACGGTGGCGAATTCGAGCACCGGGACAACCTGTTCGACATCCCGGCGCTGAAGGGTGCCTTCAAGACGCCGTAGGATGCGGCTGCACTTTCGGCGAGGATTTTTGACGATTCTGAGATATGCTCGAGGTGACCTGACCGTTCTGATCCGCACGCGAACCGTCAAAAACGTGGCTTGTATCTCGATTCTGGATGTCACACGGAGCGCGGCAGGCCTGGCGCTCCTGGCCACGGGTCCTGGATCATCATGAGTACGGTATCCACCGGACTGACCAAGCCGGCGCGCGGGCCGCACTCCGCGGATCCTGAACCGATGGACGTCGCCGGCGTCGTCGCCGGCGTCGTCGACGGGGCCGTGACGCCGATCGTGCGCGCCGGGCGTGGCAAGCTCGCCCGCCTCGAAGCGCTGCGCGGGCTCGCCGCCGGCTACGTCGTCCTCCACCACCTGTTGCCCCAGAGCTGGTACGTCTACGGCATCAACGTCGGGATACTGTTCCGGTTCGGCCAGGAAGCGGTCATCCTGTTCTTCCTGCTGTCCGGGTTCGTCATCCACTACTCGTTCACGCGCGGGCGGGACAAGTCGTTCCGCGGGTACCTTCTCAAGCGGGCGCTGCGGATCTACGTGCCGCTGATCGCGGTCCTCGTCACGAGCTACCTGGTGGCCAGCGCGCACGCCGGCACGCTGGTCGACGCCCATCCGGAGGTGCTGGTGGGCAACCTGCTGATGCTGCAGGACTGGGTCTGGTCGAAGCCTAACGTGGTCGTGCGCACCTATCTGGGCAACACGCCGCTGTGGTCGCTCGCCTACGAATGGTGGTTCTACATGCTGTACTGGCCGTTGTGGCGGCTGTTCGCCGGGCCGGACGACGAGATCGCACCCGCATCGCGTCGCCGGCGCGATGTCCTGGTGCTGTCCGTCGCGCTGGCCGCTGCCCTGGTCTACACGCGGTATCCGACGTTCGTGCCGCGCATCCTGATGTACTTCGGTCTGTGGTGGGCCGGCGTGATGATGGCGGAGGCCTACATGAACGGCCGGATACGGGTGTGGCGGCGGGTGCTGCCGCCCCTCGCCGTGCTGGCGGCCATCACCGGGGTGCTCGGGGTCAACGCCTGGTTCGACTCGTCCGGCGTCGAACGCCTGATCTTCGCCCGGCACCCGATCGTGGAGTTCCGTCACTTCCTGTTCGCCACCTTCGCCATCGCCGTCGCCCTGGTCTGGCAACGGTTCGAATGGCGCGGGTTCGATACGCTGACCCGTCCCGGGCTGCTGCTGGCCCCCGTCTCCTACGCGCTGTACATCTCGCACTGGTTCCTGCTGGCCGAGGCGCGCTACCTGGACTTCATCGGCCAACCGTTGCTGGAGCTCGCCGGCTACGTCGCGGTGACCCTGGCGTTCTGCTGGCTCGTCGAATGCGTGCTGTACCCCGCGGTGCGCCGCCGTGCGATGCCGGCGTTGCTGCCGTCACGTCGCTGAGAGGTCCGGCGTTCCGGTCCGGCGCCCGGGTCCGTGCCCGTCGACATGCCTGTCGACGGGCCTGTCAACGTGACTGTCGACGGGCCAACTACCCGTCGGGACCGGGACGCGTGTCGCCCCGCAGCACCGTGCTCGACGCTAGACTACGCGCCCTCCCAGACCCTGCTGCCGATGAACGGTTCCGCCGATCGGGCGGTTCCGCTGTGCGTCGATCTCGACGGTACGCTGGTCCGCACAGACCTCCTGCTCGAGAGCTTTCTGACGCTGCTGCGCGAGCAGCCGCTGCAGGCACTGCGCGCACCGCTCTGGCTGGCCGGCGGGAAGGCGCGGCTGAAGGCGGAGATCGCCTCGCGGGTGGATTTCTCGACCATCGAGCTGCCCTACCGCCCCGAGATCGTCGAACTGATCGAGCGTGAACGCGGAGCGGGTCGTCCCACGGTCCTGGTCACCGGCAGCCACCAGTCGCTGGCGGACGCGGTGGCGGCACGCGCACCGTTGTTCGACGAGGTGCGGGGTTCGGACGAACGGGTCAACCTGACCGCCGAGCGCAAGCGCGACTGGCTGGTGTCGCGGTTCGGCCAAGGGGGATTCGACTACATCGGCAACGACCGGGACGATCTGCGGGTCTGGCCCTCGGCACGGCGTGCCATCGCCGTCTCGTCCAGCGACGGCGTCGCCGCGGATCCCTCGATCGGCTTCGAGCGCGTCATCGACGATCCGAAGCCGGGGTTCCAGGACTACCTGAACCTGATGCGCGTGCACCAGTGGTCCAAGAACGCGCTGATCGCGGTGCCGTTCCTGCTCGACCAGCGCTTCGGCGATCCCCGGGCAACGTTCGCGGTGGTGCTCGGATTCTTCGCGATGAGCCTGCTCGCCTCGGCGACCTACATCGTCAACGACATGCTCGACCTGCAGGCCGACCGGCGCAACAGCACCAAGCGCCACCGGGCGCTGGCCAGCGGCACCGTGTCGATCGCGCGCGGCGCGGTGGCGGCCGGGGTGCTCGGGTTCGTGGCACTGGTGCTCGCACTGATGCTGCCGCCGATGTTCCAGCTCGCGCTCGCGGTCTATCTCGTGCTGACGCTGTCCTATTCGTTCGCGTTGAAGCGCAAGGCCATGCTGGACGTCATCATGCTCGCCGCGTTGCACACGCTCCGGGTGGTGGCCGGTACGCTCGCTATCGGTGCGGAATGGTCGTTCTGGCTGCTCGCCTTCTCGTTGTTCGTGTTCTTCAGCCTGGCGCTGGCCAAGCGCGTCGCCGAGCTGGCCAACCTGGCACTTGCCGGGCGCGACATGGCGCCGGGGCGCGGCTACACGGTGGGCGACCGGGCCTTTCTGACCATGGTGGGCGTGTCGACCGGCTACCTGTCGGTGCTGGTCGTCGCGTTGTACATCAACAGCGCGAAGGTGCTGCGGGTCTATTCGGAGCCCATGCTGCTCTGGCTGGTCTGCCCGGTGCTGATGTACTGGATCGGGCGTATCTGGCTCGAGACCTCGCGCGGCAACATGCACGAGGATCCCATCGTGTTCGCGCTGAAGGATCGCGAGAGCCTGTACACGGCGATCGTGCTCGGTGCGATCGTCATGCTGGCGATGGTGCTCTGAGGGTGGGCAGCGCCTACCGCAGCTGGGGGCACGTGCGGGCACCTGCCCAGCTCGCCCGCGTACCCGCCTGGATCGATGACGGTACGCGTGCCGGCGTGCTCGCCGATGCGCCGAGGCGCGGCACCAGCAGCCTGGCCTACGGGCGCGGGCGCAGCTACGGCGACACCTGCCTGAACAGCGACGGCGAGCTGATCGATACCCGGGCGCTGGACCGTTTCATCGACTTCGACCGGGTGAGCGGGCGGCTGACCGCGGAGCCCGGCGTGACGCTGGCGGCGATGCTGCGGCTGATCGTCCCGGCCGGCTGGTTCCTGCCGGTCTCGCCGGGCACCAGCCATGCCACGCTGGGCGGAGCGATCGCCAACGACGTGCACGGCAAGAACCACCATGCCGATGGCAGCTTCGGACGCTTCGTGGAGCGTTTCACCGTGCTGCGATCCTCGGGCGAGCATCTGGTCTGCTCGGCCGAGGAGAACGTCGAGCTGTACCGCGCAACGATCGGCGGGCTGGGGCTGACTGGGCTGGTCACCGGGGCGACGATCCGCCTGCTGCCGATCCGCTCGGACCGCATGGACGTGCGCATCGACCGGTTCCACGGCCTGGACGCCTTCATGGCGCTGGCCGCCCGCCGGCGCGAATCGCATCGCTACACCGTCGCCTGGCTGGATTGCGCAGCCGGTGGTGACGCGTTCGCGCGGGGTGTGTTCCTGGCGGCGAACCATGCGCACCGGGACGGACCGCTCGAGCCGGCGCCGCCCGGCAGCCGGCTGTCGATCCCGTTTCCGCTGCCTTCGCGCCTGCTCAACCGGTACACGATCCGCGCGTTCAACAGCGCCTACTTCGCGCGTCACCGTCCGCTGGACGGACGCGAGATCGCCCAGCACTACCAGGGCTTCTTCTACCCGCTCGACGCGATCGATCGCTGGAACCGCATCTACGGCACCCGCGGATTCCACCAGTACCAGTTCGTGGTGCCGCCGGGTGCCGGGTCCGCCCTCGCATCGATCCTGCAGCGCATCGTGCGCTCGGGCATGGGATCCTTTCTCGCCGTGCTCAAGGAGTTCGGCGACCTGCCCTCGCCGGGGCTGTTGTCGTTCCCGCGTCCGGGGCTGTGCCTTGCGCTGGATTTCGCCGATCGGGGGGCGCGTACCGAAACGCTGATCCGTGCGCTCGACGACGAGGTGCGCGAGGCGGGCGGGGCGGCCTACCCGGCCAAGGACCGTCTCATGACGGCCGAGGCCTTCCGCGCCTACTTTCCGGCCGTGGACACTTTCGCGCGGCAGGTCGATCCGCGTTTTTCGTCCGACTTCTGGAGACGTGTGCATGGCTGAACGAACCTCGGTGATCCTCGGGGCGACATCCGCGCTGGGGCAGGCGGTCGCCCGCGCGCTCGCTGCGCGGGGCGAATCGCTGGTACTGGTCGCTCGCGATGCGGAGCGCCTGGCGCGCGTGAGCGCCGATCTCGAGGCGCGCGGTGCGGCGGTCACGTCCCACCTCGGCGATTTCGACGACCTGTCGGTGCACGCCGGGCTGCTCGACGCCGTCGGCGAGGCGGACGACTATTGGCTGTTCTACGGCACGTTGCCCGATCAGGCCGCCTGCGAGCGGGACTGGGACGAGGCGGCCGCAGCGTTGCACACCAACTTCATCAGTGCGGCATCCCTGCTGACCCACGTGGCCAACCGGCTCGAGCCGCGTGGACGCGGCTCGATCGTGGTGGTCGGTTCGGTGGCCGGGGACCGCGGCCGCGGCAGCAACTACGTGTACGGGTCGGCCAAGGGCGCCCTGGCGCTGTTCTGCCAGGGGCTCAGGAACCGTCTGTCGAAGCGGGGGGTGCAGGTGGTCACCATCAAGCCCGGATTCATCGACACGCCGATGACGGCGGCGGTGGAGAAGAAGCCGGCCGCGCTCTGGTCGACCCCGGAGCGCGTCGCCGCGGACATGGTCCGTGCCCGCGACAAGGGTACGGAGGTGCGCTACGCGCCATGGTTCTGGCAACCGATCATGTCGATCATCAAGGGCGTGCCGGAGCGCATCTTCAAGAGGCTGTCCCTGTGACCCGTTTCATTCCGCTGATCCTGTTCACGGTGCTGACCAACTTCCTGTCGCAGATCATGCTCAAGAAGGGCATGACCAGCATCGAGCGTTTCGAGCTGACCCCGCTGGCGGTGCTGTCCAACTTGGTGTCGATCCTGTTCAACCCGTGGGTGTTCTTCGGGCTCGCCACGATGGTGATCAGCATGGGAACCCACCTGGTGGTGCTCTCGCGCGTGGAAATCAGCTTCGCCTACCCCTTCCTGGGCCTGTCGTTCGTGCTGATCACGCTCTGGGGCTACTTCGCGCTCGGCGAGGCGGTGACGCTGTGGCGCGTGTTCGGCGTCCTGTTCATCTGCGCCGGCGTCGCCCTGGTCGCGCGCGGCGGCTGAGCGCACCGGTGGCGCCCCTCACACTTTCTGACGGAACGACATGAAACACATCATTTTCGGCGGTGACGGCTTTCTCGGCACCGAACTCACCAGGAAACTCGTCGACCTGGGCGAGCGTGTGCTCGTCTGCGACGAAAAGCGCACCGAGGGCTTCGGCAACTACGGGCTGCCGGGCGTGGAGTACCTGAAGATGGATGTCCGCCAGCCGGAGACCTTCGCCCCGATCGAGGTGGAGGAGGGCGATGTGGTCTATCACTTCGCCGCCCGCCTGCTGGTGCCGATCCTGCCGCGTGCCGAACGCCACGACTACTTCTGGCAGGCGCTCTACGTCGGCACCGAGAACGTGCTGCAGTGGATGGCGTCGAAGGGGCTGCGCGAGATGGTCTACTACACCACCGACATGGTGTACGGCCACACCGAGATCCACCCGCGCACCGAGGAGCATCCGTGCAAGCCGATCGGCCCGTACGGCGAGGCGAAGTATCGTACCGAGATCCTGGTCGAGGAGTACCGCCGGAAGGGGTTCGCCATCACGCTGTTCCGCCCGCGACTGATCATCGGCCACGGCCGGCTCGGCATCCTCGAAAAGCTGTTCAAGCTCGTCGACAGGAACCTGCCGGTGCCCACCATCGGCAACGGCCGCAACTACTACCAGTTCATCTCGGTGTCGGACTGTGCCGAGGCGTGCATCGCGGCGCTCAGGAAGGGTCTGCCGAACGAGAACTTCAACCTCGGCTCCAGCAACCCGCCCACCGTCAACGAGCTGCTGCGCCGGTTGATCGAGGAGGCCGGCAGCAAGTCGATCCTGATCCCGACACCGGCCTTCGCGGTGAAGGGAGTGCTGGCGTTGCTCGATCGTGTCGGCAAGCCGCTGATGGACCCCGAGCAGTACCTGATCGCCGACGAGACCTGCGTGCTCGACTGCTCCAAGGCCGAGCGGCTGCTCGACTGGACGCCGAAGGACGATGACACCAGCATGCTGCTGGTCGCCTATCACGACTATCGGGCCGGGCGGTCGCGGGTGTCCTGAATCGCCCTCGCCGCACTCGCCAGCGCCAGGCCCAGCAGCGCACCGGTCAGGTCGATGAACACGTCCGCCACCAGGGCGGTGCGATCGACCAAGTGGCGCTGCAGGGACTCGCTGGCGCAGGCCAGCAGCAGCAGGGCGAGCACGGTCTGCCCGTAGCCGGCCGACAGGGCCGGGCGGCACAGCCCGGCGACCACGCCGAGCGCGAAGAAGACGAACAGGTGCCCGCCCTTGAACAGGCCGAGACGCCCGCCGGGCACGTGAGCGCTCAGCGCGGCCATCATTTCGGCGACGTGACGGTAGGCCTGGAACGGCGCCGCTTCCGAGACGCTGACACCGATCGTGACCGCGGCCAGCCCGATCAGCATGCCGAGGCTTGACAGGGTTCCCGAGCGGCGCCACAGGCAGCCCAGCAACACCGTGGCCAGCGTGATCCAGAGGGCGCCGGTCACCACGAGGACGGCCGGGTAGAGCGGTGCGCCCGTCATCAGCCGCACCGGCTCCGCCGTGAAGTGGAAGCTGCCGGTGCCCGGCCGGACGTGAAATCGCAGGCTGAGACCGGTCGCCCGTTCGGGAACGTCCATGAAACCGCTGCCGCGAGCGCCTCGCGCGTCGGCGAGGACCGCACCGAACACGCGCCACGCCACGCGCTGCTCGTCCTGCCAGGCGTCCAGCGTGACGAGGGCCGAGCGGACATGATCGCTGACGTGCCCGTCGCTGGCGCTCACCTGGGCGGCGGTGGCGGCGAACAACGTGTCGCCGGCGCTGCGGGCGCTGCGCGACAACGGCTGCCACACCGCTTCGTCCAGGTCGACCTTGAGGGCGTTCGCGCGCTCCGGATCGGCCACCAGCGTCGTGCCGGACAGGCCGTCGGGTGCTAGCTCCGCGATCACGTCGAAGCGCACGCGCTCGTCTCCGCTGACGAACAGCAGTCCGGTGGCCAGGCAGAGCCCGGTCAGGAAACGTCGTCTGGCACGGGGTGAGGGCATCGGGCCTGTCGTGCTACCGGTCGGCGGGGCCGGGCGGGGCCGGGCGGCCCGGGATCGTGCCAGATGCGCTGATACACTGCTGAGGATCCCACGACAGCCAGGATGGAACGCAGTGACGATTCGCTCTACACGCCGACTGACCGTACCGGGCATCATCCTGATGGTGGGCGCCGGCACCGCCGTGGCGCAGGAGGCCGATCAGCAGAGCATTCCGATCGGTGAGGCGGACCTCTACCCGGCACTCCGTATCGACTACGTCACCAACGACAACATCGGTCTGCGGCCTGATGACGAGATCGACGGCCGTGCCGTGGTGATCAGGCCGGAGCTGGCGTTCGTGGCGGATCGGCGGTTGCTCGAGATCCGTGCCGGTTACACGGGTGTCTACAGTCAGGGTGATGAGCCGTCGCAGGACTGGAACGATCACCGGTTGAGCGCCGGCCTGTCGGCCGAACTTGACAGCCGGCGACGGTTGGGGGCGAGTGTGGTGCTGGCGCGCAATCACGATACGCTGGGCAGCGAACTGACACGCGGGCAAGGCGACCGGTTCGAGGAGTCCGCCACGTACAACAGGGTGATCCTTGACGGGTTTTTCAGCTACGGGGCGACAGGCGCTACCGGCCGGGTCGACGTCGGGGCGCGATTCGATACGCTCGACTACACCAACCTGGCCGAGGTGACCGATGGGCGCGACCGGCAGGTGGTGTCGCCCTATGCACGCTTCGGCTACCGGATCAGCGGTGACACGCGTGCCGAACTGGTGCTGCGTTACCGTGCTCTGACATTCGACAATGACAATTTCGATCGAGACGAGTTGTCCGCGTTGACCGGCGTGTCGTTCGCGGCCACCGGCGCGCTGTCCGGCACGGCGCTGATCGGTGTGCAGGGGATCTCGCGCGATGCGCAGGGGCGGGACGATTCGACGCTGCTCGTGCTCGAGGCGGGTCTGGAGTACCGACCCGTCGACTACGCCAGCCTGACGCTGGACATCGATCGCGAGGTGGACAACAACGCACGCTCGCTCGGCGCGACCGGCGATGTGGAGTCGGTCCGGAACAGGATCAGGCTGGCCTGGGACCACGATTGGTCCTCGCGTTTTTCCACCCAGGCGTTCGGCGGCGTGACGATTCGCGAGGAAGCCTGCCCGGTGGTCGACACCACCACCAGCGAGGTGGGCGTGGAGATGGACATCGCCGTGCGACGCTGGCTGTCGTTCGGTGCCAATGCCGCGCTGGCGTCGCGGGTGTCCAGCGACTGCCGGGACGACCCCGATGCCGACGAACTGGAGTTCGATAGCACCACGCTCGGCGTGTTCGTGCGCGCCACGCTCTGATCACCCACCGGGGGCGTATTACCGCCGCCGGCGGCCGGGGTGTTCGGTCGACGGGCTGAGGTATCATCCGCGCGATGGTCCGGATGGTTGCGAGCGTGATGATCGGACCAGGTGACGTGTCCATCCGGCATGGAGTTCACGGCTATCGTCATGGTCGATGGCCCGGCGTCCCGGTTTGAGAACTCGCCACGCTCACCGCTCGCGACCGTGCCATACCCTTGCGATCGCCCCCGAACCTTGGAAGCATGTCATCAATCCGATGAATCGACTGAAAACGTGTGAACCGCAGCGACGTGCGTTGCTGGCAGGCCTGGTGATCGGCACCCTGATGCTTGCCGGCTGCGCCGCACCGGGCCCCGATGCCCGACCCTCACCCGACCCGGCGGACAGCATGCCTGCCGATGAGCCGGACGACGGGACGGCGGTAACGGACCCGGACAGCTACCGTCTCGGCCAGGGCGATCGCATCGGCATCCAGGTGTTCGACGAGCCGGATCTGACCATCGAGGCGCGGGTGGGGGGCAGTGGTGTCATCAACTACTCCTACCTGGGCAACCTCGCGGTCGCCGACAAGACCCCGCAGCAGCTGGAGCAGGAGATCACCGCGCTGTTGCAGGATGGCTACCTCGTCAATCCGTCGGTGAACGTCACGGTGCTGGATTACCGGCCGTTCTTCATCAACGGTGAAGTGCGTTCGCCGGGAAGCTACCCTTACCAGCCTGGGCTGACGCTGGACAAGGCGATCGCGCTGGCCGGTGGGCTCACCGATCGGGCCTCAAGGAGCAAGATGTTCGTCAGCAAGGCGGGTGATGCCACCGAGCGGCGCGCCACCCTGTCGACGCGTCTCGCGCCGGGCGATATCGTTTCCATCGAAGAAGGCTTTTTCTGATGAATCGGCAAGGCGCCTCCGTGCAGGACGACGGCTACGCGGAGGAGGCGGGCGACCGTTCGCTGTCGGATCAGATCGATATCCAGCATTACCTGCGGATCCTGCGCAAGCACAAGTGGCCGATCACGCTGTTCACTGCCATCATCACGGCACTGGCGGCGTACTACGCCTACACGGCGACGCCCATCTACAGCGCTACCTCCACGTTGCTGATCGAGCAGCAGAAGGCGAACATCGTCTCGATCGAGGAGCTGTACGGCGTCGATACCGAGAATGCGGACTACTACCAGACCGAATTCGAGCTGTTGAAGTCGCGGGCACTCGCGCAGAAGGTGGTCGAGGAGCTGAACCTGTGGACCCACCCGGAATTGTCGCCGGCGCTCGACGCCGCGCAGCTCACATCGGGTGCGTCCGCGTCCGAGGCGGAACCCGCGACCGGTATCGCCGGCAGGCTGACCGCGCTGCTCGAATCGGTGTCGTCGATGGGCGATGATGCGGACGTCGTGGTGTCGCCTTCCACGGTGACCGAGGCACCGATGATGGCCGACACGGCCGACACGATGCCCGGCAGCCTTGCACCGGCACGAGACGACGAGGAGCGGCTGTCGCCTGCGCAGGAATCGGTGGTCGGCAACTTCATGAGCCGGCTGAGCATATCGCCGGTGCGAAACACCAAGCTGGTGAAGATCAGCTTCGAGTCCGCCGATCCGGCGTTCGCGGCGCTGGTGGCCAACACCGTGGGCGAGCAGTACATTGAGAGTTATCTGGATGCCAAGCTCGAGCTCACCACCACCGCCTCGCAGTGGTTGGCCGAGCGGCTGGGCGAACTGAAGATCGATCTGGATCAGGCGACGCGTCGCCTGATCGATTTCCGCCAGGACAACGGCCTGGTGGAACTGAACGGCGGCATCGGTCGCCTGACCGAGCAGGAACTGCTGCTGCTGACCACCGAGCTGACGGCGGCGCGCAGCGAACAGGCGAACCTGCAGAACATCAATGCCGAGATCGAAGCCGCCCTTGGACGTCCGAGGCTGCTGGAATCCATTCCGACCGTGCAGCTGGACCCGCTGGTGCAGAGCACCCGCGTAGAACAGGGCAGCGTGCAGCGCAACCTGGACGAGCTGCTGAACCGCTATGGCGAGCGCCACCCGCTGGTGCTGGACGCGAAAGGGCAGCTGGAGTCGCTCGACCAGCAGCTTGCCGGGCATGCCCAGCGCGTCAGTGCGAAGGTCTCTCAGGACCTGCAGCTGGCACGTCAGCGGGTCGCCGAGGTGCAGCGCGGGCTGTCCAGCGGCAAGGCGGACATCCAGGCGCTGGGCAGTTCCTCGTTCGAGCTGGACGCGCTCAAGCGCGAGGTGGATACCAAGCAGAGCGTCTACGACCAGTTCTTCAGCCGCATGACCGAGGCCAAGTCGGCGGACGGCCTCGAGACGGCAAACGCACGCATCACCGACTTTGCCAGGGCGCCCAGGTCCCCGGTGAAGCCCAAGAAGCAGCTCATCATCGCGCTTGCCGCACTGGCTTCGCTGGTGCTCGCGATGCTGATGGCGTTCCTGTACGAATCGACGGACGACACCATCAAGAGCATGCGTGACATCGAGGAAAAGGTCGGCCTGACCCTGCTCGGCATCCTGCCGTTGATCAAGAAAGGCCTGCTGCAGGGCAAGCAGGAGCTACCGCTGAACCCGGTGGACATCGCCGCCAAGCAGAGTCGCTTCCCGGAGTCGATGAACACGATCCGCACGGCCTTGTGCGTGGGTGACAACGCGGTGCATCAGCATGTCATCACGGTGACCTCGTCGGTACCCGGTGAAGGCAAGTCGACCACGTCCATCAACCTGGCCTACTCGCTCGGCCAGCTCGAGCGGGTGCTGCTGATCGACTGCGACCTGCGCCGACCGTCGGTGGCCAAGGCGGCAGGCTATGACAAGAACGCCGACGGCCTGTCGACGTTGCTGACCAACAAGGCATCGGCCCGGCAGTGCATTCGACGTGGAGAGTTTGGAGGGGTGGTCGATATCCTGTCTTCGGGTCCGACCTCCGGTCAGCCGCTGGAGCTGTTGTCCTCCAGGCGTTTCGAGAAGGTGCTGGAGCAGCTCAAGCAGCACTACGATCGCATCGTGATCGACAGCGCGCCGACCCAGGCGGTGTCCGACGCCTTGATACTCGGCCGACTCTCCGACACGGTGATCTATTGCGTGAAGTCCCACGAGACGACCGTGGACCTGGTCAAGCGTGGTGTCGGCCGGCTGCAGCAAGCCGGTGCGAAGGTGGCGGGCGTGGTGATCACCCAGGTCGATATCGATCGCATCACATCGTACGGCGGTGACCACTATTATCAGGGTTATTACGACTACTACGACTACCGTGACAAGGGTGACGATGAGAAATCGGCAGGCAAGCCGGGGACGATCCGGTTGACCCAGAAGGAACTGATGGCCATGCGCAACGACGATTCAGAGGTGGATCTGGATCTCTTCGATGATCGTGACGAATCACGATTCGACCGCATCGGCGGCGGCAGGGCGAGCGATACCTCCGCAGCGATGGACAGCCGGTCGAAAGTGTCGAAGCGTCGGTATCTGGAATCCGATCTGGACATCCTGTAGCACCTGGATCCGCTCCTGGCGGGGCGATGCGCGATCCCTGCTTTCGGCGACGCTCGTCCGATGGAGTTCAGACGATCAGGGGTTCGATAGTCAACTCGATATCGAATGCCTCGCGCACCGCCCGGGTGATCTCCTCGACGAGCGCCATGAGCTGTTCGCCGGTACCGCCACCCAGGTGGATCAGTACCAGCGCCTGATCGGCGTGAACGCCGACCGGACCACGGCGCATCCCGCGAAATCCCAGCCGATCGATCAGCCAGCCGGCGGCGAGCTTGTGCCGACCGTCGCCGAGGTCGTGACACACCAGATCCGGCCAGTCCTGCTTGATGCGCTCGACCTGTGCGGTACTGACGACAGGGTTGTGGAAGAAACTGCCGGCATTGCCGATGCGTGCAGGATCCGGAAGCTTCGATTGTCGGATCCGGATGACGGCATCGCTGATCCGTCGCGCGTCCACCGGTTCGCATCCGCGGTGCTGCAGCAGGTACGACCGAAGTGCCTGATAGCTCAGTACCGGTGGCAGGTCGGGCGCCAGCGCCAGCGTGATCGACACGATGACCCAATCGCCCGTTTCCCGCTTGAACCGGCTGTCGCGATAGCCGAACGCGCACTCATCGTTGGTCAGGGTGACGAAGGTTCGACGGGGGCGGTGCCACGCGCGAACCGAGACGAGACGATCCGACAGTTCCACGCCATAGGCACCGATGTTCTGTACCGGTGCGGCGCCCACGCTACCCGGGACGAGGCTCAGGTTTTCCAGCCCGGCCAGACCGTGGTCCAGCGTGGCGAGCACGAGCGCGTGCCAGTTCATGCCGGCGCCCACGCTGACGTGCACCGAGCTGCCATCGGCTACCGGATCGATCGATAGCCGGGCATTCGTCAAGCGAATGACCAGCGCATCGAGATCGCGTGTCAACACCAGATTGCTGCCACCGCCCAGGATGAACGGTGCGACGCCCAGCTCGTCGGCACGATCGAGCAGTGCGACGAGGCTGGCGTCCGTAGGGGCCTCGGCCAGCCAACGTGCCCGTTGCGCGAACCCGAACGTGTTGAGCGCGACGAGCGGAGCGTTCGCTTGGAGGGCGGGCAGGTCGACGGCGGGCAGGCCGATGTCGGCTCAGCCGTTCGACACCGCCTTCAGTTCCACCCGGGCCGCGGCGTGCGGACGACCGATGCAGTCGTAGGACAGCCCGGCCTCGCGGACCTGGGCCGGGTCGTAGAGGTTGCGCCCGTCGATGACCAGCTTGTCGCTCAGGGCGTTCGCCATCTTGCCGAACGCCGGTGAACGGAACTCGCGCCACTCGGTGTTGATCAGCAGGGCGGCCGCTCCCTTGAGCGTGTCCATCGAGGTGCCCACCAGCTCCAGGCGATCCTCGTCCGGGTAGAGGTGGCGCATCTCCTTCATCGCCACCGGATCGTAGGCGCGCACGCGGCCGCCGGCCTCCAGGATCGACTCGATCAGCACCCGACTCGGTGCCTCGCGCAGATCATCGGTGTCGGGCTTGAACGACAGGCCCCACACGGCGAAGGTCTTGCCGCGGATGTCGCCCTCGTAGTGTCTCATCAGCTTCTCGAACAGCACGTGCTTCTGGCGATCGTTGACGTGGTCGACCGCCTCGAGCAGCTCGGCGGTGTAGCCGTTCTGGCGCGAGGTCTGCACCAGCGCCTTGACGTCCTTCGGGAAGCAGCTGCCGCCGTAGCCGCAGCCCGGGTAGATGAAGTGGTAGCCGATGCGCGGGTCCGAACCGATGCCGACCCGCACGTCCTCGATGTCCGCACCGAGCCGGTCGGCGATGTTGGACAGCTCGTTCATGAAGCTGATCTTGGTGGCCAGCAGCGAGTTGGCGGCGTACTTGGTCAGTTCGGACGACTTCCTGCTCATGAAGATCAGCCGGTCGCGGCGGTTGCGGCAGAACGGGGCGTACAGCTCGCGCATCACCTCGGTGGCGTACTCGTCATCGGTACCGATGACGATGCGGTCCGGCTTCATGAAGTCCTCGATCGCCGCCCCTTCCTTCAGGAACTCGGGGTTGGAGATGACCGCGCTGTCGATCCTCTCGCCGCGCGCCTGCAGGCACTCGGCGATCACCCGCTCGACCATGTCCCCGGTGCCGACCGGCACGGTCGACTTGTTGACCACGATCTTCTTGGCGCTCATGCGCTCGCCGATGGTCCTGGCCACTGCGGCAACGTACTGCATGTCCGCCGAGCCGTCCTCGCCGGGCGGGGTGCCCACGGCGATGAACTGCACCTCGGAATGGGCCACGGCCCGGTCCATGTCGGTGGTGAAGTCAAGACGCTCCATCTCCACGTTGCGCTTGATGATGTCGTCCAGGCCCGGCTCGAAGATCGGGATGATGCCCTTCCTGAGATTGTCGACCTTGGTCTGGTCGACGTCGACGCACAGCACATCGTTGCCGACATCGGCGATCAGGGCGCCGGTGACCAGGCCGACGTAGCCGGAACCGTAGATCGTGATTTTCATGCGTAATCTCGAAGGGGGTTGTGCGCGCGCGGCGCGACGAAGCGGGAACAGGGGCCGGTGGTCATTCACGACCGCACGGCGCTACCGGTGCGGAGCAGCCAGTTGCGTGCCAACGCTTCGAGGGCGGCACGTCGGGATCATGGCGCGTGTCCACGAAAGGGGGGCGGACGGGATGGAAACGGTGAACCGTGTCGCGAGTGGCGAACCGTGTCGCGAGTATAGAACGTCGTGCCGCGTGCCGAGGTGTCCGGCTGTCAACAGAGCGACGGCGCCGATTCACATCCGGCAAGCCGCGCGCCGGCCGGCCACGGGCGCTCAGCAGTGCGCCATGCGCACGCGCAGCGCCAGGCAGCGCTGCTTGAACTCGGTGGTGCTCCTGGGCATCGGCACGCGTGCCCGCGCCACCCACTGGATCAGGTCGCGGCCGGCCGCCAGGGCGTGGCGCGTCTCGTCCATGACGAACCGGCAGTCCATGCTCTGCGCATCGTCGCGACGCGGCACGAACCCGCCGAGCGCATCGCCCGCGGCCACGAACCGCGGCCAGATCTGGAAGATGCAGGCGTCCGACTTCATGGTCTCGCACTCGTGGCGGGCCGCGGCGGCCAGCGTGTCGATCAGCGGTGCGATGCCGGTGAAGCGTGGGTGGGCGGCGAAGGTGTCGTGCAGGATCGCCGCGATGGTGTCGATGTTGGCCATCGTCAGCGCCACCTTGATGTAGCGGGTCTCGTAGTAGCTCGCCACCGGCAGGGTGAAGGCCCGGAACGGTTCGCCCCACAGTTCGTCGATGCCCTCCTCGCCGCTGTGGTGGCGCACCGAACGGCCCAGCTCGAGCGCCTCCTTGAAGCAGGTGCCGCAGGCCTTCATCAGCTCGTTGTCGCGGCTGATGCGCACGCCCTTCTGCTCCAGCCCGACGATGGCGGTGAAGATGTCGGTCGCCCGGTTGAACAGGGCGCCCGCCAGCATGGCGGCGTTCACGCGCCTGAGCGCCGGGTCGCTCTCGGTCTCCCACGCGGCACGGGCGGCGTCCAGGCGCTCCCCGGGGGTATTGATACCGGGTTCGGTGTGGTGGAAGGCGCGCTTGGTCAGGTTGTCGATCAGGCGCTTGCGCGATGCGAGACTGTCCTCCATCGGCGGGTAATAGCGCACCCAGTAGCCGTGGAAGTAGATGTACTCCGCACCGTCCACGCGACGCCTGGCACCGTGATCGGGTACCACCGGGCTGATCGGGATCGATCCTGCACCGGACATGGCGACGGGAGCTCCGGTGGGGGCGCACGCATGATCCTGCAACGCCGGTTCGGCCTGGGCTGACAACATGTAGTGCACGAACTGCGTTCTGAATGCAGCGCAGTATATCCAGACTGCAAGGTTGCGGCGGACCGGACGGACAGGTGTAACGATCACGCCACACCGCACGGGATTCGGCCCGTGAATCCTGCCGTCACGCCGGGACGCGGTGTCGCTCGCACAACACCGTGGCACGGTACGGCGCGGGGTGCCCCTCGCGCGTACGCGTCACATCATCCGGTGCCAAGGCATCGCCCAGCGACCGCTCGCCCGACCAGGCGGTGACGCGCTGCTCCTCGTGGCTGGTGCGCGCCAGGGACACGGTGCGCGCGCCCTGCAGGCCCGCCTCGGCCAGCCAGCGGTGCAGGCGTGACGGGCTGGGCAGCCGGTCGATGTTGCGCATGCCGGCGTAGCGCCCGGGGAGCGACAGCACCTCGTCGCCGGGACGCTCCACCACCAGCGTCTCCAGCACCAGCTGGCCACCCGGGCGCAACAGCGCACGCAACCGGCCGAGGTGGTCGTGCGGATCCTGCGCGTGGTACAGCACGCCCATCGAGAACACCGTGTCGAACACGCCGCCCGGCAGGTCCGGCGACAGGTCCTCCAGGCGCAGCGGCAACTGCTGCACCGGGGCGTGCGGGGCGTAGCGCGCCACCGCCCTGAACTGGCTGTCGAACAGCAGCATCGGTTCGATGCCGAGGACCGCTGCGGCACCGGCGGCGTGCATGCGCCACAGGTGGTAGCCGCTGCCCGAGCCGACATCCAGCACGCACCGCCCGTGCAGCGGCGCGATGTGGGGCAGCAGGCGGTCCCATTTCAGGTCCGATCGCCATTCCGCATCGATGTCGACGCCGTCGAGCCGGAACGGCCCCTTGCGCCACGGAGCGAGTCGCGCCAGCAGATCGCGCACGCGCGCGCGGTCCGGCGGAACCGGGCCGCCGCCGCTGCCCGCCACCACCGCCGTGCTGCCGTCCAGATGCGGCTCGTGCACCGGTGCCGACAGGGCGAGATCGGCGAGCGCTGCCCGCCAGTGCGGCAGGTCGCCGTGCAGCAGCACGGGGGCACGCCTGCGCAGGGCCGCGTGCAGCGGCTCGACGGCTGCACCGAGCGGCCCGCCGCCGAACGCGGCTGCGAGCGCTCCGGCCGGCAGGGTCCAGCGCCGCGGGTCCTCCGCCACGCCCGGCCCCGGCCTCGCTCAGCGTCGCGCGCGCACCGTGTCGGCCAGCTCGATCAGCACCCGCTCGGTGCTCGCCCAGTCGATGCAGGCATCGGTGATCGATACCCCGTACTCCAGTCCCGCCAGCGGCTCGGGCGCGGCACCGAGCTTCTGCGCTCCGGCGCCCAGGTTGGACTCGATCATCAGGCCGATGATCGAGCGATTGCCATCGGCCAGCTGCCGGATGACATCGCGGGCGACCGAGGGCTGGCGCTCGTGGTCCTTCTCCGAGTTGGCGTGCGAGCAGTCGACCATGATGCGCGGGGGCAGCCCGGCGGCGTCCAGCGCCGCCTCGGCGGCCGCGACGCTGGCCGCGTCGTAGTTGGGAGCACCGCCACCGCCGCGCAGGATCACGTGCCCGTAGGCGTTGCCGCGGGTGTTGAGCACGGTGACCTTGCCCTCGGCGTCGATGCCGAGAAAGGCGTGCGGCGCGGCCGCGGAACGCATCGCGTTGATGGCCACGTCCAGGCCGCCATCGGTGCCGTTCTTGAAGCCGACCGCGGTCGACAGCCCGGACGACATCTCGCGGTGGGTCTGGGATTCGGTGGTGCGCGCACCGATCGCCGACCAGGTGAACAGGTCGGACAGGTACTGCGGGCTGATCGGGTCCAGCGCCTCGGTACCGGTCGGCATGCCGGCATCGGCCAGCCACACCAGCAGGTCGCGCGCGGTCGACAGGCCGGTCTCGATGTCGAAGCTGTCGTCGAAGTGCGGATCGTTGATCAGGCCCTTCCAGCCGACCGTGGTGCGCGGCTTCTCGAAATAGACCCGCATGACCAGCTCGAGCGCATCGCCCAGCGTGTCGCGCAGGCCGAGCAGGCGGGTGGCGTACTCGCGGGCCGCCTTCGGGTCGTGGATCGAGCACGGCCCGACCACCACCAGCAGCCGATCGTCGCGGCGGTCCAGTATCGCCTCCACGGCGGCGCGCCCGGCCTCGACCGTATCGGTCGCGCTGTCCGAGCGCGGGTAGCGACGGCGCAGTTCGGACGGGGTGAGCAGGGTGTGCTCGGCGACGATGTTGGTGTTGCTGAGCGGTCGGTTCAGGGAGGCGGCGGCACTGCTGGCATTCATGGACGGCGGACCCGGTGCGTATCGATGTAGAAAAGGTGCGCGCAGCCTACACGGGCCGCGCGGTCGCTGTCAGCGCGCCGGCACGGCGCACGAAGCGTGCGGCTGTTGCGTCGGCTCAGCCGACGATGCGGCGTCCGCCATCGCGTGAGAACCTCGGCCGGCTGAGTCAAATACTCGGAGTCGTCGTCGGAGGGCGCGTTTCGCTACATCAAGCGCTCGTGATCCATCTCTGCAGGTAGTACCCGGCGCACCGTCACCAGGTCGCCTTCGAACGTGTAGAACACGAGATGCTGACGCACCGCCAGGGAGCGGTAGCCCGATCGCACATCCTCGCGTGAGCATCCCATCTCGGGGAACTCGGCTAGCCGCTCGATGGTGGCAGACACCAGGTCAAAATAAGCATCGGCTTGCCCTTCACCCCACTGCTCGTACCCCGTGCACCACATCGCTTTGAGGTCTTCACGCGCTTGGTGCGTGTGCCCGATGTCAGCCATTCAGACCTGCATCGCGCCTCGCTTCACGGCGAATGGCCTCTACATCCATCGGTCCTGCATCGCCGCTGTTCTCCCCGTCGATGAGTGCCTGACGCAGCGCCGCGAGCCTCTGCTCGCGCTCTTCGAGCAGGCGCAGCGATGCACGCACGACCTCGCTCGCCGAGCCATAGCGCCCGTGCTCGACCTGCGTGCCGATGAACTGCTCGAAGTGCTTGCCCAGGACGATGCTGGTGTTCTTGGTCATGGCGTCGCTCATCTCGTGGTATTACCAGTAAATACCATATAATAGTATTATCGGCCAGCCGTAGAGTACGCTTGATCCGGCCCGTGAAACCCTCGAGAGCGAACAGATGACGGACGAACTGTTCGCCTGCGAGGGCCAGCGCAGGCACCTCGACGACGCCGAGCACGCGCGCTTTTTCGCCGCCGCCGCGCTCGAACGTGGCGAGGTACGGAATCCTGTGCGCAACCCTCGCTTCGTGCAGCGGATGCTCGGTCACGAATCGATCTTCGCTCAGCCGGCCTCCATCGTCAGCCCGGCCCGACCGGCGCGCAGGGCCGTCGCGCCCGAGGCGATGTCCTCCAGCGCCGCCCCGATCAGCGCATCGCGCCAGCCGGGCAGGGCGGCACGACCGTCACCGGCCACGAACCGCTCCAGCAGCCCGGGCGGGGCGAGCAGCCCGGGAGCGATGTCCAGCTCGGCGGCGCGCTGGTGCACCCAGGCATCGAGCAGCTTCACGCGCGCCACGGTCGCGGGCGTGGACTTGGTCTTCTTCCTGAACGCCGGCACCGGTTCGGGCTCGCGCTCCTTCGCCTCCCCGATCAGCGCGAGCAGCTCCGCGGCGTAGGCCTCGCGGGTGCGCCGGTCCAGCCCGCGGATGTGGTCGAGATCGGCACGGCTGGCCGGCTGCTGCTGGGCCAGGGTGGTGATGATCTCGTCCTTCATCAGCCAGTTCCTGGGCTGGTCGGTCTCGCGCGCCTTGAGCTCGCGCCACTCGGCCAGTGCCTGCACGATCGACAGGGCCGCCCCCTTGTAGCGGGCGATGTTGCGCACCTTCTTCCAGCGCTCCCCGGCCGGCTGGTCGTAGCGCTCGATCGCCTCGATGGCGCGGAACTCCGGCGCCACCCACTCCAGGCGGCCGGCGTCGGCGAGCTCGCCGCGCAGCTTCAGGTACAGCGCCTCCAGGTGGATGACATCGTCCAGCGCGTAGGCGATCTGCTTGTCCGGCAGCGGACGGCGCGTCCAGTCCGCGCGGGTCTGCGACTTGTCCAGCTCGATGCCCAGCGCCTGGCTGACGAGATTCCCGTAGCCGATCTGCTCGCTGTAGCCGAGCAGGGGGGCGGCCAGCTGGGTGTCGAACACCGGCGCGGGCACCCGGCGCGCCATCATCCAGAAGATCTCCAGGTCCTGGGAACCGGCGTGCAGCACCTTCTCGATGGATTCGTCGAGCAGCAGCGCCACCAGCGGCGACAGGTCTTCGATCGCCAGCGTGTCGACGATCGCCAGCACGTGTTCGTGCTTGATCTGCACCAGGCACAGCTGCGGCCGGTAGGTGCGCTCGCGCAGGAACTCGGTGTCCAGCACCAGGTAGGGCGCCCCGGCGAGTTCGGCGCACAGGGCGGCGAGCCCTTCGTGGGTGTCGATCGTGAGGTATTCGGGGGTATCGCTCAACGGCTGTGTTTCGTGACGACTGCGAAGAAGAGCCGTCGAGGATACGCGCTCGCCGTGCGAGGGGTGCCCGGCTCGCGGCACCCGGGTGACGGAGCCGGGCGTCAGAGTCGGGCGTCAGAGCCGGGAAGGGACGATCTCCACGCGCACCCGGTCGGTGTACCTGCCGGCGCGAGCGTTCTCCACCTCTCCGACGACGAAATCGAGCGACAGGCGTTCACCGGCAGGGCTGACGCCGCCGATCGACAGCACGGCCTCCCTCGATCCCAGCGATACCCTCTCTCCGGCCACGTGAAGCGAGTACGGCACGCGCCAGACCCGTGCGCCCCTGACCTGCTGAAGGGCGCCGCCGTTCTCGGAGCTGAAGCGCAGGAAGTACGGTGACGTGGAGCGGACCGACAGGGCGACGGGCAGCCGGGTGGTCGCACCCGTGCGCAGGGTGCCCAGATCGACGAAGGTGTCACGGGTGACGGTGCCCGCGAAGTCCAGGCTCGCCGCACTGTCCACCCGTACCGCCACCGCCACGCGGCGAGCGTGATCGAAGGGGGTGTCGGTCGATGCCGCCACGCGGGTCACGCCGGTCAGGCGTACGTCGAGTGCGCCGGCGTAACGGCCGGCGGCGACGGGTTGGCCGGCCTGCACCGCTATCTCGAACCGGACGCGCGCGAGATCGCCGGGCAACAGGGCGGCGATCGCTGCACGGCCGCGCTCGCGCGATGGATCGCGCACCTCGTAGCGCAGTTCTCCGCCCGGCCCGCTCAGCGCGGGCAGGCCGGAACCGGTCGGATCCACTGCGGCCACGCACGGGGTCCGCACCGCGGCAACGGCGGCAACGGCGGCGTCGGTCGCACCCGGTGTGCCGATGCCGGCCGAGGGCGGCGCATCGTCGATGCCGCGTCGCACGCGCACTTCGAGCTCGCCGTACAGCGTGCGATCGGCCAGCGGATCGTACCGACCGGCTCCGTCGAGCCAGCGCAGGGAAGCGTCCTCCAGCAGCAGCGAGCACGACGTGCGATCGAGCGCCTCGGCGGCCACGCCCGGCAGGCTGCAGGAAAGGAGCAGTGCGGCCAGTCCCGCCGCGCGAATCGCGCCCGCGTTCCACCGCACCGGATCGTTCGCCATCTCGTCCATCGTGCAAGGCTCCTTCGTGTCGGGGGATCGGGCCGGGGAATCGGATCAGGGAATCGGATCAGGGAATCGCGAACCCGGGCACCCGGAACAGGCTGTCCGCATCCTCCGGGATGACGAGTGTCGTGCGTCGTTCCGGCACCGTGTCGAGCACGATCTCGTAGTCTCCGGGCAGCAGTCCCGGTATGGCGAACCTGCCGGTGCGGCTGCTGAAGAACGGCACCGGATCCCCGCCGCCGTCGCTGCTCGGGAGCGCCTTCCCGGTCACCAGGCCCAGGGGCGTGCCGTCCTCACCGTCGAGCAAGGTGCCCACAACGGTCACCCTGGCCGCCGAGCCCACCTGCAGGCGGTAGCCGGCGCCGAACGGTGCCTGCAGGTCGAAGGTACCGCTGCCGATATCGTAGCCGAGCGGCAGGTCATCGACCCGGTAGCGTATCGTGCCGGGCCGGTACCTCGGGGGGCTCCTGACGAGCGCCGGCCCGAAGCCGCTGGTGCGCGCATCGTGGCGATCGTCGCGCGCGTTGATCAGCACCGGACGGGCGTCGAGTGCGGGATGCGCCCGCACGATGGCGAATCCGTCGTCGATCCTGCGGCCCACGGCCGCCGAGCGTCCCGCGAAGCCGATCGCGGTATCGAATCGCAGCACGGCCGAACCGGCATCTTGCGCGTTCACGCCCGTCTCGTCGTCGATGCCGCGGTCGTCGCGGATGACATCGTCGCGCGAGCCGCGCCAGGAGGCGAACGCGTCGAACCGGTTGAAGGTGCCCGCCAGCTGCAGGTCCAGATCGGTGCGCTCCCGCGGGACATGGGTCGCGGCGATGCCCACGCCGTAGGCGCCCACCGAAGCGCTGCCCACGTTGCGGGCATAGTCCAGCGTCGTGGCCGAGTCGCCCGTGGCGTGGTCGATCGATACGCGGGCGTGGCGATCGATCTGCCACACCAGGCCGAGTTGCAGGTCGTGGGTGTCGGGCCCCGGGCCACGGCTGACGTAGCGAAGGCGTGCCGCCCACCCCAGTCGCGGGTGGCGTTGCCAGCGTCCGGACAGGGCGAGGGAGGTGCTGGTGTCGGCAGCGCCGGCACGACGCACGAGGGTCGAACCGGCGCCGAGTGTCACCCCCGACGACAGGCTCGTGGCGTAGCCCAGGGCGACGCTCAGATCGGTACCCTGCACGTCGATCTCGTCGCGGGTCAGCAGGATCGGCACGAACGTGCCGGATGCCAGCTCGTCACCGGCCTCGATGAACGCGGTGCTGCGCGCCACGATCCGCACGTCCAGCCTGCCCGCGCCGAGCGGTGTCCCCGTGTTCGGTACCGTGGCGAACTCCGCACCGACGGCGTAGCCGGTACCCGTGCCTGAGGACACGGCACCGAGGAGTTCCAGTGCGCCCAGGCGTGTCGCGCGCAGCCACTCCACGCCGAGTCGCTGCACGGTGTCCGTCGCCTCGAGGTTGGCGCCGTAGGTGGACCCGCCACCGAAACCGCGGCGCACGTGGCCGCTCGCCACCGGTGAATCCTCCAGGTAGTCGGGACCGGTTTCCCCGAGCCGGGAGCGGATGCCGAGCCCCATGCCGAAATCGTACTGGCCGACCGGCAACAGGGCACTGTCGAACAGCTCGGTGAACTCGATCAGCTCCACCTTGCCGGTATCGTCCTGCACGCGCAGCACCACATCGTTCGCACCGACCGTCAGGGGTATGTCCTCGAAGTCGTAGGAGCCCGGCTGCAGATCGAAGGAGCCGAGCAGGCGCTGACCGACCCGTACCTCCACGCGTGACGCACGTGCCAGGTCGATGGAGCGACGGCCGGTCACCCGCACGCCGTCGCCGTTGCCGAGCGCGAAGTCGCGACCGATGCCGACGCCGAGCAGGGTGACGCTGCGCTGCAGGCCGCGGCCCAGGTAGGTCTGGTCACCGATGGTCGCGCGCAGCCTGCGCGAAGGCGCGTCCAGCAGCAGCGCGGTGGAGCGCCGCGCCGCCGAGGCCGTCCCGTCGAGATCGACCGTCTGCACCGCCTCGTACGCGATCACCGGTCCGTTCAGGCGTACCAATCCGTCCATCTCCAGCCGGAACCGGGTCGTGTCCTCGCGTTCGAACCCGCCCCGCTCGCGCCGATCGTGCAGCACCGCGAAACCGAGATTGATGAAACCGGAGAATCGCTCGGCATCGATCCCGGCGGGCCGCCTCGTGCCGACCGGGTCCAGGCTCACGCCACGCCGCCTGAGCGCCTGGCCGGGAGCGTCGAGCACGAGCGAGAGGGACACGCTGTCGAACCGCGTCGGCACGCCCGCGGCCGTCATCGCCCGGGGGGTGAGGCGCCCGTCGACACTCGCCTGCCGCATCGCGTCGAGCACGCCCGGTTCGAGCCGTTCGCCCAGCAGGGCGGCGAGGCCTGCGGCGTCCAGCGACATCGCATCGTCGGGCGCGATCGACAGCAGCAGGCTGCCGACGGGCTGCCGGTTGAGCACCAGAGGTACCTGCAACTCCAGCGTACGACCGGTGGGGTTGACGGCGGCACCCCGGGCAACCGGTGCGAAGAGGCAGGCCAGGACCAGGACACGTGTCAGCAGCCGTGTCAGCAGCCGGCCGTTCATGCTCAGCGCGCGTCGTAGTCGACGTCGACATCCAGTGACGCTTCCCGGTTCCCCGGTTGCCCGACCAGATCGATCGACTGGCGGGCACCCGGCGACAGGAACAGGTGGACGTCACCGGCAAGCAGATCCTCGACGGGCACGGGAACGCGTCGCGCGCCGTCGATGAGCGTGAACCGCATGCGTTCACCGTAGGCGTTGCCGCGCCCGTCGTTGACGAGCGTGAAGCGCAGGCCGCCGTCCTCCCTCGTCACGACCTGCTCGATGCGCAGTGCCGGGGCCACGCCCTGCGCCCGCACGTGCACGACGGTGTTGAAGGTCAGCAGCATCTGCACGCCGATGTCGGGGGTCGGCGTATCCATCGCCCCCGGCACCTGCTCGATGGCGACGACGAAGGAGGCGTCGCGATCCAGGGGATCGGGGTCGAGCCAGCGCATCCGCACGACCTGCGTCGCTCCGGGCGGCACGACGGCTGCCGGCGGCAGCACGAAGAGCCGCTCGTCCGCAGGGGCACCCCGTCCGGGACCCCGATCGTCGAGGACCAGTTCGAACACGCGGACCTCCACCCTGAGTTCCTGCCCTGTCGTGTTGCGGACCGTGAGCGAGGTGTCGTTGTCACCGGCGTACGGGCGCAGCACATGAACCAGCGGGTTCACCTCGAAGGCGCTCGCGGCCGGCATCACGGACCATGTCAGCGCACATGCCAAGGCCCGTGCCAGAGCCCGTGCCACGGCCCGTGCGACGCGCCGGTTCACTCGATCGGATCGATCCGGATGGATGTGTCGGCGGCACGGAACCCGTCCGGTGCCTGGAACTCGAAGCGGCGACTGGAACCTGGCAGGACCAGGTTGGGTCCGACGAGACGGTCGACCTCTTCGCCCTCGAGCGTGCGGGTGCCGGCGCTGCCGCTCTCCAGCGTCCACCGGGTGTCGACCAGCCGGGCGTAGCGGTCCCCCTCGTTGGCGATGGAGACGTACCAGTTGCCGTTCGGGGCCTCGGTGATGCCCAGGCTCCGGATCGTGCCGCGTGCGCCGGCGGGCACGACGTGCAGCAGGGTCTGGACGCTGGTCTGGATGGAGACGCCGGAGGTTCCCGTGCCGTCGAGGGAGACGGGAACGTTCTCGATCACGATGCGATAGGTCTCGGAGTTCGCGAGTTCGGGGTCACCCGTGTATTGTACCTGCAGTGTCTGGGCGCTGCCCGGCTGCACGATCGCGACCGGCGGGAAGACGAGCAGGGAATCCTCCGCATCGCTCAGCGCCTCGTTGCCATCGGCGTCATGAGCCATTCGCAGCGATCTGGCCTCGATGGTGAGAGGCGTCGAGCCCTCGTTGGTGATGCTCATGGACACGCGGCTGGAACCCCCGAAGGGGGAGAGCTCCATCAGCATCGGTTCGACGCTGAACGCCAGGGCGACCGGCATCGTCAGCAGCGATGCCGCCAGCAGGCCGAGCAGACGTGCGCAGCCGGACAGCGGGCACCGCCGCGTGGGTGAACGGATCGTGTTGATGGGCATGTGTTCGTGGCAGTGCCGAGGTGGGGTGGGTGACATCCGTCAAGGTGCCGCGGACTCTCGAAGGGGGCCATGCAGGCCGTGCACGAGAGTCCGGCGGCGGGGGTTCAGCTCAACCGCCGGAAACCAGCGAGATGACCAGGTCGTCCGTGTACAGACCGGAGAACGACGGGGTGCTGGGGACATTGATCGTGAGCGTGGCGGTGGTGCCCGCGGCGAGCGGGGCGTTGTCGCGGCGGAGATCCTGCGAGTTGCGCAGCTCGTTACCGCTGTTGTTCGCCTGGAGGGTCAGGTCAAGGCCCACGTCGCTGGCGACCAGCTTCGCCGAATAGGGAACCCCGTTGACGTTGCCCGCCTGCAGGGCACCGTTGCGCGAGGTGAGCGAGACGACGACGCCGTTGGCGCTGTTGCACTTCAGCGAGATGCCGGAGAAGGTGGCGGAGGTGGCGGCACCGGGGGTGCCGAAGCTCAGGTCGGTGTTCCTGGCGGGATCACCGACGACGCACTTGGCCTTCACCTGGCCGATGAGCGTCAGTTCGGCGGAGGAGTCGTCCTGCGCCATCGACGAGGCGGAGGCGCCGAAGGCGATGACGGCGGCAGCGATGAGAAGAGGTGTCTTCACGGTGGGGTTTTCCTGTGTAGGTGATGAACGGGTGTCCCGAAGGACGAAGGTACGACGGCCGGTGACGTGCTCCCGGTCGACGCCGATCCGATCGCGGGAGGGCGATCGGGCGTGCGTTGGGCCGAAGGCGAGACGGCGCCGGATCGACGGGCGCTCGACGCTACCCCGACGTTTCCCCGACGCTTCGATGTGACGCCTCAGTTCAGGGCGGTGGCGAGGGAGGGGAACACGGACACGCTGATCCGGTCGGTGTACCGGCCCGAGTAGCCGTCCGCCAGCGTTTCGTCGACGCGGATGTCGATGCGACCGACGTCGGCGAAGATCACGCCGCCGCCGACATCGACGACCACGGTGTCCGCCAGTTCGCCACTGGTGAACGTGCGCTCGAAGCCGGCGTTGCGCAGGGACAATGTCGCCGAGTAGGTGTGCAGGTACGCCTGCGCCGCGTCGCCGCCACTCGTGCGCGCCTCGTTCAGCAGCCCGCCGTTGAGCGAGGTGAGGCTGAAGGACATCTCGGTGTTGCAGTACAGGTCGAAGCTCACAGAACCGTCGTCGCGGTTGCTGAAATCGGCATCGGCGGCGCTTGCACCGTCGATGGTGCACCGGGTCTCCACGTCACCGCCCAGACCGATGTCCAGGCCCGACTGGGCGATCGCGCCCGTCGTGGCCAGCAGAAGTGTGGCGATCGAGAGGAGCCGGAGTGCCGGCGTCGCCGGTTCGAATCTGTGTTGCATGGATCGATGTCTTCTGTGCAAGGCGGAACGCGCCGCTGGAACAGCCGGTGCGTCATCGCGGCCCGTCGCGGATGGGCCGAGGTGGCAGGTTCTGTAAACAAATTGTCAATTGTGATCAATGTCACAACATTGACGGTTTATTACTGCCGCGTAACGTTAGTTTTGACGATGCGTCGGCGTCATGCATCCCCCGGAATGGTGAAAAACCGCAGTACTTCGACTAGTCGGACGTCGAACTTTTCAAGGACGAAACGACTGTCGCCCGACGGCGGTACACCGATGGAATGCAGCGGCAACACGTTGACGGAAGACATCGTGTCCGAACGGTGCGGCTGCCCCCTTCGCGAACGGCATCTCGCCGTGCTGGGTGCGCTGGACCGGTTGCTGGTGGCCGTTTTCATCGTCGGTGACGACGGGTCGATCATCACGCGCAATCCGGCCGCGATCGCACTTGTCGATCGTGGAGATGTGTTGACGATCTCGAGCGGCGGCTGTCTGCGGGCGGTCCGGGAGGAGGCGTCGCAAGCGTTCGCGAGTGCCGTCGCGGACGCCCTTGATGCGGTGCGGTCGTGCGGGCACGTCGCCCGCAGGCTCGTCGTGCTGCCCGGTTCGGGCCGGCACCCGCCGTGCGTTGCGGACGTGTCGCCCGTTCACGGCCCCGGGGAAGGGGACGACGGGGCGCCCTGCGCGGTGCAGATCACGGTCGTGGGTCCGCACCGGCACGACACCGTCGACCTGACCGGCTTCGATCTCGCCTATCGCCTGAGCGTTTCCGAGGCGGCGATCGCCCGGCTGGTCGTCGACGGGCTCACCAACGCCGAGGTGGCCGGGCATCGGAACGTGTCGTGCGAGACCGTCAAGACGCAGATCCGCTCGCTGTTCGACAAGACGGGTGCGCGCAATCGCACCGAGCTGACACGCCTGGCACTGGCGCTGGACGTGTCGCGCGAGGGCGGATCCTGACGGATGATCGCTAGAACGCGAACTCGTAGAACAGGTCGACCGCCGTGGCCGCACCCTCGGCCGCCTCCAGGTACAGGTTCCTGGCCAGGTCGTAGCGCAGGTAGAGCGTGTTGCCGGACTCGAACACCGAGCTGCCGTACTTGAGCAGCAACCGGTCGTTGATCCGGCCCGACACCACCAGCTCGGTCTGGTCGCCCTGGCCCTTGGTCTCCAGTCCGAACTCCTGGATGCCGAGCGTGTCGGCGATGCCCTTGCCGACCGCGTTGCCGCCCCTGACCGTCAGTGCCAGCACGGCGGCGGCGACCAGGTCGGTTTCCTGATCCGAGGCCGCCCCCAGATCGCGGCCCAGGATGATGTAGGACAGCACTGCCTCGTCGGACTTGTCGTCCGGATCGGTGAACAGGGTGATCTCCGGCGCCTCCACATCCCCTCCGATGCGCAGCCCCGCGATGCGCTCCTCGGACTCGATGCGACGGATCGCCTCGATGTCCAGCCGTGTCGCCAGGACCGGACCGACGAACAGCACCTCCCCGGACGCCTCCAGGTCCTGGCCGTACTTCTTGAACACCCCGTCCACCACCTGTATCTCGCCGGACAGCGACGGCGGGTTGGGGCTGCGCAACGCCACCTCC
>Ga0209831_1000653_pt1 | contig 33491 bp, 29 predicted proteins | sample Maine_Asex4_meta_FD_187451 | JGI IMG/M metagenome (GOLD analysis project Ga0209831, IMG submission 187451) | Marine algal microbial communities from Maine, USA - Maine_Asex4_metaG (SPAdes) (version 2) | ecosystem: Host-associated > Algae > Red algae > Unclassified | place: Maine, USA | collected... | reverse complement strand
TGATGCGTGCTTTAAGCATACAAAATGTGCCTTATACTGTTGTAGTTGATGCTTCAGGTAAAATTACTTATACGCATAGCGGTTATGCCGATGGTGATGAATTCGATTTGGAATCGCATTTAGAAACCCTAAATGAAAGCAAAGAATAAGTTCATTTTTTTTATAAATTTTAATTAAGAAAGGGAAGGGTATCAATATTTGATGCCCTTTTTTTGTGCTTTACTAAAGATGTAAGTCTGGGTTTGTTTTTGTATGTAAAATACTAAATAGTCTCTAACCTTCTTATTTTTTATTATTTTACTACTGTTTAAAGCTTTGATAATAAACAACATGTGTGGTTTATTTTATAAAAGAATTAAAAAAAGAGCACCAAAATATGATGCTCTTTTTATTCTATATTAGAGTTTTGTATGTAGTGAAATTATACAATGCCTTCTAATTTTCCAAATTTGTTTTCAACATTGTTTTTGTTATAATATAAAAGTTATAATTGTAATTGGTTAGGCGGTTTAAATCGTTTATGTTTAACTGTTGCACTAATTTACCATTAGAAAATTTTACTTTTCCCTATGTTTCGTGTATAAGATAAATAGCGCCTTCAATAGGTAAGCCCTTGTAATTTTGCTGATACGGTAATGTTGAAAATCAAATTCATCCGTTGTAATTGCCATAAGATGTAAGGCATCATTGTTATTTAATAATAAGGCAGTTTTATTTTGAGCTATTTTAAATGCAGATTGTTGATTTACTTTTTTAAAAAAATTCCAATTTTATTGGTATGATGTGTTATGCCATTTTGCTGAGCTTTTGCTGTAAAAAGCACTAAGTAGGCTTCAATTAACACGAGTATGTTTTTAGCTGTTTGCCTGTATTTATAAATTTTAAAAATTTATATAATTACTTTGTTATGATACAAAAGTATTTCATAATATTGAAATGTATTTGTACAAATGAGTTCTTAAATTTTAAAAAGTATAAAAAATTTATTTTATTTAAAATTGATTATTAATTAAAGAGTACTATGCAATTATTAAATTTTTAAAAAGCAGGATGGCGTCATTTCTGTCGTAAAAAATGTGCAGGGAATGGAAATGTTAGGAGCGATTTTTAGATGGATTTTTTTTTAAGAATTGAACTTCAATGTCCTAAATATTATCTTAAAGCAAGATAATTAAAGGAGCTTAATGTAAAAAATTATATTTACAAATTATTATGACAAAAATATTAGACTTCATAGCAAAAGAAACCGACGGGAAAAATTTCAAATCGTATAAGTATTGCTTTGAGTCGGTTGATATTCCCAAATTAATATATGATGATAAAAAAGGAATTCAGGTAAAGAAAAAAGGAGAGACGGATAAAAGTTTACAGAACTATAAGTCTGTTGAAAAGCTGGCTAAGAAAGTAAGTGGAAAGCCACTTTTTAGATATTTTTTGGATGGATCAAGAAGAACCTACAAAGTGGATGACATTGCTTATGGGAAACGGTTATATCCAATAATTGCGGGGCAAATTGGGGTAGCTGTTTGCGAAAGAGTAAACCAACATTCTTTTAAACCTGTTCGATTAGAGAACCCTTTAGTCATTTCTATTCCGGAAAATGCTAACGCAGAAACTTCAATAGGAAACCAGGATTTGTTCTTTAACAATCTAAAAAACAAACTCAACAAACAAACCATTTTAAAAAACCATCATATAGAAATCAATAAAATTTCACCCTATAACAATACTGCTCTTAAAGATAATGACAAATACGAAGACAGAGGAGTGGTGAAAATTCAAGAAGAAATGATGGGTTTGGAACAAAAAATTGTATTCTCATTGGTAAAGGCGAAAAAGCTAAATGATGAATCCTTTCTCATAAAAGATGGTTCTTTGGAATATATGAAAAGTGGTGAAGCCAGAGAATTGTCGCAGATAAAATCAAACTATGATTGTGTGGTTGGTGTTTCAAAATCATTTAATCCCGAAGCTTTATCGAATGATGTAAAAGACATTTCAAGAAAGATTGCAGAGTTGCCCAACTATTGCAGAACGCCTGCTTTTATGTACCAAACTTTGATAATACCAAATGTAAAATTTGCAGTTTGGTATTTGCGAATTAGAAAGACATTAAGCCCATTTGATGGAGTATTAAAAATTGAAAAAATACTTGTTCGGGATATTCAGGAAGAAGACGGATTAGATTCTGATGAGATAGATTTAATAAGTGCAAATATTATAAACGAAAGAAATCCTGTTTGTTATGGACACGATACGCGGTGGGCAAAACACATTTATCCTATTTACTTGACTGAAAATTATATTAAGAGTAAATACTTAAGTGACATACATTTTATAAACTTGTTTTAACCTATGACAAAAACTATTGGCAAAGTAGCAGCAACTGAAAAACAACCTACTACTATTGATGAATTTTATTTTTGGACAAATAAGCATAAAGTATTAAACCCTTTTGATGTAGTAAAAGTTGAGCATATTGAAGATTCAATCTCCTTTGGAATTATTGAAGAAATTTCTCACATTACTGATTCTTCAAGCTATTTAAGTAATTTTATTTCTAGTGATTTTGGCGATGTAAATACTGAACCAAATATGCATAGAATAGGTATGAATTTTGTAAAAGCAAAAGTTTTAAGTAATAACAAAAGTATTTACACACCTGTATTGGATGGGAGCAAGGTAGGCTTGGCAGACCAAAATGAAGTTTTACAAGCTTTGGGATTAAGCAAAATTAAAAGTCCATTAATTTGCGGATATATGGAAATGTATAGAGCAGAAGATAAAATTACACTTCCGGTTCATTTAAATTCTCAATTTTTGATTGGCCCGGAAGGTGCACATTTAAACATTTCTGGCATATCAGGTTTAGCTGCAAAAACTTCTTATACAATGTTTTTAATGAAAGCCATTCAAGAACAGTACATTAAAAGTGAAGGTGATGAATCAATAGCATTCGTAATGTTTAATGTTAAAGGAAGAGATTTATTAGCTATTGATGAACCAAATGAAAATTTAGATAAAGAAGAAAAATTAAGGTATACAGAAATGTTGGGATTAACATCCGAACCATTCAAAAATGTTAAATACTTTTATCCTTATTCTCAACATAGCAAATCGAACACATTTAGTTCTGCTGACAAAGCTGACATAGATGCACAAATTGACACGAATAAAGGATTTAAATATAAATATGTATTTGAAGATGATAAATTAAATTTAGATTTATTATTTTCTAATATAGAAGATTCAACAGGAACAATGGAGTCCATAATTAATTTTATTATTGCAGGGCAAGGTGGGTTTGATGAGATAACAAGTTGGAGTCAATTTATTAATAAAGTAGGTGAATTTACTAAACCTGGCCAGAAAGGAGGTGATAAGGAAATTTCTGTAATGAGTTGGCGAAAATTCAAGAGAATTATTAATAAAGCTCTAAATAATTCAATTTTTAGTCAAAGAGTTGTACCTGAAAAAAATGAGGTTAGATTAAGGGATGCCGTTATATCTATACAAAAAAATGACATTCGAGTTATAGATATTGCTAAATTAGACCAAGATACGCAAGCATTTGTTTTTGGAGATGCTATTCGTGCAATATATGAACTAAAGCTTGGACAAGAGGAAAGGGACGAAAGTGAAATTCCAAATAAAATAGTTATTTTTATTGATGAGTTAAATAAATATGCCTCCAAAGATGTACCAAAAAACTCTCCAATTCTTAGGCAAATTATTGATATTTCTGAACGAGGTCGTTCATTAGGTATCGTTTTATTTTCCGTTGAACAATTCAAAAGTGCTATTCACGACAGAGTGAAAGGAAATTGTGCAACACACGCTTTTGGAAGAACAAATGCGATAGAAATATCAAAAGGTGATTATAGATTTATTCCACCAGTTTATAAAAATATGATGACAAGATTAGACCCCGGTGAATACATTATAGAACACCCTGTGTTTCGCTCTTTACTAAATATTAAATTTCCCCGACCATTGTATAAACAATTTCCGAATGGCTGATACGAAAACAAAAATAGGAAAAGATGTAATAGAGTCGCTAACACTTGGGATGTATGAAGATGCGCGTTTTATTTTTAGAGAATACATACAAAATAGTGCCGACCAAATTGATAAAGCGGTTGAAACGGGTTTGTTAGATTCGTTGAGCGATGGCAAAATTGAAATAGAGATTAATCTGGCAAATAAGAGCATTTCGGTATTTGATAATGCAACCGGAATTCCAAGTGAAAATGTAGAAGCAACACTTAAAGACATCGCACAATCAAAAAAAGACAGAACAAAAAACAAAGGTTTTAGAGGCATAGGCAGGCTTGGTGGATTAGCTTATTGTAACAAGTTGATTTTTGAAACCAGTTTTTCAGGAGAACCCATTAAGTCAATCTTAATCTGGGATGCTCAAAAGTTAAAAGCCATAATTAACAACAGAGCTACCAAAGAAGAAGCCACTCAAGTAATAGATGAAGTTACTGAAATTACTACGGAAGCTGAATCGAATGAAAGTCACTATTTCAAAGTAACACTTCTGGGTATTTCTAATGAAAGCTTGTTAAACACAGAAAATATTTATCGTTATCTTTCTATGGTTTCACCCGTTGCTTATAACAAAGGATTTATTTACAAATCTGAAATTTATAAAAAAGCAATGGCTTTGAATTTTACTATAGATGAATATCCCATTTATCTCAATAACAACCAGGTTTTTAAAAGCTATACTACCAGCATTTATCAAGGTGATAACGGCAACAGAAAAAAAATTGATGAAGTTTATGATGTAGATTTTTATGAAATAGAACATAAAAACAAATTACTTGCATGGGGTTGGTACAGCATTTCAAAATTTGAAAAAGTAATGCCTGCCACCAATATTGCAAGAGGTATTAGATTAAGAAAGGGCAATATACAAATAGGATTAGAAGATGCTTTAGTGAAATTGTTTAAAGAAACCAGAGGAACAAACTACTTTTTCGGAGAAGTTCATGTTGTAAGTCCAGAATTGATTCCAAATGCGAGGCGCGATTATTTTTTGGGAAATGAAACTTTAAATCATTTTGAAAAGCTTATCAAGCAACGGTTTTCTGAACTCCATAAATTATATTATTTCTCTTCTAAAGTAAGAAATGAGAAAAAGAAAATAGACGATTTCATCGATTTTTCGGAAGAATTTAAGAAGAAAAGCGTTGCAGGCGGATTTACAAACAATAAAGAAATAAAACAATATGAAGAAAAATTTGAAGTAAAAAAAGAAAAAGCTGAAAAAGCGAAAATAGAACTGAATAAAGCTAAAAGGAAAGCAGATGAAACTTCCGTTGCACACCAAAAAGTATTGGAAAAAGTAGTTGCAAAAGAAACTCCAAAAATTGAAGCAATAGCCATTCCAAAAGATAATGGCAAATCCAAATTTATTACTGATAATATATCATCTTTGTCAAGAAAAGATAAGAAATTAGTTTCCCGTATATTTGGCGTTATTGATAATGTATTGCCTAAAGAATTGGCAGGTATTTTAAAAGAAAAAATAAAGGAGGAATTGGAATGAAGATATCCATTGAAAATTTTAAAAGCATCAGGCAGGTTTGTGAGTTTGAAATTAAGCCGATGACTATTTTATCGGGAGTTAATAGTTCGGGGAAGTCTTCTTTGATACAATTTATACTGTTGTTAAAGCAAACTTTAGCAGATAGTTCTACTAGTAATGTGTTATCAATAGATTCACATTCCTTTAAGATTCAAACCTATGGACAAAATGCTGATAATTTAATATCCTTTCAATTATCCTTAAATAAATCAGAAATTGAAATACCAACTAACTTTGCTGGTGCTCAATCAGTTCTTATAGAATTGAGTTACAAATTGGTTGAAAATCAAGTGGAAATCGCTAAATTTTCAACCAAAATTTATACAGATAAAGACGAGGCTAAATGGTTTATTATTCTAAATCTTAAAAATGACGGCAATTATAACATTAAGGTTTCTAACCCTTCAATATTCGTACAAGAGGATGTAGTTGAGAAAGAAGGGTCTGTTGACTTTGTAGCAATGATACCTCAGATAGTGACAGATGAAGAAGGACAAAAATTTCCTTTCAAGTTGGATTGGGTAAATAATGCAGTTTCCAAGATTTTTGAACTAATTTATTATGTAGGCCCTGTACGTCAGCAACCAGAAGAATCATATCAAAAAAATAATGCAAGCAACTATGTAGGCAGCAAAGGGGAGATGACTGCTCAAATTTTAAAAGAACATGAATCAAAAGAAGTGGTCTATTTTCCTTTAAATAATAAAGAGCAAAAAAATGATACCCTTTTAAATATAGTAAACTATTGGTTATGCAAAGAATTTGGAATTGGAGGAAAAATATTCTCAGAAAAAGGAGATGAAATTTACAGAATTATTTTGGAAGATGATACCGGTTTAAAAGTGAATATTAAACACGTTGGCTATGGAATTAGCCAAGTGCTGCCAATTATTGTACAGGGTTTATTAATGCCTGAAAATGGAATTCTTATAATTGAACAACCCGAAATTCATTTGCACCCAAAAATTCAGAGTTTGCTTTATGACTTTCTATATAGTCTTACATTATCAAATAAAAAAGTAATTGTAGAAACACATAGCAATCATTTCGTCACGCGTATGCGTAGAAGAATTGCGGAAGACGAATCAAGTCAAATGGATGATAAAATAAATATGACTTTTATTGAATATGGTTTGTTCAGACATTTGGAATTTGATGACTATGGTACAATGTTACATTATTATCCCAAAGATTTTATAGAAGTACCCTCAGAGGAAATGAGAGCCATCATTCAAGCCCAAAGTAAAAAAAGGAGAAAAAATGGATAGGAACAAATTTATAGCCGTTTTAGATCCATCTTCTATCTTTTGGAATAAAAATGATTACAAAAGTAATCAACACCATTACCGAGATATTTTAACTGTGTTTCCTGAATTACTTTCTCATATTGAAAAATATCCAATTCTTATAAGTGAAGAGTTGATTGATAGTATGTTCTTGAAATTTCCATATTCAGAATTGCATGGAGATTTTTGGGCAATTGGAAATGAGATTTTTTCTTTTTTCCAAAATATTGGAGGGAGAGCAATAAACTATAGTAAGAAAAACATATCAGCCTTAAGTTCTACTCCTGAACAATTAAAACCCTACTATGATGACCAACTCAAGCAAGAAGTAAACTATTTAATTTCATATTGTCATGAAAATCCAGATAGTAATCGCACTTACTTTTCTTTTAAACATTTCTGGAACAAAACTAATGTATTAGCGACTACTACAGATTCCTCAAAGGTTGAACATTCTGCCGTTATTGCAGATAGAGACAATAGTTTGGATTCTTTTTTTGGCAATTTACGATTGATATTTAAACATTACAAAAAAAAACATGATATTGATGAGCATAAAAACAGAGCTGCTTGGCTTATTTCAGATAATAAAGATAGCTTTGTAAGCCAACTAACTTGCATCAAAAATAATAATGCACAAAGCTTATTAGATAATCGTTATGATCAATTTTTTGGAAATGAACGTTATTATAGCTACGATTCTAATAATGATGTATATATAGTTTTTAGATGGACAGATAAAAATATTTTTCACGCACACGATGAGTATAATATCAACAAAGTTCCGCCCAAAGTTAGAAAGCATTTTCGCATCTTCAAATATAAATGGATATGAGCGACTTCAAACCACATATTGGCAAAAATGTAATTGAAACACTAACTTTAGGAATGTACGAAGATGCCCGTATAATTTATAGAGAATATGTACAAAATGCAGCAGACCAAATTGATGTGGCGGTTGAAGAAAAAATACTGAAAAGCAAATCTGACGGAGAAATCAAGATTAAGATTGACAAAGATGCCAAAACAATCTCAATTGAAGATAATGCTACAGGTATTGAAAGTGACAATGTTTTATCATTTCTTGGAGATGTTGCTAATTCTCAAAAAGACATGAAAAAGCGTAAGGGATTTAGAGGGATTGGCAGACTTGGGGGATTGGGTTACTGTGAGCAATTAATTTTTGAAACTTCTTATAAAGGAGAAACAGAGAAAAATATAATTACTTTAGATGCGAAACTACTTAAAGAAATAATAGATAATGACGCCAATACTGATGATGCCGCTACAGTAATGGGTACAATTACAAGATTGGTAGATGCTGATGAAGATAAAAATGCTCACTATTTTAAGGTATCATTGTTAAATGTTACAAACGAAATTTTATTAAATGTTGATTCAATTTCAAAATACCTTTCTATGGTCGCTCCCATTCCATTTCATAAAAATTTTAAGTGGAAAGATAAAATTTATGCCTATTACAGAAAAAATAAAGTTGGCATTGATGAATATGATATTCATTTGGACATAAATGACCAAAAACTTACCAAACCATATAAATCTGTCTTTTATAAAACTAAAAATAAAGGGAAGAAAGACGAAAGGAAAGAGGTTTTTTCTAACTTGATAGATGTTGTTTGTTTTGACGAAGTAAATGATGAAGGAGAGTTGATTGCTATAGGTTGGTTTGGAATAACAGGTAAACTCAATTTTCAAATACCAGATGAAAATATTGAGGCAGGTATTCGGTTGCGTAAAGAAAATATTGCAATTGGAAGTAAGTTTACCCTTAGTAAACTTTTTGGGCAATCTCGCCAAAATTTAAATTATATTGGTGAAGTGCATGCTATTGGTTCCGGTTTTAAACCAAATGCCCGAAGGGATTATTTTAATGATTCAAAGTCTATTACTGATTTAGAAAAAAAGCTAAAATCGCAATTTGCAAAATTTGGCACAATTACTCAAGATTCATCTGATGCCCATAATAGAAAATACGACATTGAAGATTATCGTGAGGGTTCAGAATCATTTGAAAAAGAATTGCGAAGCGGCCAACTGACAAAAAAGGAAATTGAAAAGAAAAGGGAAGACCTATTAAATAAAAAAGACAAAGCTATTAAAGCATCAAAAAAATTGGCTAAACTAAAAGACAAATCGACTCATAACTCAATTTTATCAACAGTTTACGAAGAAATTGTTGGGGACTTAAATTTAAAAATTGATGAAGAAGAACCAGAAATAAAAGCAGGTGCTAAATCTTATCCATTAAATCTTTCAAAACTAAGTAAGGAACAAAAGGAAGTGGTACTTCAAATATTTACAATATTGGAAGAAAATCTTACCATAGAAAAAGCAGAATTCATAAAAAAGAAAATTGCAGAAAAATTTAACTAATGCCAAGAAAAAAGCGCAACATACTCCTAATAGAACCAGGCTACAAAAACAAGTATCCGCCAATTGGGCTAATGAAAATTGCTACCTATCACAAAATGCTGGGCGATAAAGTAACTTTTTATAAAGGAGATGTAAAAGAATTTATTTTAGGAGAAATACTGAAAGATTGCTTATCAAAATTAAATGAAATATCTTCAACTATAAACTGGAAGAAAAAAACAAACGAAATAGAAAATTATATTAAATCAAGTCGCTCTACAAAATTAAAAACATTAATATATGATTTGCAACAGGAAAATAAGTATATTAAAAAACAAATTCCTCTATTAGAACTTTGGTTAAAACATTTTGCAAGTTATTACAGAAAGAAAGAATTTGAAAATGAAAAAAAGTGGGATAGAGTTTATGTTACTACTTTATTTACTTTCTATTGGAAAATTACGGTTAAGGCTATCCACGATGCCAAACATTTGTTGAGTGATTTGAATGAGTTAAAGGTTGGAGGTGTGTTGGCTTCTCTTTTAACTAAAGAAGTTGAAGATGAAACAGGCATATTGCCAATCACCGGTATTTTGGACAAACCGGGAATACTTGACCCGAAAAACAATATGGCTAAAAAGATAATAATTGACGATTTGCCATTGGATTACTCCATCTTGGATGAAATTGATTATAAATATCCAACGGGCAGCGCCTATTTTACTTTTATGACGAAAGGTTGCACAAGAACTTGCTCCTTTTGTTCTGTACCTAAATTAGAACCAACTTATAAAGAAAAAATACCAACTAAAGATAAATTTAACACCATTAATAAACTCTATGGTGAGCAGCAGAACTTATTATTGATGGACAATAATGTGCTGGCATCCCCAAAATTTCCTGAAATAATTGAAGAAATTAAATCGATGGGTTTTGTAAAAGGAGCAAAGTTTGTTCAACCCAATCAATTAGATATTTCTATCAGAAATTTAAAGCAAGGAAAAAATGATGTTGCCTACACTAAAAAGTCCTTTTATCTTTTACATGATTTTTTAAACCAAAGAGCAAAAAGAAAAATTGAGCAAATTGTTTATGATATTTACGACAAATTCAATTTGCTAAAATTAGAATCTGTTACTAAAGATAACTTAATATTGGCTTACGATGACTTAAAGGAATTATATGAAAAATACAGAAATAAACATCCTCGTAACAGATATGTAGATTTTAATCAAGGAACTGATGCCAGATATGTTACCGAAGATATTATGAAGTTGATTAGTGAAATCCCTATACATCCATTAAGAATTGCATTTGATTATTGGGGCATCAGAAAGCAGTATGAAAAAGCAGTGCGACTTGCGGCAAAATATAACATTAACAGACTATCTAACTATTTACTTTTTAATTTTAAAGACAAGCCTGAAGATTTGTATAAAAGGATGCAAATAAATATGGAACTGTCCGAAGAACTTAACATTCATATATATTCATTTCCAATGAAATTTATACCCTTGTTTGGAGAAGAAGCAAAACACAGGCAATACATTGGTAAATTTTGGAACAAGAAATTTATTCGTGCTATTCAATCTGTTAGCAATGCAACTCGCGGAATTGTTCCACCTGAACGTAGCTTTTTTCAAAGAGCTTATGGCAAAAACCTTGAGGAGTATTTCGAAATTCTATATATGCCCGAGACTTTTATCATCTATAGAGATTTATTTGAAAAAAAATTAAGCATAACCGCTCAATGGAGGAAATTATATTACGCTTTGAGAAAAAGTGAAAATTTATGGAATCAGGCAAAAGAAATTATTGAAACAAATGACTTTAGTAAAATATCTAAAAAAATAAAAAGCAAAAAAGTACTAAAATTTTTGCAATTCTATTTAATAACCAGGAATGACGTTAAACAAAGTGACAATGAATTTCTTCTGATCAAGAAAAAATTTGATCACTTAATTAAGTCGGATCAGTTCATTGATTTGACTTTAACTTATGATTATGAAGAGCGGAAAAAAGAACTTGTTCACACTACTCCAACCCATATTTCCCCATAAACTTATCACTCAAGTCGCTTTGCTTATTGCTTAAATCAATTTCACGACCATCAATAAATGCCTGAGTAATGTTGTGAGTTTTTACATCTAAAATATCACCGCTCGAAATAAATAGGGTAGCCGCTTTACCAGCTTCTATTGAACCTACGGTTTTATCAATACCTATAATTTTAGCAGCATTTAGTGTCATAGCTTGTATCGCTTTCTCGGCATCTAAACCATAAGCTACAGCATTGCCACTATGAAAAGAAAGGTTGCGCACATCACCCGAAAAATTTGGGGTAGTAAATGCGAACAACAAACCTGCTTTCTCTAATATTGAGGGTAATTTAAAAGGCAAGTCTACATCATCATCTTGCCTGGCAGGTAATCGGTTTACAGGGTTTAGTATTAAAGGAATTTCTTTTTTAACTAATAAATCAGTTATCAAATGCGCATCATCTGCACCAACTAAAACCAATTTCAAACCGTAAGTCTCTGCAAAATCTATCACTTGTATAATGTCTTTCACATTATTGGCGCTAATGTAGGTGTTACTGCTTTTGTCAAAACAAGGGCACATTGCTTTAAACTTTAGGTTAGTAATTGCTGGTTCGTTTCCATTGCAATAAGCTTTGGCTTCATCCATAAATTGGGTTAAAGTGTTTATTTGTTTACTGTATTTTTTATTTTCAGCAACACCGCCACCTGCCCAAAAACCTTTATATCGCCATTGCGCCGGCCAGTTCATCCAAACGCCATCATCTTCTTTTACTATGGCATCTTCATAATTCCAGGCATCTAATTGTACTATTGAAGAAGTACCCATAACACGACCACCAGAAGGCACAACCTGCGCCATTAAAATACCATTACTTCTAACAGTTGGTGTAACTTCAGAATCTGCATTATAAGCAATAATAGAACGCACATTGGGATTAAAAGTTCCTACCTCACGGGTATCGTTTGTGGCTCTAACGGCTTCTACTTCAATTAAACCTAAATTGGTATTGGGTGCTATTAAACCGGGGTAAACATGTGCGCCATTTAATTCAATTACCTTAAAGTTAGTACGATCAAAGTTGCTAACTGTAGCATCGGCAACCGCTTTTATAATGCCATCTTCAAAAGTAATAGCACTATTTTCTATAATTTTACCATTACCCAAATGTGCTATGCCATTAAGTAATAATATAGCTTGCGATTGTTTTGCCGCAGGCCTAGGTTGCCCTAAACAAAATTGAAGACCTAATATAAATGAAGCAATAATTAATATGTTAGTTTTCATTTTTTTATTTTTATAAGATGCAATTGTTATAATTTTTTTTTTAAATGATTTATCCTTTTGGCTTGTTTAAGGTTTCGGTTTTATAAGCTGGTGTAAAGCCTAAACCATATTTATCAATTAAATAAACCAACGATGTAATTGATGCTGCACCTAACACTAACTCCCTGCGGTTTATTTGTTCAAAAACATCCAATTCGGTATGATGAATATCAAAATAACGTTGCGGATCAGGATAAAAACCCATTAAAGGTATTTGCTGATCTTTTAGAAAATTAATATCAACACCACCAAAACCTTGTTTGTAACGGTGCAGGTTGTAAGGTTTCAACAAAGCCTCCCAACCACTTATTTGCTTTAACATTTGTAGAATAGCTTTGTCCGTACCATCAACATTAAAACCTCTTGGTACAAAACCACCAGAATCTGATTCAATGGCAACTACGTGTTTCTCATTTTTCGTTTTTGCTGTTTCTGCATATTTACGAGCACCTCTTGTACCATTTTCTTCATTCATAAATAAAACCGCCCGCAAAGTATGCCTGTTGTTTAAGTTAAGTGTATTAAATAAATTCAACACTTCAATTGATTGTACCACGCCAGCACCATCATCATGCGCACCTTCACCGTTATCCCAACAATCTAAATGACCGCCAACTACAATGTATTCATCTTTAAACTCGCTGCCCCACTTTTCGCCAATAACGTTGTACGATAATTTATCAGGAAAGCGCTCACAACTCATTCTCATTTCCAGTTCTAAATCAGCATCTTCTAATAACATTTTATTTAAATCTTCAGATGCCTTAGTGCTAATGGCACAACTTGGTATGTCGGGTAGTTCACTACTATAATCAATTGTGCCAGTATGTGGATAATCATCAATACGTAAACCCATAGAACGAACTATTGCACCAATTGCTCCTTTTTGTTGTGCTGTTATTGCCCCGCGCGAACGTTGATCTACACAACCACCATAAGCATCAAATGTTTCAATATGAGCAGGATCCATTGGGCGGCTGTAATACACAATTTTACCTTTTAATGCATCGGCTTCCATCGCTTCAATATCTTCAATGCCATTTACTTTTACCACTTTGCCTTTTATGCCCTCAGCAGGTGTGCCTAATGAATAACCCAAAGCGCAAGCTTTTAATTCTATTGCATTTTTACTGTCTTTAGTATGTACGGCAACGTATTCTTTTTCGCCACGCTCCCAATGTGGTACCATGCAGGCTTGCGTATAAACGGTATCAAAATTAAGGGCTTCCATTTCCTTTATTGCCCAAATTACTGCTTTATCTGCCCCAACCGAACCGCTTAAACGTGGGCCAATATCTTTACACAAAACTCTTAGCCGTTCGTAAGCCTGGCCGTTAATCAGGCTCTCGTCAAATATTGAGCGCACCGCTTTTTCATCTATTTTATTAGTTGAAGGAGTTTGGGCATAAGTGCTTAGATTGATTGATGCCAAAGCTATTATAAGAAATAACCAAAATGGTTTATGGATTTTCATTTTAAATTTTGTGTGAAAATAAGTAATTTTTGGGGAAATGAATTCAAATTGAAGCTAGCCGGCAAAATAACTTGCAATTGGAGGAGCTTACTACCCTATTACAATTGAACCAGATAATAGGTTTTCTAGAGGAGGTAGGGATTCGGTAGAAATTCAAAAGATGAGAGATTTCATAAATAATGAAATTCTTGTACTTGAAAACATTCAAAGACCAGATTGCATTTATATAAGAAATTATTATACTGATTTTGGTAATAGAATGGCTGCAAAGTTTAATTATAGATGGGATTAAACAAACACGATAACATATAGCGTTTAATCACTTTAAATTCTTCATTTCTCTTTCAAGAATTTTAGGATTTTGTCTCATATCAAAAATATTAAATACAACTATCTTGTTTAACTGATAGGAGTAAAAGAGTTTGTAATTTTTGTATTTGACTGATCGGAATTCTTTTACAGTCTTGAATTTAAATAGCTCTAATTGGCCTGATTCTGGAAAATTAAGTAACTTGTCAGTCGATTTAATAATGTTGTCGATCAATTTTTTAGCTACATTTTCACTCACATTTTCTGAGTAATACTTATAGATTAACTTCAACTTATTTCGTGCAAAATCGGTAAACTCAACTTCGTTTACCATTCAGAAACTTCTTTCAACAATTCTTTAGAGTTAATGGTTCTACCCTCTTCAAAGTCTTTGAAAGAAATTTCCATTTCTTTTAAAAATTCATCATCTGTCATTGGGCCAGAAGAAATTTCTTCAAATTGTAATTTGAATAAAAGCTTTTCCAATTTGTCAATAACTTCCATATTTTGAAGCTTACCTAACATTGAAATTATATTATCTTTCTTTTCTGCAACACTCATATTTCAAAGTTAAGCATTTTTTCAATAAACACCTATAACTCCATATCAAAAGCATATTGATAGCTAATCAAACTTTTTTCTTCACAATTATCTAACCAGGCCTTTTCTTTGTGGCTATAATTAATGAGTTCTTTTGTACTAAAGTTTTTAAATTTTTCTTCAACTTGTTGTAGCACATTTAGTTCTTCATTTGATAGTTCAGTTGTTTCTTCCGAATTATTGACCGCAAAAAATTGTTCACCTATTGCATTATTATCAAAAATGGTTGTGTTAATTTCAATTGCCTTTTTTTGTGCAAGATAACTGTACAATACATCATAATTTTGAGGAACAAGACCCATTTGAATTGCCCTGTATGCAATGCCACTTATAGAATAGCAACTTCTTTTAAACATTAAAAAATCACTATAAAACAACAGCTTGTTTAACTGGGTTTTCCAGGGTTGTAATTTTTTGGCGAAGTATTTTACAACAGCTTCCAACTTAAGCAGGTTTATTTTTTTATAACCAGTATTTAGGTTTGGGCTTTCGTACAAATTAAGAAATGATGATTCAAAAGCTAACAATGGGTGTGGTATTTCATTATTTATTTGTGCTTCAATTTTAGTAAACAATTGCGCTCTTTTTTTTTCTTTTAAAGATGTGTTGAGTATTACCAGTTCTTTAAATTTTTTAGGATCGGCAGCTAAGCGTATTAATTTTGCATTAGATAAATTTGGCACTTCGCCTTGCTCATAGTTACGATAGACATTTATACCAAAGCCCAAAATTTCTGCCATTTTACGAGCAGATAAATCATACTTTGCTCTAAGCGCTTTTATCTCATCTGGAAACGGGATGTTATATTTTTGCCGGTATTGGTTATATACTTGTTGTATGTTTGTCTCACTTAAAGCAACATCTGTAAATTGTTCTTTAGTGTCTTCACATAAATAACTTTGATTTATATAAGAGAAGTCTTCTTTTCTAAAAGTAAGCTTATAAACTTCTTTCAATAGTTTCATTGGCTTGCCTGTTATTGGACTTTTCATTTTATCATTTTTACTACGTTTTTAAAGGATAAGTCATTGGGTGTTCTGCAATATGAAATGAAATACAAATAGCGTTTGAATTAGATTTACCAATTGATATTTTGATATAAACTTCTCTGCCTTTTACAATTTTACCAAAAACCCACATTTCGCCATAGTAATTGAGTTTATCTTCAATTGGACCTTCTGAATAATCTTCGATCTTTAAATTTTCTAAAACTTTTATACATTTGTAGATATTGATTTCCAGCTCTGCAAGCGTAGCGTTATTTTTACCACGATCTGCCCGAAAGCGCACATCAAAAACCTTCATCTTTTCTTTAAAATGAGTTAGAAAAAGATTGACACTATTAGTATTCATCTAAAAATTTTTACGTTTTAAAAGCTATTTTCTTTTGTTCTATTTTCATATTTTACAGTTTAATTAAAGGCAAAAATAATTTATTTTCGTATAAAACACAACTTTAAAGTTGTGTTTTATTAAAATTGAAGATTGAAGGATCTAACTTGAAATCAAATTTGGGCTTGCAAACCTGTATTTATTTCAGCAATATAAAATCCATAGTAAACTTTCGGCTTTCAATAATTTGAAGGCTTTTATAATTTTTATGTGAAGGGATTAGCACAATATTCCACCCTTGGCTAATTATAATTGAAGGTGCTTTATAACTTAATACATTATTAGTTGTAACGCAGCACTTAGTATCTAAAACAAATCTTTCTGTTTCGCTTTCACCGCTTCCCATTCACTCCTCAACAAACCATAAAAAATACTATCTCTTCTGCGGTTACGAATTAATTGTGTGTGGCTTCGTAAAATGCCTTCTTCTACCATACCAATTTTGGCAACTGCTTTGCGCGCAGGCATATTTAACACATCGGTTTTAATTTCTACTCTTTCTAAATTACAAACTTCAAATAAATATTGAAGAAGGGTTAATTTTACGTGCGGGTTATAACCTTTGCCGTGAAAAGGTTTTCCAAGCCAAGTCCAACCAATTTCGGCACGGCGATCTCTTGCTGAAACATTGCCAATACTTGTTGAACCTATTATTTCATTTGTACTGATGTCAATAACTGTTAAAGCCAATCTTTTTTTATCTTCAACCGCGGCTTCAATCCATTTTTGTAAAGTTGTTTTGTCGGCCAAATCTTCTGTAAAGTAAATCCACATTTCAGCATCAATAGAAATAAGAGGGTGCATCTCTTCTAAATCATTTAAACTAATTGGCCTAAGTATTACTTTATTTGTTTTAAATGTTTTGTCAAAGTCAACCATATTTTATTAGTTCACGGCCTTAACAAAGGTTTTTGTAAGTATAGAATTTTCAGTTTTCATTTCTAAATAATAAATACCTTTAGTTAATAATGTTATATCAATTTGATGCTGATGATTGCCTTCTTTAAAAAATTCTGTTTCTTGGTATTCATCAACACTTCTACCCAAAACATCATATAACTTAAATGAAATTTTTTGTGTTTTATCTAAAGTAAAACTTAAGTTTATTACATTGTTAGCCGGGTTGGGGAACAGATTGAAATTTAAATTTTTGTTAAGCATTTCAATATTGGTAATTTCACTATTAGCAGGTGTATTAGCACTAAAAACACCATTACCATGAGTTGCAATGGCTACAAAACCATCTTCAATTCTGCTTTCAATTGCAGAAACAATGCTATGGCTAATGTTATCGGCACTTAACAAATTCCAAACGGTTTCCTCACCATTTAGTTCGGTTGTATGAAATAAGCCAGTACTTGTGCCAGCAAAATAATTAATAATAGTTGCATCATTATTATCGGGTAAAATATCAATTACTCTTATAGAAGGGCCATTGCCCGAACCGTTTGCAAATTGCTCTAAATTGCCGGCTACTTTTTGCCAGTTTTCGCCTCCATCTTCTGAATAAAAAATACTGTAAACACCATAGTTAGAAAAAGAAACCATAACCTGATTGCCGTTATAAGGGTTAACCGCCAAATCGCTTACATAAGCATTAGGGAAATCGGCTGATGTGATATTGGCAAACTCGCTTCTGTCAAGGTTATTTATTTTATCAATTTTGTAAACGGCTCCTCTATTTGTACCTAAATATAAACGGTTAAAAGGATTTTCGCTAGTAGCCACAAGGCGGGTAAAATCAATATTAGAAGCAATAATGGTTTCAGGGTAAACCTTCCAGTCAACCGAAGTAGAATCAAACACATTTTCTACTTTAATTGCTTCAATTTCATCTCTTATCCAAAGTTCATTACCTATGGGCATGTATAAAGTATTGTAGTTTAAGGGGTTAATTGCCAGGGCATTAATAAAGTTAAATTCATTTCTATCTAAAGCTGGGTCAAAACGTTGATAAGCCAAAGGGTTTCCATATTCATCAATATTTACCTTTATTATGCGCCCTCTTTGGGTAGAAACAATTACATAATCTTTATTAGGAATAATAAAACAATAAGCACCATCTGCACCATAAGGTTTTCGCCATTCTTCTTGTTCATCATTATTACTGGTATAATAGGTGCCATTATCTTGCAAACCGCCCATAACAGAATTGTTTAAGTTTTCTTTGTCTATAGCTATAGTATAAAACTGACTACTTATATAACCATTGTTTAAGCTTTCCCAAACAATTTCATCAGCTAAAATATTGCTGGTTTTACTTATGCCTCCATCATGATAAGAATACATTACATTAGCATCATTTTTAGAAAAAACTATACCATGTTGATCTGGGTGATGGTTGGGATACACGCCTAATATTGGCAATTTTCCAGCAATTTCATAACCACCAATATGGCTTACATTTTCTAAAGTATTAAAACCATTGGTGCTTTTAAATAAGTTTGTGCCACCAATTAATACCAGGTTTTCATCATCGGGTTTTACGGCTACTGTTAAATCATAACCACCCTGTACATAAAAATCGTCAAACTGGTTTGGGCCAATATATATGTTTTCGGTTAAGTTAGTCCAAATACCATTTTCACCGCCTCCATTACCTTGTAAATATTCATATTTCCATAAGGCGTTATATTCAGGTTCTTGCGTTGGTGTAACTCCTTCTTTACCATATTCAGGTGTTACATTAGCTACTAAAAAATAAAGTATATTTTGGTTAGATGGTGCAATAGCCAAAGCAATACGGTTGTAGTTAGGTGGAAAATTAGTTGGTAAAATATTAGTAAAATTTGTACCATTGGCAGAACGCCAAATACCACCATTTGTTCCATTGCCGTTCGAAATAATATTGTTTTCTTTACTTAAGGTAGCATATACTACGCCACTGCTATCAATGGCAACATCTGTAAAATAAGAAACATTATTACCACCACCATTGCCTAATATGCTTGTCCAGGTTTGTCCGCCATCTGTACTTTTTTGTACAGCATCGTAAGTGGCTACATAAATTTCTGTTTCGGTTGTGTTGCTATAGTCAATTGCTATGCGCCATATACCTTGCCAATCCGAACTAAATTGCAAGTTGTTGGTCGCTGTAGTTTCTAATATTTGCCAGTTTTCACCATCATCATTACTTTTATAAACTCCATTGCCAGTAAAAAAAGCACCTGCTTCACCTTGCGAGGCCCCAAACAATTCGCCGGTACCAAAATACCATTCGTTTTGGTGGCCTTGCCGTATATCTTGCACTATTGTGGTAATACTTATATTTTGTTCTGCAGTAGTAACCTTGTACCAGTTTTGGCCGCCATCTATACTTTTCCAAACGCCGCCAGAAACGCTGCCAGCTAACATTACATCTTCATTGCGTACATCAATAGCAAAGGCTCTTGTTCTGCCACCTACATTATAAGGGCCACGTTGTTTAAAATCAAAATCTTTTTTTGAGGCAGTATTGTTTACCAATGTTTTAGCAAAAGCCAATTCTTTAGCACGCATGTATGCGGGCACTTTGCCGGTTGCAGGATCAATTAACATTTTTTGAGCCGCAGTAAAACGAGCAAATTTATCGGCCTTAGTACCAATACCCATAGCTACTTTCGATGATTTGTTAAACCGATTTTCTAAATCTAATTTAACCGTTTTATTTGTACTTTTTAAAAGAAAAAGAACTGAAACAAAGCTACAAATAGCCAATAGTGTTATAAAAATCTTACGAATCATATTGTACGAAATTGAGTTACTAATAAGTAAAAGTAAGTATTTGTTGTTTATGTTGGGTTTAAATGCAATAAAAAATTTTAGTTGAAAAGCATTTTGGTACAACTTTGGTTGTATAATATAAGAATTGATTATTACATAAAACCTTTATAGATGTATAAATACTTAGTCTGCTTTTTGGCCTTTTTTTTTGCCTACCTGTTTGTTTATACACAAGATTACCCCTACCCAGTAAATCCTGATAATACAACAACTGTTAGCAATAGTACACCGGTTTTAGAATGGACAGGAGGAGCTGCATTTAACAGCTATACAGTGGAAGTTTTTGAATGTACTTATTCACCTAATGCTTATTTCAATTCAATACATTTAGAAGAATACGAATTGGTGGAGGTAAAGGAAGGTTTAGAAAACTATGAAGCTTCGGCCTTAACTTTAAATGAAAAAAAGCCCAATCAGTTTTTTACTGTAGATGATGAAGGTTCTAAAATTATTGCTTACAGTAATGGTTTTAGTACCAATCAAGAATTTCCGATACAACAATATACAGGTAGCGATTATGAAGGTTTGACTTATTTATATAATAATTATTTTGTAATGGTTGAAGAACGCCTGGACTTATTATTTTTTTTAAAGATGCAGTACAACACCAGCGGAAATTTAAATGGAATAACACAAATTGCGCAAAGAAATATTAACAACCCAGCCATTAACGGGGCAAACGATGGCAACGAAGGAATAACATATAACCCAGTTGAAAACAAGCTATATTTGATAAAGGAATACAACCCACTAAAATTTTTCGAATTTGTTGCACCAAGCGCAGGCAATTTTTCCGAAGCAATTACTATTTCGGAACCTTTTGATTTGCAAAATGCAAGTTGGCGACCTAACGATGTTGCAGGCTTGTATCATCTATCTTTAAACAAAACACTTTCGGCAACGCCAGCCGGTAAACATTTACTATTGTTAAGCCAAGAAAGTAAAACCATATATGAGATTGATTTAGATGGCAATTTGATTAGTCAGAAAGTGTTGAATTCTAATGGAGCGATTGCTAACCATAGCGAAGGTTTTTTTCAACCAGAAGGCATTACTTATAGTGATGGAAAAATATGGATAGCAAGTGAAGGTACTTTTAATAAAACCGCTAAGTTTTACACTTTTGAAAATAGCAATTATGCTGCTCCAACCTCCAACCCAAGCAAGCGGATTTATGTAAAACAAAACATTACCAATACACAATGGCAAATACCTGCTTGTACCTTAAAACCCAACAAAAGTTATTGCTGGCGAGTAACAGCAAATTTAAATAACGGCGTTACTGCTATTAGTGAAATATTTAATTTTAATACTCAATTTTTTAATGGTAATTGTGGCGCAGTTTGTCCACCTAATATCAACCATTACCTAAATACACCTTTAACTCCTTTATACTCCGCTGCTTGTCAAATTACATCAAGTGCCACCACTAATAATGTACTTCTGTATAATGCGGCAGATAGAATAAAGCTCAAAAATGGTTTTCATGCCTCTGGCTTTTTTTCAGCAAACATTACTACCTGCCCCTAAGTTAAAACTGAAATAATTTTAAAGTCAACGTTTTAAGTTTAGCGCAATTTTTTTTTGAAACGAAACTTTTGTACCCGCAAAAAATTCACTCCTGCTTTTCGCTCCAATGCGGCCTGCGCTTTGCTCCGGCCACATTTCCACTACAATCAGGGTTAGTTTAATTGCCGCGCTCCGCCGTTAAAAATATAAGCTCAAATACTTCAACTATTCAGAAGTCAGACCATTTCATTGCCAAACATCAGACATAATTTGTGTGAAAAAGAGCGTTTTTGAACTCATTCAACCGAATTGATCTGACTTCTGACAGCGAAGCGGCTTGAAATCTGACCTCTACTTAATAGTTACCAAATACTTTAATAAAAAAAGCCAGTCAAACCAAAAATTAGAGCAATCACCAGGTTATTTTTCACCCCTCCAAGTGAACCTGTTCACTTGTATAAACTACCGTACAATGAATGCATTTTTTATGCAATTGCCTTTAACCAAAAATACTACCAAAATCACTTTTGCTTCTTTTTATTCTTCTTCACTTTTTTACTATACATTTTAGGCTTTCCTAACTTCATTTTATATTTAATGCGGTTTAAAACATTTTTCAAATTATGTAATTCGTCTTCACAAATACAAGTAGTAAGCGCATTTCTCACAAAAAGATCTGCTCCAATTAACTTTCCTTGCTTTTCTAAAATTAGTGCACGCTGCAAGTTTAAAAATGTTTTACTTATCCCCTTAACAGTATTTGCAAAATCAATCAAATTTGTAGCTTTTTTATAATCTTCAATAATAATATACAGCTTTATAAAACAGTAATAGCTTTTAATATGGTTGATGTTGTTAGCCAATGCTTCCTCTAAATGATGTTGTGCAGCTTCAAAGTCGTTTAACTCATTCAAATAAAATTCTGCCATTAAACAATGTACATCCGCATTATTTTCATCATAACTTAAAGCATAATTTAAACTTTCAATAGTTTGCTCTAAATCAAACGGGTAGTTATCTAATGCTTTTACAAAATATGTGTTACTTGTTGTATCGCTCATTTTAGTTTTGTTTTACTTCTTTAAATTTTAATCCTTTAAAAATACGTTTGGCATTGCCACGCACTAATTGGTTATGGTTTTGCCACAAGTTTTGTGTTTCAAGGTTGGCATTTTCTATTTCAAGCTGCTTTAATTTATCTCCCAATCTTTTTAAAGCAATTTGTTTGTTGCGGTATTGCGTCCGTTCATCTTTTGATATTACTACAAGGCCACTCGGCTTGTGAGTTAATCGAATGGCAGTTTCTAATTTGTTTACATTTTGGCCGCCATTGCCACTTGCCCGCATGGTTTCAATTAGCAGATCATTATTATTAAAAGAAAAAGAAGGTTGTTCACTAAGCGAGTGATCTGTAATTTTAACAAACCAATTTTTACGTTTATGATTTTGCCTAAATGTACTTTGTCCTATCCATTGTATTGTGCCCACCCAATTATTAACAAAATTATTTAACGTGTCTGCTTCATCTTCAATTGTTATTTCAATAGAAGTTAGTAAGTCGTTTGCCTTATCATAAACTTCATTTTGCTCTGCTACTTTCAATATACTTTGTTTTGCATCTTTTATAATAACATCTTTTAATTGAGTAACTACCCAGGCACATTCTTTTGGGCCTTTTCCTGCTGATATTTGTAAAATGCACTTTCTCATTTCTTATCCATTTTTACAATTTTTGGTGTAAAGGTTCCTTCAATATGTATCAAGTCGTTTTGCGCCTTTATCACATCTTCAATGTTTTTGTAAGCCTGCGGTGCTTCATCAATATCGCCACCCAGTAATTTTACGTTTGCTTTTTGTAAAGCCTGTTTCAAATCGCTGCGGGTAAAGCTGCTTTTCATTTTAGAGCGAGAATATCGCCTTCCTGCTCCGTGAGAAGCCGAATTTAATGTATTGTCGTTCCCCTTTCCCGACACAATAAAAGCTGGTGTAGTCATACTGCCAGGTATAATGCCCAAAACGTTTTGCTGTGCTGGTGTTGCTCCTTTTCTATGAATCACCCAGGTTTCTCCATTTGGCTGCTCTTCTTTCCAGGCAAAATTATGATGGTTTTCAATTTTTAAAATACTTTTACTGCCAACTGCTTTTATTATATTTTTATGAATTACATCGTGACAAGCTTTGGCATAATCGCCAGCCAAAGTCATACTTTTCCAGTATTCTATTCCAGCTTCAGAACTTAAATCTAACCAGGCTAAATGCAATGCTCCTTTGGGTAATTTACATACATCTGTAGCTACTTGTGTGTAATGGTTAGCAATGGCTGCGCCTAAACCTCTCGATCCACTATGTGTTAAAACACCCACATATTTACCTTGTGGTAACTGCATTTTATTATTTTCTGGTAACGCTACAATGCCAAATTCTACAAAATGATTGCCCGAACCCGAAGTACCAATTTGCTCAATAGCTTTACCTTTTAAGTTTTTCAACACTTTAATTTCATTAAATGTTTTGCGGTCTAACACTTCGTGTTCGTTATTAAAAATTTTGCTTTTCGTTCTACCAAAATGCGTATTTTCTTTCAAAGCTGTTTTTAAAGCGTATTCATTTTTTTTAAACTCTCTTGCTGGCATTTCTAAAATTGATAAAGCCATGCGGCAGCCAATATCTACACCAACCGCATAAGGAATAATTTCATTTTTTGTAGCCAAAACACCGCCAATAGGTAAGCCATAGCCCAAATGCGCATCGGGCAATAAAGCTCCTTTTATTGCTACAGGAAGTTTCATAGCAACTTCCATTTGGTCAACTGCTTTCTGATCAATAAATTTCTTACCAAAAACATTAAACGCTTTTGCTTTGCTACTTAACTGGTAGCTCGTAAAGTTTTTATGCACTACTTTTGGCAATAGCATGTTTACTAATGGTTTCAATTCTACTACACTTTGATAGTTTTTTGGTTCAGCTATAATGCTGTTTAGAAAGTCTAACTTTTCTTCTTTTTTTAGATGCTTGTAATGTTGTGCCATAACATTTATGGCTGCACTTTTTTGTGCATTGGTGCTAAAAGGGATTTTTCTTAAATCCTTTCCTTTTAATTTTTGTTTACCCATACAAATGGAATTTTTAAAATTGAGCTATCGCTCCAATAAATTTTTAAATAAAATATTAGAAAGTTTGATTCAGGATCAAACAAATAGAAGTGGTTGCCTAAAACTTAGGCTAACTCAACTAAAGATATGTGTGTGTAAATTTAACATAATTGACAAGCATTTTAATGTTAGAAAATGCATTGAAAAAGTGATATTTCAATTACTAATAAAACCGTAACATTAATTAAGGGAAGAAAGTTCCCTAAGAAGAAGTTTTTTTGAAAAAATAATTTTGATTGGCTTTATCTAATCTTTACCAATTCTTTAAATCGGTTTCAATATGCAATTATCATTTTCAATACTTGACAGCTTTTTTAATAAATCGAATTTTAGCTCATTAAAGTTTTCATCTTAGCTAAAGATTATTAACCCGAATAATTCATCGCTTTTCTAATACGAATCCAAAATCACACATTAGCTAAATAAAGCAATGCCCGCAATTTTCATTTCTCAAAAAAATAATTGGTTTTTATTAAAAGGATTTTAAAAAAAAGCCGGACACTATTTATTGCATCCGGCTTTTATTTTAATAAAGCATCTATTTTATCAAAAGTTTTTGAGTACTTAAGATGTCTTTAGTTTGGTCGTTTTGTATTTTAATTAAATACATTCCTTTGGCAATCTCACTTAGGTCCGCATTTGTTTGGTAACCTTTAAAAGTGTATTGTTGTATTGTTTTTCCGCTCAAGTTAAAAACCGTAATAGAATGAGGTGCTGTTGAATCGTAGTCCAATGTTATCGTTACCTTTCCATTTGTTGGGTTGGGAAATATGGTAAACGAATTGTCAGAGTCAGATTCAGGGTTTCCTAATTTGGGGCCACCAATCCACGGATTGAAATTTGGTTCTATCTCAGGATTTATGGCAGGATTTACAACCTGCTCTAATTCAAAAGGCGGACAAGTTAAACATACTGGACACCAAGGGCACAAATCAGGTTCTAATTCAGGAATGATAAATATTTCAGGAATTTCAGGTACGAAAAGACAAGTACTCTCATCGCAAGGGTCAGTACATAAAAAATTAGGATATTCACACAGGCTTTCGTCGTGTATTAATGCCTGCGGATCGTAATTACACGCTGTTGGACTTTTACAGCCAATAATAAAAAAAAATTGTGCTTGTGTAACTTTTGGCATAACAACAAGTATTATACAGGTAACTAGTAAATTTTTCAATAAGGTATTCATGTTTTATGTGTTTTATTTTAAGTTTAAAAAAAATGTTTTGATCTTGTTTAGCCAGATCATGCTGGGTTTGCTGCTTTCCTTGAAAGGTACAAACCGTTATCATTTAGTATTCTCTGTATCTCATAATTTTATTATTTAAGTTATTACCCGTTCCATAATTACTACTTATCTTTTATGGTATGGAATCCGTTTTTGTTTTACTATAACCTTATATCCTTTCAAGCCGTAAAACATTACTGTTTTAATTAAATTTTTTATTGATGAATGGGTTTTGGATATATTAATCAATTGGAGCTATTTTAAATAAGCAGAACTATTAATAAGAAATTATTTGGTGTGATAGCAGAATCTGATTGTGTTTTCAATTAATTTGCCCGACATCTGTTGCATGGCTTTCTCATCTAATTGATTTTATAACTTTTGTAAGATGACAATAGAAAACTTATCAATTAATTACAACTTGACTTCGTCAACTGATTTCTAAAATAAAAAAAATAAGTACTCTGTTTTTTTTAATTGCTTACGGTGTTGTGCTCGCTTCTCAGGCATTTAAGGTTATGTCTACGCTATTGTTGGCTACATTAAAACAAACAAACACCAACTAATAAAACACCCAACCATCCATTAATTTTCGGGCAGTTCTAATTGTGCCGGCATATATAATTTTAAACAAATCGCTGTTTCTCCCTCTTTTGGGTTTACCCAACCTTTCTCAATGGCAAAAGGCGCTACGCAACTCATCATATTACCACAAGTTGGTTTAACGTCTACTATGGCATCTTCAATAAAAACTTGTGCAAACAAATAATCCACATCAATGCCCAGTTTTTTTAGGGTTGTATTAATACTACTTTACTGGTAACAAATTGCGCACCTCCAATACCATCAATTTGGCCTTTACTTGGTGAACCCATTAATGTAACAACATTTTATCTCGCTCTACTTCGTTTTGCGGTAAATTGCGCATATCAAAACAAGAACCTTTGCTAGTGCCTCCCCGCATATATATAGAGTGTATCTTTTTCATTTTGTTATTTTTATACGATGGCAAATTTAGAAAAAATTACAGTTCAAACTATCAACCAATTTTAGTAACCAAGTCTTCAAATTTTTATGGAGCTAAGAAATATTTCTACAAATGCGCAGCACAGCTAAAATTAGAATTTTGAGGATAAAGATGATTAATACTACCTCAACTTAACGTTGAACAAATGAAAGGTTTAAATAACAAAGCAACACAATAAATAAGCAAGGCTTAATTCAATGCATATTAAGCGCATAAAAACCTTTTCTACAAAAAACAAAGTATTGTAATAATTTTTATGAGCTAATAGTTACTTTTGTTGAATGAGCAAAGTTACCGACCAAGAAATATTTGCCAAATGGGATGCCGGAGACAGCAAAGAAGATGCTTTTAAGCTATTAGTAGCAACCTATCAAGAAAAATTATATTGGCACATCCGACGTATGGTGCACTTTCACGATGATGCAGACGATGTAGTACAAAATACCTTTATTAAAGTATGGCGCAATTTTGATAAGTTTAAAAGAGAAAGCAAACTTTACACCTGGCTTTATCGTATTGCCACCAACGAAAGCTTAACCTTTTTGCAAAAGAAAAAAAGAAAAGGTACTGTAGCTTTAGAAACTGATGATTACAATTTAGGAGCCGAGTTAAAATCTGATGCTTATTTTGATGGTGATGAAATACAAATAAAACTACAACAAGCCATTGCTATTTTGCCAGAAAAACAGAAAGCAGTATTTAATTTGAGGTACTACGAAGAAATGAAGTACGATGAAATGTCGGAAGTTTTAGATACTTCAGTAGGTGCATTAAAAGCTAGTTATCATCACGCTGTTAAAAAAATAGAAAAATTTTTAAAGGAAGATTAAACTAAAACCACTAATAAGCATCAATATGTAAGTTGTGAATAATAAAAACGAAATATTAAATGAGTTAAGAGCTTTAGCGCCAACATTAGCTAGTATATCCAAACAAAATTGCTTTAGCATACCAGAAAATTATTTTTTGCAGGGTATGCCGCGGATAAGTACGGTTTCTGATATTTTAAAAGAAAAAGCCAACCATAGCAAAAACGATTTGATGTATTTGGATTTGATGTCGGAAATTTTGGCAGATAATTTTGCGAACATTGCCCGAGTTAAAACATTTAAAGTACCTAACAATTACTTTACTAACTTAACCGAAGATGTAGTAAATTTCAAAAACTCGGTATTGGCTATCGAAGATGTGGAAGGTTCTACAACCTTAGATGAAGCTTTTCAGGTAAACAGATATACTGTTCCTCAAAATTACTTTAGCAGCTTACCAGAAACTATTTTAAACAAATTAAAGTCGGAGTCTGTTTCTGAAGTAGATGAAGCATTAAGCCAACATTTAGATAAAAAGGTTTTTGCTACTCCTAAAAATTATTTTGAAAACCTACCTCAAAACATCTTACAAAAAGTAAACACAACCGAAAAGAGTGCTAAAATAATTTCTTTAAAAACACTTAGAAATGTTTTGGCTATAGCAGCAACATTAGCGTTGTTTGTAGCAGGTACGTGGTTTTTAAATGCTGATAAAACAGGCAATAGCTTGAGTATTGATGAACAAATTTCTAAAATAAGCGCAGCCGATGTAAAAAACTATATTGCTTCTAATGCTTATCAATTTGAAGACGAGTTATTATCAGGAGATTTGTTAGATGCTGAAAAAAGCAATGAAATTTGGCAGATAGATTTAAATGTGGATGACTTAGAATACTATTTGAACGACATAAATGAATACAATTTAAATATATAAGAATGAAAGGACAATTGATATTTAGAACTTTACTAATGGTAGTAGTGGCGGTTGTTGCTTTTAGTGTTAGCAGTATGGCACAAAACTCAAAACAAGTTGAAAACGTAAAGATTGCTATTTTTACAAAAGTGCTAGATTTGAACGAAAAACAAGCACAACAATTTTGGCCAGTTTACAATAAATACGAAAAACAACTTAAAAACCTACACGAAGAGCTAAAGCAAGATGGTGTTAATGCCGAAGAAATGATGGATATTGAAGACCAGACTGTTAAAGTTAAAAAGAAAAGAATAAATGATTTAAAAAGCATTATAACAAAAGAGCAATTGAACAAACTGCCTAAAGCAGAAAGAGAATTTAGAGGAGAATTGCTTAAAATATTGCGAAATTAAAACAAATATAAATAAAAAAAGGGGCTTCAAATTTTGTAGCCCCTTTTTTTATTTTTGCAAGAAACAGATTGAACAAAAAATTGTTTTTCTGTATAAAAAGCCAATTTATAAATAGTAAAAAAATTTTACAACTTTACAATCAACTTTAAAATGACAATTTATCTATTTCTTAATATAATTTAAAAAAACAACCTTGTAAATTAATTTTAGCTCTATAAAGTAAATCTTACTTATATTACTGAGGTTTATTTATTTTTGATGTGTCAATTTATGTTTATGTTTTCTTTTATGAGAGATTTTTTAGTTTTAATTTTATTAGTATTTACTGCTTTACAAGTAAATGCACAATGCACCGGTGCTATTAGTTATGTTAATTATGATAGTCTAACTATTGCAGACAGCCCAATGCTATATTGTTTTAATGATTTTGAAACAAATGCCGGAGCACCTTTAACCAGCCCTATCAATGGTATTTTTATTCCCTTTTTTGTAAATACCCAAGCAGAACTTATTGATGATGTTTACGAAGGCTCTACTCTTTCAACTTCTGCTGGTACTATATACGATATAGTTGCAAGTGGCAGCTTAAACGATGGGCAGGCTACGATTTATGTGAAATTTTTAAATCTGCAACAAACAGATTTGCAAAACGAAAACATTACCATAAGCTTTGAAGATGTAAGCGGCGATTGTCAACACGAACTAATTATTGATGTTGCTAATGAACTACCAGCTAACTTAGAAAACACTTGCCAAAGCTTTGAATGTGAATATGCCTTTAAAATAGAATATATTAACTGGGCAGAATTTAGTTTTATTAACGAGCCAATTGCTTACTGCGCCGAAGAATTAAGCAACTTGTACCCAGAAAGTAGAGGTACATATGATGGAGGGCGCACTAATGCAGATAAGCCAGGTGTATATATTCCTTTTTTAGTGCGCACCAATGCAAGTGCTTTTATTTTTGATGGTGCAACTTTAAACACTTCAAACGGTGCAATTTACAGCTCAATAGAACCTCCAGCTCCAACTGATGGTAGTGCAGAAAACAATATTTTCTTTTTATACTTAACCGAAGGCAATCTTAGCAACAACTTAATCAACATTAACTTTACTGATTCTACTGGTGTTTGTATAGTGCGTAAAACATTAAACCTTTCTGATAATTTTCCAGATTTGGATTTAAAATCAAAATGTATACCGCAAAATTGTGGTAATGATGAATGTGACGGCATAGAAGATTATGCTAACTGCCCCGACGATTGCCCCTGCGCTGGAAAAATAGAATTTATTAATTGGCCCAACTTTGAAATAACAGAACAGCCCAATTTTTACTGTGCCGAAAATTTAGATATTGATAGCGTAAACTATATTGGAGGCAATACCAACCTTACCGATCCAGGGGTGTATATTCCTTTTATTATAGATACAGAGGCATTACTTAATGATATTAACAACTTATATGAAGGTTCTGTACTAGCATCAAACGTGGGACAAATTTTTAACTCAACCAGTCCACCAACAATTAACGATGATGTAGCATCAGCATCTGTACATTTTTTATATGTTAATGAAGCCGATTTAGATAGGCTTAGTTTAAGAATTAATTTTGTAGATGCAATTGGTGGATGCACACATTTGAGAACCATAAATATTGAAGAGGAGTTGCCTGGCATTTTACCATTACCCGAGTGCCCTTGCAGAAGTGAAATACGCTACATTAACTGGAATAATAAAAGCTTTACCGATAAGCCAATTGCTTATTGTGCTGAACAAATTGGCGACTTTCCAAATTGGGAAACTAATGTAAGCGATCCTTCAGTTTTCATTCCTTTTGTTGTAGAATCGGGAGCCGTTTTAAATGCAGACAGTACTGCATTTGATGGCTCTACTTTAACAAGTACGGCTGGTACTATTTACAATACTACTTCACCACCAAGTTTAAATTCTGGAGAGGCACGTATTTTTATTCATTTATTAGCACTAACTAAAACCGACTTAGAAAATAATGATATAATCTTAAATTTTGAAGAACCAAGTACAAAGTGTAGCCAAAGCTCAAATATTAATGTGCCAACCGACTTGGCTAATGTAGATACCGAAGTTTGTTTGGAAGCTACTTGCGGTAATGATGTATGTGAAGCAGTAGAAGACTATTTAAACTGCCCAACAGATTGTGAATGCGAAGGTAGTATACAATATTTAGCGTTTACAGAATGGCCTACTTTAACTTTAGCCAACCAACCAAATGCTTATTGTATTGAAAGTTTAGTACCTGCTGGTATTGAAGCAGCAACCGACACACTTAATCCTGGTATTTTTATTCCATTTACTATTGTAACAGATGCTCCAACTAATGAAGATGGCTTTTTTGAAGATGCTAAATTAAATGCCACATTTGGTACTATTTATGATATAACCGCACCACCAGTTGAACATACTGGCAATGTTTCTACAGCTCATTATTTGTACCTAACAGAAGAGGATTTACAAAATGGTAACGAAGTCCAAATTGCTTTCAGTTATTCTACAAATATATGTTTACACAATGAAATTTTAAATTTAACTGAGGCACTACCCGATTTAAATATTAAAGCGCAATGCTTAAATGCAGAATGTGGAAATATGGTTTGCGAAGCAGCAGAAGATTACAGCACTTGCAACAGCGATTGCCCCTGCACGGGTAATATCAACTTTATAAACTGGGATACTAAAAGAGATATTACTGAACCGCAAGCTTATTGTTTTGTAGATTTATCAAACGCAGATAACCAAATTGATGCCACTAATAACTCTGTTTTTATACCTTTTGTGGTAAGAACGAGTGCTTTTTTAGGGGCAGATAGTTTGTACAGCGGTTCGCAGCTTGGTGCAAGCATTGGTACTATTTATAATAGTTTAGATGTGCCGGTTTTAAATACAGGAACAGGTAGCATTTTTATACAATTTTTGCAATTAACTAACGAAGAGTTAGGAAACAATGACAACAGTATTTTGTTTTTCGCTACTGAAAATGGTGATTGTCAGCATGAAGTAACACTTAGTTTTAGTGATTTGGAAATAGATTTGGAGGCTTGTAAAGATGTTGGTGTAAATGATTTTGATACGAATTTCAATATTTCAATAAATCCAAACCCAGTTGATAATTATTTAAATATTCAAATTTTAAACAATACGCAGCCAGTACAATCAATTTCTATTTACAGTATCAACAGTCAGTTAATAGCATTTCAAAACTTGGATAATGCGCTTAACAATATTCAATTAAATACAAGCACTTACAAAGCTGGCACTTATTTAATTAATATTACTTTAAGTGATGGTTCGGTTGTAGCAAAGCGGTTTGTTAAGCAATAACTTGCTTCTTAAAAACTAATTTTGATTTGGAGCAACTCTTCCGATTATAAATATCAGAATTGCAAATTGCATTAATTTGTATTATTTAGTAAACGTCTAACCAACCGCTATATGAAACCAGCTTACTGGTTTTATCAACATATTTATTTAGGCCGAACAATGCGGATGCGTTTTAAGCTGGCTTCAGTATAGTCTAAATATTCAGATACTTCTTCGCCTATCTTTTTCATATCGCTGGTATCTACATCTGGCTCTTTAATCTGTATTTTTATTTCTAAATGATTAGGAAAAGGTTAACGGCCGGTATGCTTTTTGCGCTCCCTGTTTTTTTTTTGCGTTGGTAGCTCACCGTTTCGGTAATGGCTTGTTCTGGTTTTTCTGATAAGGTATCGGTATTAAACAAATTGAGTTGTTCGGTATTGTTAGCAGTTACAACAAAGCGTTCTGACTTGCTGCCAAAAATCAGCTTTCTCATTTGTTCCAGCTGAAATTTGAGCTGCGCATTTTCTGCTTTTAAAGCTTTATTTTCTGCAAATACGGTTGATAGCATTACAGCATAAATTTAAGAAATTGACAATATACTACCAAAATTAAATTTGAGAAAATTGAGTAGTTGGTTAGGTGCTTATCTTTTTTCTATAAGGTCTAAGATCGGTTTTCTTAAATCATCATTTATGTAAATATACTGAAAAGTTTTTAGCAGTTTAGGTAACTGGTGTCTTGATTTATAGCAATCGCATAAAATCTGATGGCTAATTATGTAATAAAATCTAGCATTATTTTTAGAAATGTTATTTTGTTTGTTGTTTAATACGACTTAGCGCACTCTAAAAATTAGCCCCGTTTTCTATGGTTTATCCAAGCATTATTTAGTTTTTTTTTGATTTATAACTTGTTTTTTTGACATTTAGCTATAGCTGCGCCA